>WNFC01011745.1_pt1 | contig 10543 bp, 11 predicted proteins | sample 5400541 | NCBI WGS metagenome assembly WNFC01 (sample SAMN13153342, study PRJNA577476) | soil metagenome | isolation source: 120 cm saprolite under Douglas fir tree site 2 hole 2 replicate 1 | place: USA:California | collected 2015-04-18
TCTCGTCGTCTGGCTGATCAGCACGCTGCGCGCGATACCGACCCTGTTCCTCTTGATCCTGATTGGATCGCTCTTCCGCCTCGGGCCTCAGGGCCTGGCGTTGTTGATTGGGGCGATCAGCTGGCCTGGCGTCGCCCGTGTCGTCCGTGGACAGGTGCTCGCGGTCCGCCAGCGCGACTACATTCTGGCGGCGCGCGCCCTCGGCGCTTCGGACTGGCGTCTTCTGCCGAGGCACGTGCTGCCCAACATCGGCTCGATCGCGCTGGTGATCCTGGGCCAGGACATCGGCGCGGTCATTCTGACCGAGTCGGCTCTCAGCTACCTTGGCCTGGGCGTACAGCCTCCGAACGCCTCGTGGGGCAACATGCTGTCCAACGCCCAGCGATTCCTGTCCAGCGCACTGTGGCTCGTCGTGGCGCCGGGCGCGTGCATTTTCAGTACAGTGCTGGCGCTCTACCTGGTTGCCGATGGCCTACGCGACGCGCTCGATCCACGGCTGAAGTAGCTATCGGACTGTTCCTGGCACAATGCGCGCAACATGCAGGAGGTCCAGGACGGCGTCAGCGCCGAAATCCGCTCGGCGCCGCGCGAGGACCAGGTACGCGCAGCAGCGCTACGGCTCTTCAAAGAGAAGGGCTATCACGCTACCTCGATGCGCGACATCGCCGGCGAGGTTGGCATCAACAAGGGCAGCCTGTACAGCTACATCCGCTCCAAAGAAGACCTGCTCATCCCGGTATTCGAGCAGGCGATGGCCGTGCTCCTGGCCCACATCGAACAGATCACTGCCGACAGCAGCCTGAGACCCACGGAACGACTGGCGCGCGCGATCCACGCGCACGTCATCGCCGTCGCCGACAACCTCGACGTGCTGACGGTCTATCTGAGCGAATGGCGCCAACTCGCCGCGGAGACGCTGACAACGGTCCGCCAGCACCGCGAGCGGTACGCCGCCTTGTTCTTGCAGATCCTCGAGGATGGGGTCGCATCGGGCGAGTTTCGGTCGATGGATACGCGCATCGTCATGCTGGGCATGATCGGCATGTGCAACTACCTGTTCCGCTGGTATCGCCCCGACGGACGCCTGGTGCCCGATCAGATCGCCGACGAGTTGATCGAGATGGTCATGCGGGGTGTGCGGGCCTGACAGACGCGGTTTCGCCAGGCAGCGTCATCTCGTGCGGCAGCGCATAGAAGACGGCCAGCAGGAACGACAGCGCCAGGGCTGCCGGCACCCAGATGAACGACAGCACGAAGGCGGCGAGATACGCCGGTCCACCCCAGCGGTAGCGCGCGCTGACTACCCTGGCCAGGCCAGCCTCGTGGTCGTCTTTGCTCAGCAAGCGGCCACCGCGCGCCGCGTACCGCCACAACAGGTTGAAGAAGAGCGCGATCATCAAGAACCAGCCCGTATAGACCGCGGTGGCGACGTTCTGGTCGGGCGTCAGGACGTATTGGGCGACCACGTTGGTCGGAAAGGGCACGACCGTAATACCGAGCAACAGCAGGCCGTTCAACAGCATGAACATGCCGTCCACGCGCACGATGTGTCCGAGCATCCAGTGATGGTTGACCCACATGATCAGGATGAAGGCAAAGCTGATCAGGTAGGCGGCATAGACCGGCCACTGCGCGAGCAGCCCGGCGAGGAGCGGCGGCTGCGTTGGGACCTTCAGGTCGAGGACCAATAGCGTGATGGCGATGGCGAAGACACCATCGCTGAAGGCCTCAACGCGGCCGGTTTCTTTCACGATTTACATGTCATCCTGAGGAGGCACGACGAAGGATCCGCTACTTCTGGCGTCGCGACAAGGGATCCTTCGTTCCTCAGGATGACATGCGCGCGTATCGCGGTCTCAGGATGCTAACGCCGCTACCGCCTCCTGCTGGACTTCGCCCGCTTCGACGCGGTCGAGGAGCAATTGCAGCGCTCGTTCGCGATGGAAATCGGCGTCACCGTAGAGGGGCTCGAGGTGCTTGGCCCGCTTGACGTACAGGTGCAGATCATATTCCCAGGTGAAGCCGATCCCGCCGTGGACCTGGATCGAGCTGCCGCACACCTTGCGCGATGCGTCGCCGACGTACGCCTTGGCCACTGATGCTGCCAACGCGGCGTCGGGTGCACCGGCGTCGAGCGCCCAGGCTGCGTAGTACGTCGCCGCGTGCGCGTTTTCGACCTCGAGCAGCATCTCCGCACAGGCGTGCTTGATGGCCTGGAACGCCCCGATCGGCTGGCCAAACTGCTGGCGGACCTTGGCGTATTCGACGCTCATCTCCATGCACCGCCGCGCGGCGCCTAACATCTCGGCTGAGGCGCCGATAGCCGCGCGCTGCAGCGTTGGACCGATGACGGCCCAACCGCGATCGACTTCGCCGATCACCGCGTCCGCCGCCACCGCAACGCCGTCGAACGTCAGCGTCGAGGTCTTCGAGGTGTGATCCATCTCGACGTTGGGCACCTGGCGCAGCCCCGCGGCATCGGCCGGCAGGGCAAAAACGGTTGTCCCATCATCTGTGGAGCCGGAGCTGGTCCGCGCCACGACGAGGATGAGATCAGCCGCCTGGGCAAAGGGCACGAAACGCTTCGTACCGTTCAGGACGAACTCGTTGCCCCGCCGCTCGGCGGTCATGCGCACACCTGACCCAGCCCAGGACAACGCGTCCTCGATCAGAGCCAGGGTCGCCTTCGTTCTGCCCTGGGCAATGTCTGGAAGAAAACGCGCCAGCTGATTGGGCTGGCCGCCGGCCGCGATGGCGCTCGCGGCCAGGACGCTCGTGGCGAAAAACGGGCCGGGGTACGCTGCGCGGCCCATCTCGTCGAGCACCAGCGCCAGCTCGACCATGCCCAGCCCCTGACCGCCGTAGCCAGGATCGATGGCCAGCCCGGGGAGACCCATCTCGGACATTTGCTGCCAGGTCGCGTCGCTGAATCCGCTCGGCTCCTCCATCAGCGTCCGCACCGCGCGCGGCGTGCTCTCCCGAGTGAGGAACTCGCGCGCCAGATTGCGGAGCATGACCTGCTCCTGTGTGAAATCGAAGTCCATGTCGCTCAGGCTCCTTTTCCAGCGGCAGACGCGGCGCGGTCAGCACGCGGCTCACGCGGCAGCTTCAGCACGCGCTCGCCGATGATGTTCTTCTGAATCTCGCTCGACCCGGCGTAGATCGTCCCGGCGCGCGACCACAGGAAGTTCCACGCCCAGGTGCTCTCGTCGCCGCGGGCGCTGCTGGAGTTCAGCCCCAGTTCAGTGGGCACTCCCTTTTCGAGCTGGCCGTACGGGCCGAGGATGTCTTGAATCAGCTCCTGATGCCGCTTGTCGAGCTCGCTGTAATACAGCTTGTCAACCGACGACTCGGATCCAGGCCGTTTGCCCTGCTCGAGTTTGCTCAGGATGCGGTAGCCCGCGTAGCGCAGGACTTCGACTTCCACCACCATGCGGCCGAGCTTCTGTCGCGCGACAGGATCATCAAGGGTCGGCTCGCCGTTGCGGCTGAGCAGGCGGGTGATCTCGATCAGTCGCTGAATGTTGGCCTGGTGGCGGGTCACCCGCGCCAGCGTGTTGCCGCCCCGCTCGAAGCCAAGCGTCGTCTGCGCCAGCTCCCAGCCCTGGCCTTCGTTGCCGATGATGTTCTCCGCCGGCACGGTCACGTTGGTGAAGAAGATCTCGGCGAACTCCGAGCTGCCGGTGATCTGCTTGAGCGGCCGCACCTCCACACCCGGCGCGTGCATGTCCAGGATGAAATACGAGATGCCCTGGTGCTTGGGCACGCTGGGATCGGTGCGCGCCAACAGGATGCCAAAGTCGGCGCTCGGCCCGAGGCTGGTCCACACCTTTTGACCGTTGACCACCCAATGGTCGCCGTCGCGGACCGCGCTGGTTTTTAGACTGGCCAGGTCAGACCCTGAATCAGGCTCCGAATACAGCTGGCACCAGATGTCTTCGGCCGTCAGCATGCGCCGAACGTAGCGCTGCTTCTGGTCGTCGCTGCCGTGGACGATGAGCGTCGGGCCGATCAGCCCCAGAGCGAGGCTGTTGACCGCGCCCGGGACGTTGGCGCGGGCCATTTCCTCGGCGACGATCGCCTGTTCCATGGGCCGCGCGTCCTGGCCACCGTATTCGCGGGGCCAACCCATGCCGACGAAGCCCGCGTCGTACAGCGTGCGCTGCCACGCCTTTTTCTGGGCGAGTGTTTCCAGGCGTCCGGCTGGATGTTCGGCAAACCATCGGCGGGCGCGCTGCCGAAAGGCTCTGTCCTCGGATGAATAATTCAGGTCCACACCGTCCTCCTAGTTGGTCATCTGCCGCGTAGTCGTGGGTCAAGAACGTCGCGCAGCGCGTCGCCGAGCATGTTGAAGCCGAAGACCGCGGCACTGATCGCCAGCCCGGGCCAGATCGACAGCCACGGCGATTGGAGCATGAACGCGCGGCCAGTGCCGCTGAGCATCGCCCCCCAGGTCGGAAATGGCGGCGGCACACCATATCCGAGAAAGCTCAGGGTCGACTCGGCCAGGACGGCCGCCCCGAGCTGCGTCGTCGCCAGGACCAGGATTGCCGCCGACACGTTGGGCAGGACGTAGCTGCGCACGATGCGGGCATGGCCGGCCCCGACGCACCGTGCGGATTCAACGTACGGCTGGTGGCGCATCCCCAGGACGGCGCCGCGCACGATGCGCGCGGTACCGGGCGCGAGCAATACGCCCAGGACTAAAGTCGTACTCCACAGGCCCGGGCCAAGGATCGCCACCAGGCTGACCAGCAACACCAGCGCCGGAAACGAGATCCAGACGTCGACCAGCCGCTGGACGAGCAGGTCGAACAACCCGCCGAAATAGCCGCACGCGACCCCAACCGTGACGGCGATCAGCGTGCTGAGCAACACGGCGCCGAAGCCAATCGTCACCGACATGCGCGCGCCCCAGATGATGCGGCTGAGCAGATCGCGCCCGTTGGCGTCGGTGCCGAAGGGGTGCGCCAGCGTGGGGCCCTGGAGCCTGTCCGCGGTGACACCGACGTCGTATGGATAGGGCGCCAGCCACTGCGCGCCGATCGCCAGCACCAACATCAGCACCACGATCGCCGCGCCGAATGCCCCGAGCGGCTTGCGCCGGACGAACTCGCCGACAGCCGTCCGCCAGGTCGGCCCGGCCGCGCGCGATTTGATCCTGGCGACAGGCCGCGGCGTGGCGACCGGGCGGAATGTCGCCGGCTGAACGCTCACGAGTAGCGCACGCGCGGGTCGAGCCACCCGTACAGCAAGTCGACCACCAGGTTGGACACCACGATGACCGTGGCGAACAACAGATTCAGCGCCTGGATGGCCGGGTAATCGCGCGCCTGGACCGACTCGAGCAAGTAGCGGCCCATGCCCGGCAACACGAAGATGCTTTCGAGAACAACGGTGCCCGACACGAGCAGCGACACCAGCAGGCCAAGTGCTGTCAGCGCCGGAATGAACGCGTTTTTCAGTCCGTGGCGGACCACGATCGAGTATTCCGCCAGGCCCTTGGCTGCGGCGGTGCGGACAAAGTCCTGGCGCAACACCTCGAGCATCTGCGTCCTGATCAGCCGCATCAAACCACCCGACAGACCAAGTCCCAGGATGACCGCGGGAATGATGACGTGCGCCAGATTCTTCGGTGGATCGTCGAGCAGGCGCGTATAGCGCAAGGGTGGCGTCCACTGCCACCACACCGACGGCAAGGTCACGACAAGCGTCCCCAGCCAGAAGCCAGGGATCGCCAGCAGGCCGATCGCCGCGCTGCGTGCCACGTAGTCTGCCCAGGTGTCCTGTCGCGCGGCAGACAGCACACCGACCGGGATCGCGATCGCGGCGGCGATGACCATCGCCATCAAGCCCAGCTCGAGCGTCACTGGAATGCGTCCGCTGAGCTCATCCGCGACCGGGTTGCGGCTCTTGAACGAGCGCCCCAGATCGCCGCGCGCCAGGGTGCCCACCCAATCGATGTATTGGACGATCACGGGCTTGTCCAGCCCCAGCTGATGCCGAAGCGCGGCCTCGTCGGCCGCGGTGGACTTCGCGTCCTGCAGCAGCAGCGTGGTCGCATCGCCGGGCAGCAGGCGCACCAGGACGAAGACGACCACGCTGACGCCGATCAGCGTCGGCACAAACAACGCCAATCGGCGCAGGATGTAGGCCGACATCAGACGGGATCTCCCCGATCATGCCGATGGGTCCCCTCAGGGGAATGAAGTATCACTCGACTTCTCTCGTGCCGATGGGTCCCCTTTGGGGATGAAGTATCACTCGACTTCTCTCGTGCCGATGGGTCCCCTGTGGGGAATGACTGTCACCTGACTAGGCTTTGTCGAGCCACAGCTTCGGCACGATCTCGGCGCCGAGGCCGAAGTCCGAGCGTGGGAAGAAGTCCCTCACATTCGGCTGCAAGGCGGCGATGCGAAAGTACGATGGGCCTGGCGGGTAGTACATCTGGTCCGCCAGATAGCGCTGGATGTCATAGATCTGCTTCTTGCGTTCGGCTCGGTCGAGCGTGCGCATCTGTTGCTCGATCATCCCCGTCAGCTTTGAGTCATTAATACTGCCGTGATTACGCGTGCCCTTTGGGTGATACATGTTGAACAGGAAGTCGTGTGGCTCGGTAAATGGTGTCTCGAGCCCAAAGACCAGCGTATTTTCGCCCTCAATATTGCCTTTGAACGTCGAGGCGATATACGCCGTGTACTCTTGCATCTTGATATTCGCGTCGATACCGGCCGCCTTGAGATCCTGCTGGACCAGCTCGACGCTCTGGACGAAGACTTGCCCGTAGCCGGGGGTGGCGATCATGTCGACTTTGAGGCCATCCGGGAACCCGGCGGCAGCGAGCAGGCTCTTTGCCCCGGCCGGATCGTACTTGTAGTACTTTGCCGCGGGACCCATGTCTGGACCGCGCGGATCGAGCCACCATTCCGAGAGCGCCCAGGGAATGAAGTTGTTCCAGTTACCCCGCCCCTGGTACAGGGTGTTGATAAGGTTGTCGCGGTTCAAACCCATCGACGCTGCCTGGCGGACCCGCGGATCGTTGAACGGCGGCTTGTTGACATTCCAGTACAGAAACGGAATCAGCAAATACTCCCACTCGACGTATTGGATCTCGGGGTTGCTCTTCTTGAGCGCGTCCTGGTTCTGGTTGGCGATCTGGTAGAAGTCCAGCTCCTTGCCACGTAAGCCAGCCATGGCGGTCGCATCGTCCGGGATCACTAGCGACACGATCTCGTCGACGTGTGGCTCGCCCTTACGGTAGTAGTTGGGGTTCTTTTTGCCGGTGTACGAGATACCCGAGTCGAACTTGTCGAAGATGAACGGTCCACTACCGATCACGCGCTTGGTGGCGTCACCGTCGGCTTCGATCACCTCGCGCGGCATGACCCAGAAAATCGGCGAGCCGATGGCGGCCTCGAACGGGACGTAGACGTCCTTGAGGCGGAACTGGACGGTCCTGGCGTCGGGGGCGGTCACGTCGGCCACCTGGTCGAACGTCGACTTTTGCGGCGAGACCTTCATGAACCGCTCGAACGACCAGACAACGTCCTGGGCGGTGACCGGGCGGCCGTTCAGCGGCGCGATGTTGTGCCACTTCGCGTCCGGCCGCAGGTTGAACGTGTAGGTCTTGCCATCGTCGCTGACGTTCCAGGTTTCGGCCAGGTCACCTTCCATGATGTATGCCTGGGCGGAAATACCGGGGCCCTTCTTCGACATCAGCAGTCGGCTATAGAAGAAGGCGGCAAACTCCTGGGCGCGGAACGAGACATTCAGGTACGGGTCGAGGGTCGGCGGGTCCTCGGTCAGGATCGAGAAGCGGAAACTGCCGCCGTCTTTGGGCGTCGGTCCGGCAGCCGCGGCCGGCTTGGGCGCGGCGGTGGCGGCTGCGGCGGGGGCCGTCGTAGCCGCGGCGGCTGGCTTGGAGGCCGGGGCGGTTGTCGCTGGCGGTGCGGCGGCAGCCGATGTAGGCGCGGCGGGCGCAGTCGTCGCGGCGGGCGGCGACACTTGCGGGCCGCAGGCGGTCAGGAGCGTAGCGCCGACTCCGGCGATGCCCCAGGTAGTCAGGAACCCACGTCGGGTCCAGCGTGTGCGCAACGCCGTGTGTGATACGTCGGCCGCATCTGCCACGGTTCCACCCTCCTCGTCGGACCGCGACCACGTCGGCCGCGGGGCCTTCCCTGTCCTGCTTCAAACTAGCGGCGGGACTGAGTTCAGGGTAGACCTGATGTCAATCGCGGTCAACGAACGGTCGTTGGGGTAGTTGGGTCAATTGAAACCGGCGCGCGACCGTACGCTGACACCGGATTGCTCAGTTAACCGAGTAGACGACGACTTTCCCCGAGCAGCTGCGCCTGACGCTGCTTCAGCCGGAGGAACGACCCCACCACGTAACTCTCCAGCCGGGCAATCGCCACGTCGTTGAGATATTTGGCCAGGTAGCCAAGCACTGCCAGCGATACCGCGACGGCAGTTGTCAGAACGAGCTTTGTCGTGTCGTCCACCCTGGCGTCCCTTCGTCAGGCCTACAGCGCGCACCGTAGCATCTGCTGCCTACGATCACAACGGCCGCGCCGCCGCCTAAAACTTGAAGGCCAATTAGACGCGCCCGGGCGACCGTGCCGCGCCTGAACGATTACTTACCGCCTCGGAATCGCGAGCGCTGGCGCGTAGCGAGTCAGCGCGACCAACTCCTCGGGCCCCTCGTCCGCGAAGACAATCTTGCCGCCGCCCGCGCCCTGCGTTGCGGAGACCGCGGCGGGTGTAGCTGAGACGGCCAAGATGGCCACGCCAAGCAATGCGGCGGCCAAGGCGGTGATCCTGGAACGGGTGGAACGGGTAGTCATTGTCGTCAGGCTCCTGATCGGTGCGTGTGTTTCCGATCTGCACTCTAGAGCGGCCCGCCTGAAGGAGCGCCGCGGCGCCGGGTCTCCGCCTGAAGGCTGCCTGAAAATCTCGATTAGCCAATGCTCTATTCGAGCAGCAGGGCTACCAGGGGCGCGGGGATGGCCCACGTGGGGTGGTCAAGATCGAGGATGGACTTGGTGGCGAGGATGCCGCCTATGTACTTGTTTTCGATGGGCTTGGCTTCCGCTCGCCACTTGGCGTCCACCCACTTGGACTCGATGGCCACTGTCTGGAGTGGGCCCGCCGCAGATGGCACGGGGATAGGTGCGAGGTCAATTTCTCCGAAGGACTGCGTGCGGATGTAGCCAATCGTGTCACCAGCCACCCAGCGGCCTTCCTCCAACAGGTCCACGGATCGGGCGAGGCACGCGCCGAGGGTCATCTCGGTCAGCGTCGTCATTGGCGGTGAGGGCAGGCCCGCGCGCACATGGACGGGGAGCCATGCCAGGAGCGGGTCGGTCAGATACAGCTTGGACTGTGCGCCCACGACTGACCGCCCGACCTCGTCGCGCTGTGGGCACCAGAGAGCGGCGAAAGACGCTACCAGGCGGTGGAGGCGTGGTGTCAGGGACTCGCGTGTGACGCCTAGTGCGGCAGCCGTCGCTCGGACGTTTAGTGGGCTAGTCCCGCGCTCGCAAAGCGTAGCAATGAGGATGGGCAAGGACTCCGCGGGCGCGGCGGGGTCGGTGTCGGCGCGCAGCCATGCGATGAGGTCGCGGACGAACCCGGGCGAGACTTGCCCGGTGGCCTTGTGCTCAGCCACTGCCCGGGGGAAGCCACCACAACTCAGGAATTCCTGCCACGCGAGGTCGTATTCATCTACTTCGAACCGAAGGGCGTTCTGAAGGGAGGCCGGATGCACGGCCGGAACAAAGCGCGAGATGTGGCCGAGTTGCGGCCAGGTAGGCCCGAAACGGCATCGGGTGCAGATGCCGCACCCGCCGCGACTCTCCCTGCCCCGCACGGCCGGCGAGAAGGTTCCCCTGGACGTCCTCGTCCGCGCGCCAGCGACTCCCACTCAGCACTATGGTGTCGTTCCCCACGACAGTGTTGTCCCGCGCGGACTTCACGACGGCAGTCCAGCCCCGGATCGCGCTGATCTCATCCAGCAGCCAGACGCGCGGGCGAGCGTCGGGCTGGTCGATCGACCGGGTCATGTCGCGCCCCAGGATGAAAGCACGCCGGAGGTCCCGTGCCTGGAGCTCGTCGCAGGACAAGTGAATGACTTGGCGCGGGTCCACGTCCTGGCGTGCACAAAGAGCTGCGGCGAGGTCCAGGAGCGCCACAGACTTGCCCACACGTCGGGGACCAGTCAGAACTACCAGCGCGTCCGCGATGGGCTGCTGCGTGATGTCCGACAGGACTTCTGCCCGGTAGCCCACATCGAATCGCGCCCGATCCTGGAGCAGCCGATGCGCGGCGGTCCAGGCCAACGGATTGGCTCCCGTAGCCGCAGCGCGCCACCACGGGTTGGCGTCGATCAGCGCCCGCCGTAGCTCATCGTCCCGCACGCACCCGCATTATGCTTGCATCGCCACCAAACACCCAGGGGTTTAGTGGAATCAAGACACCAACAAGGGTGTGGTATACAGGTCATCGCCCACCAAGCGTGGGGGGTCGTGGTCATCCGCAGATCCTA
>WNFC01011543.1_pt1 | contig 10542 bp, 8 predicted proteins | sample 5400541 | NCBI WGS metagenome assembly WNFC01 (sample SAMN13153342, study PRJNA577476) | soil metagenome | isolation source: 120 cm saprolite under Douglas fir tree site 2 hole 2 replicate 1 | place: USA:California | collected 2015-04-18
TTCCCTTCTGGGGTTCCGGCTCCGACGCCTCCAAGGCGCCTCCGTCGTCGCAGCAAGCCCAGGCTGCGCCGGCTGCGCCGGTTACTCCTCCCCAGCCGCTTCCCGCACCGCCGGTGCCGGGAGTGCATGTGGCGCCTCCTCCGCAGCCTGCGCAGCCCAACACTCCTGAACCCAACGAAAAAGTCGGCGTGATAACTTCGTTTGCCCCGTTTGTGAAGCGCATGATTCCTGCGGTCGTGAGCGTCAATGTCGTGCAGGACGTAAAAGTCTCGGGCGCGCCATTCGGCATGGTGCCGGGTGGACCTGGCGGTGGTGACGACGAGGGCGGCGGTGGTGACGAGGCCGGCCCCGGTGCAGGAAATGGCGGCGGCAACGCCCCGTCGATGCCGGGCGATCCGTTTGACCAGTTGCGCCGCTACTTCGGACAGGGTGGGCAACGCGATTACAAACAGCACGGACTCGGCTCGGGCGTAATCGTGTCGGCCGACGGATATATCCTCACCAACAATCACGTGGTCGGGAACGCGGAAGAAATCCACGTCACGCTTATGGATAAGCGGGAGTTCACGGCCAAGGTTATCGGCAAGGACGCGAAGACCGATCTGGGGCTTATCAAAATCGATACGAAGGATCCGTTGCCGGTGGCGACGCTCGGAGAATCAAACTCGACCGACGTCGGCGACTGGGTAATTGCAATTGGTAATCCATTCAACGTCGGCATGACCGTCACCGCGGGAATCGTGAGTGCGAAAGGACGAATCCTCGGCGGCGACTACGACGACTTTATCCAGACTGACGCGTCGATTAACCCGGGCAACTCGGGCGGACCGCTGATCAATACGCGCGGCGAAGTGATCGGTATCAATACCGCTATCTACAGCCGCACCGGCGCCAACAACGGGATCGGCTTTGCGATTCCAATCGACATGGCGCGCAACGTGATGGATCAGCTGAAGGCGCATGGGCGAGTGGTTCGCGGATGGCTCGGTGTCGAAATACAGGAAGTTACCGCCGACCTCGCGCAGTCGTTCGGATTGCCGAAGCCTGAGGGCGCGCTGGTCGCGAGCGCCGACAAGGAAGGACCGGCGAGCAAAGCCGGAATCGAACGCGGCGATATCGTGCTCAGCTTCAATGGGCATCCGGTGAACGACGAGCATGAGCTGCCCGCGCTGGTCGCGCAGACGCCGATCAATCAGAAGGTGCCAGTCGAGGTGATGCGCAACGGCAAGCGCATGACGGTGCAAGTCACGGTTGGCGAACGCAAAGAACCTCAGGTGGCGTCGGCCAAGACCGAGGAGCCGGGCGGCAACTGGGGAATGCAAGTTGGAGATATCACCCCGGAAATCGCGCAGCAGTTCCATCTGGAGACGACCAAGGGAGTCGTGATCCGGCGCGTGTCGCCGGACAGCCCAGCCGCCGAAGCCGCATTGCAGCCGGGCGACGTTGTGCTGGAAGTGAATCACGACAAAGTCGGGACGGTTGCGGATTTTATCGCCAAGGCGAAAGACGCGCAGACCAAAAAGAAGTCGGCGCTGCTCCTGGTGCAGCGGCAAGGCGCGACGCTGTACACGGTGATCAAGCCCGCGGGCGAGGCGCGCGGGTAAAAGAGAAGAGGCAGTCACGAAACCCCTTACGGGTTTCGGACTTCCCGTCCTTCTATTCAATATGCGGCGCATCGTGCATATGTTCGATGCGCCGCTTCTTTATGGGATTTTCGCGAAAGTGTGATGTCGTCATTGCAGGGGCTGGTCCGGCCGGACTGGCTACTGCGCTCTACCTTTTGCTGCGACGGCCTGAGCTTGCCGGGCGAGTGGTCGCGATCGAGAAATCGGCGCATCCGCGATTCAAGGTTTGCGCCGGCGGTCTGATTCCCAAGACTATGCTCGCGCTCGAGGAACTTGGGATTGCGCTCGACCCTCCCGCGGTCGAAGTGATCCGGGGCGAGGCGCGAACGCCGGTTGGGAGCGTCGATTTGTCGCGCGACGGCGACGTGCTCTGCACGATCGTGCGGCGCGACAGCTTCGACGCGATGCTTGCGCGGGCGGCGGTGCGCGCGGGACTCGAGATTGTCGAGAATGAACGCGTCGTCGAGGTGATGCAGAACGGCGACGGCGTTCGAGTCCGCACCGAACGCGGCGATTTTCAAAGCAGTATGCTGGTCGGCGCGGACGGATCGGGAAGCCGGGTGCGGCGCAGTGTTTTTGGCGAGCGCAAAGCGACGACCGGACGCGCGCTGATGACGGATATCGCGGTGAATCCGGAGGCGGCGGTCGAGTTTCGCGAACATCGTTACCGCTTCGACTTCCGATGTGTCAGCGGCGGAATCCGCGGCTACAGCTGGTCGTTCCCGTGCATGATCGGCGGCCGGCCGCATCTTAATGTTGGCATCTATGATCAGCATCCACGCGATTTCCCTGAAAAATCAGGAGGGGAGCAGGCGCGGATGCTGAGTGAGCTTGCGGCGGCCTTTCCGGAGCTTCATCTCGATGCGATGGCACGGCGAAAGATGCGTTGGAAATCGTTTCCGATTCGATGGTTCGACGCGGCTGATCGCTATGCGCGCGGCCGGGTGATTTTGGCGGGCGATGCGGCCGGAGTGGATCCGTTGATGGGCGAGGGTATTTCGTGCGCGTTCGAACACGGCAAGATTGCCGCGGGAGCGATCGCAGCATTTATCGACGGTGACGAAGATGCGCTCGGCGCTTACGATCGTTCGTTGCATGAAGGCGCGGTTGGCCGCAAACTCGCCAAGCTCGCGTTTGCCGCGCGTCACTTTTACGGCGCGCATCATCGGTTTTTTTTCAGAGTCGCGCGAACCAGCCGCCGCGCGCATGAGCTTGGCGTGGATTGGTACAACGGCGCGCGTCATCTCGACGAGTTGCCGACGCATCAGTTGGTCGCTCGATGGCTGCGCGCGGTTCTATTAGGTGCGCCTGTGCGGTAGCATTCTCAAAGTCGCTCGCAATAGGTGAGGATGTTTTTTCAGCATCCTGCGAGGTGTGTCAGGTGGCGGATCGAGTACGAGTGGCGGCCTCGCGAAAGCGCGGCGGCGCGAAGCGGTCGGCGAAGAAGCCCAAGCGGCGTCAGCCAGGAATCTTTATCCTGGTGGCCCTTATGGTGCTGATTTTGGGATTTCTCACGCGGCGCATGATGCTTCCGTCGGCGGTGCACTACCTTGCGCATCGTCCACCCGACGAACCGCGGCGATCGGGCGAGGTCGAGCGGCCGGCGACCAATGACGATGGGTACAATGCGGGCGCGAATCGAGACGAGAATCTGAGCACCGGCGACCGGCGGCATCTGGACGAGATCATCAAGCAGAAGACGAAGTGACGACCAGCGGTTGGTGAAAACGATGGGCGCGGCGATACAAATAGCGGATGACATGGGAATTCGCGTCGAGCTGCCGCATCCGCCGGCTCGAATCGTATCGCTGGTGCCTAGCTGGACGGAGACGCTCTTCGCGCTCGGCTTCAATTCGGAAATTGTCGGGGTGACAAAGTTTTGCGTCGAGCCGGCCGCGGCGGTCGCGTCGATTGCAAAAGTTGGCGGCACCAAGAACCCTGATGTACGCGCGATTCTGAACCTCGCGCCCGAATTGGTAATCGCCAATGCCGAGGAGAACCGCCGCGAGGATATAGAGCGGCTGCGCGCGGGCGGGATCCCGGTGTTCACCACTTATCCGCGCACGGTTCCCGGAGCTGTGGAATCTATTCTGCGGATGGGGCGCGTGCTTGGGCGCGAGAGTGGCGCGGCCGCGCTCGCCAAGCAGATCACGCTGGCGGTGAGCGGAATCGAGGCGGCGCTCGGAGTATGGAGCAAGCTTCGGCTGCGGGTCTTCTGCCCTATCTGGAAGAATCCGTGGATGTCATTCAACGCCGACACCTATGCGCATGACGTGCTCCGGATGCTCGGCTACAACAATGTCTATGCTTCCGCGGGCGAGCGTTATCCGACCGTGACGCTCGAAGAAGCAGTCGAGCGGCGGCCCGATATCGTGATCCTGCCCGATGAGCCTTACGCGTTTGACGAAAGCGACGTCAGTGAGCTGAAGAGTCTGCTGCCGCCGGCGCTCGGACGGCGAGTGCTGATAGTCGGGGGACGCGACCTTCATTGGTACGGCGTTCATATGGTGAACGGGCTGAAGTCGCTCGCGGAGAGAATGGCGCGGGTGCGTGCCGCGGTCATATAATCGTCGCTCGGGTCGAAGGGGTAAATCTGCATGTCGCAAAAAAACAGTCTGAGCGCAATTGCCATGTTCATCGCGATAGTGGCGCTGATGATGGCGGTCCCGGGCGTATCGCATGCGACCGGCGCGGCGCATCGATCGAGTTCACGCGAGCAGTCGCCGGGTATCGCGCTTGCGGAGAACGAACAGCCGGCGGCCAGTGCAGATAGCGATAGTGATAGCGACACCGATTCCAAAGATTCGGACGACGAGACTGCCGACGACGATCAGAACGACAACGATCAGACGGAACAGCAAAGTGCGGGGAATCAGCAAGTCAATCCGCAATTCCAGAACGGAGACAACGAGGCGGGTGACGCGGGCGACGGCGGCGAAGCAGCTCAACCGATGAACGTATCTCCGCAGCAGATGAATCCTTACCAATAGTCTTGGGCGCCGATCATGGACGCGATAGACGCTTAGCGTTTGCGCGCGGCGCGCAAACGATTTAACAATTGCCGGAATCGGGATGCGCGCGAGTCAGGAGCGGAAAAAAGCCTGATTCGGGTGCAGTCACTTATCGCTCCGAAGGAGAACTATCATGGCTAATCCACCGCTCAGCGGGATAAAAGTGCTCGACCTGACCAAGCTCGCGCCGGGACCTTTCTGCACGATGATCCTGGCCGACCTCGGCGCCGAAGTGATCAAGATCGAGGAGCCGGGACCTCCGACTGGACGGCGCGCGGCGCAGGCCGGTCCCGCAGGAACCCAGGGACCGGGCGCGGGCTTTAGCGGCTCGCCGTTCAACGCGCTCAACCGCAACAAGAAATCGATTGGGATCAACCTGAAAAGCGGTGCCGGCAAAGAAGTTTACAATCGGCTCGCGCAACGCACCGACGTGATCGTCGAGGAATACCGGCCCGGCGTCGCCAAGCGGCTCGGAATCGATTACGAGAAGCTCGCGGCGCGCAACCCGCGCCTGATCTATTGCGCGATCACCGGCTTCGGGCAGACCGGTCCGTATCGCGACCTGGTCGGGCACGATCTCAATTATATCGGGACCGCCGGGGTGCTCTCGCTTTTCGCGCGTCCCGGGCAGCCGCCGACGATTCCGCACAATATTATCGCGGACTACGCGGGCGGTGGGATGCATGGCGCCATTGGAGTGCTCGCGGCACTGGTCGCACGTCAGCAGACCGGGCGTGGGCAATACGTTGACATCTCGATGATGGACGGCAGCGTCGCGCTGCTCGCGCAATCGTTCTCGACATTTTTCGCGGGCGGGCAGGTGCCCAAGCGCGGCGAGACGATGCTCGACGGCGGAATCCCGAACTACAACGTGTACCTGACCAAGGACGGCAAATATCTGACGATCGGATCGTTGGAGCCGTGGTTCTTCGCAAACTTGTGCCGCACTCTCGGGCGCGATGATCTGATCCCGCACGAGTTCAATCCTGAAAAACGCGAGGAGATCGGAAAGTTCTTTACCGACACCTTCAAGACCAAGACCCGCGACGAATGGTTCGAGATACTCAGCAAGACCGACATCTGCGCCGGACGGATGCTCACGCTCGACGAAGTGCCGAACGATCCGCAGGTGCTGGCGCGCAACATGATCGTCGAGGTTACGGCGCCGGACGGGCAGAAGGTGAAGCAGATAGGCGTGTCGGTGAAGCTGTCGGATACGCCTGGCTCGATCAGATCTCTCGCGCCGCAACTCGGTGAGCATACCGATGAGATTCTCGGCGGACTGGGCTACAGCCAGGACGAGATAAACCGCTGGCGCGAGGAAGGCGCCATAAAGTAGCAAGAAGAGAAGAGTCGGATGCGAAACCCACCGTGGGTTTCGCGCTTCCTCGGTGGTCCACACGAAAATAAGATGCGGCGCTTCGCGCCTGTTCGGAAAATTGTGGGCAGCCAGTGCATCCTCGCGGCGACAACGGAGACGGCCTAGAACACTGGGTGCAGGGGTCAGCCCCTGCTAAGATTTTGAGCATGTCTGAGCTTCCACCTATGTTTATGCGCGGGCCCCATGATCCGATTCGGATCGAGCGCGCCGAAGGGTCATGGCTCTATACCTCCGACGGTCACAAGATTCTTGACGCGGGGGCGGGCGCGGTGGTCGTCAATATCGGGCAGGGGCGGAAGGAAATTGCGGAGGTGGCCGCGCGCACTATCTCGACGCTGGATTATATCGTGCCGGTGTGGAGCTCGCCGCAGCGGGAGCGGCTGGTCGAGCGGCTCTCGCGATGGACTCCGCCGGGGCTGACGCGTTTCTATTTCACCAGCGGTGGATCAGAAGCGGTCGAGGCTGCGCTCAAGTTCTCGATCCTCTATCACAAAGTTCGCGGCAAAATTTCCAAGAAGAAAATAATCGGGCGGCGATTTTCGTATCACGGAAATAGTATCGCGGCGCTCTCGGTCGGCGGCAGCGGGCGGCGTGCGGACTACGAACATATCTTGCTCGACTGGCCGAAGATCGATCCCACCTATTGCTATCGATGCCCGTGGGGAAAAACTTATCCGTCTTGTGATATCGACTGCGCAGTGGCGCTCGAAAAAGAGATCCTGGCCAACGGCGCCGATTCGATCGCCGCGTTTATCGCGGAGCCGATGATGGGATCGAGCGGTGGCGTCGTCCCGCCGGTGAAGGAATACTGGCCAAAGATTCGCGAGATCTGCGACCGCTACGACGTGTTGCTGATAGCCGATGAGGTGATGACCGGTTTCGGCCGCACCGGGCGGCGCTTCGCAGTCGATCATTGGGACGTGGTGCCGGATATCCTGATCGGAGGCAAGGGCCTGACCGGCGGCTACATGCCGATGGGCATGATCGCGGTCAAAGAACCGCTGGTCGAGGAAGTCGAGCGCGCGAAAGCGGATTTCATGTTTTACACTTACAGCTCGCATCCGGTTGCGTGCGCGGTTGGCGACGAGGTGCTCGCTATCATGGAGCGCGAGCGGCTCGTGGAGCGCGCGGCAGAAGTCGGGGCGCGGCTCGGCGCGACGCTCAAGGAAGAACTCTCGGGGCATCCGATGGTCGGCGATATCCGCGGGGTCGGGATGTTCTGGGGAATCGAGTTGGTGCAGGACAAAGTGACCCGGAGCCCATTTGCGCCGGAGAAAAAAGTCACCAATCGCTTGCTGGGGGCGGCGGTGCGCAAGGGACTGTTCTTTTATCCGGCGACCGGGATGGCGGGGAAGGCGGGCGGCGATGCGATGATGATCACGCCGCCGTTTATCATCGGGGACGCTGAGATCGAGTACATCATTCGGACCTTGCGCGCCGTGCTCGACGAGATTCAACCGAGCCTGTAGCCTCATCGCACGTTTAAGATTCGGGGAGAAACCGGCGCATGGCCGATAGCATCATCGGGCCGACTTCACATTATTTTTATTCGCAGCGCTTGAAGCTGCACTACGTCGATTGGGGTAATCCTGAGAAGCCGCTGTTGGTTCTCGTGCATGGCGGGCGCGATCACTGCCGCAACTGGGATTGGGTCGCGCTCGATTTGCGTCGCCACTATCACATCATCGCGCCCGACCTCCGCGGCCATGGCGATTCGGATTGGGCGATGGGCAGCGGCTATTCGATGATCGACTACGTACTCGATCTTTCACAGTTGATGAGCGCGATTGGAAACGAACCCGCGACTCTGATTGGTCACTCGCTCGGTGGCGGAATTGTTTTGCAATACACCGGGACGCATCCCGACGCGGTCAAGCGGGTGGTCTCGATTGAAGGGATGGGACCGCCGCCGGGAATGATCAAGGACTCGCCCGCATACGAACGAATGAACAATTGGATCGAGCAGATGCAGACGCTCGCGCGGCGCAAGGTGCGCGAGTATCCGTCGATTGAAGAAGCACTCGCGCGTATGAAGGAAGCGAATCCCCATCTGACTCGCGAGCAGGCCCGACATCTGACGATCTGGGGAATTCGCCGCAACGAGAACGGCACTTACTCGTGGAAGTTCGACAACTACGTTCACGCCACCTCGCCGTACATGTTCAACAACCGCGACGCGCGCGAAATATGGGGGCGTATCACGTGTCCGACGCTGCTGATTCGCGGCACCGAATCGTGGGCGGGCGATTGGGTCAAGGACGGGCGTATCCAGGCGTTCAAGAACGCGGAATCGGTTACGGTAGATAAGGCCGGGCATTGGGTGCATCACGATCGCCTCGACGAATTCCTCGCCGTGACGCATCGCTTGCTTGGTGTGTAACCTCGCGGCCAAGATGTGGCCAGGCTCTGAGTCATGCGACGACCTGCACTTCGGCTTCGGAGCGACCAGTTTGAATACGTACAACTGATTCTGCTCGCCGTGATCGTCGGGGTGCTCGCCGCGCTCGGCAACCTCGGCTTTCGCAAACTGATCGAATTTTGCTCGTGGCTATTTCGCGAGGTCGAGTGGAATGCATTGGGTATCGGGCGCGGCGGATGGCATCGCGCGTTTATCCCGGTGATCCTGATGAGCGGCGGCGCCGCGGTATTGCTGCTCGACCGGATTTTTCCCGAAGACGTGCTCGGTTACGGGTTCCCGAATTTCCTCGAGATGGTCAATCTCGGCAGCGCGCGGATCAAGCGGCAGTGGATTTTCGTCAAAGCCGCGGGTGCCGCGATATCGCTTGGGGCGGGCGCGTCGGTGGGACGCGAGGGTCCGATTGCGCAAGTGGGGGGCGCGATTGGCTCGACGGTCGCGCAACTCAGGAAGTTGTCGCCCGATCGCGCCAAGGTGTTGGTCGCGGCGGGCGCCGGGGCGGGAATCGCGACTACGTTCAACGCGCCTATTGGCGGCCTGATGTTCGCGCAGGAAATCGTCCTGCTCGGGCATACCGAAATCGCCAATCTCACTTTGCTCATCATCGCGACTTTTACGGCGGTGATTACTTCGCGCGCGATTTTGGGCAACGCCCCGGTCTTCGAGGTTCCCGATTTCGTGCTCCGCAGCTACTGGGAGATGGCGACTTATGCGCTGATGGGCGCGGGTCTCGGCGTGCTCGCAGCCGGTTACATCCGATTTTTCAACGGCACCGCGGCCTGGTTCCGGCGCTTCGACGCGCCGGTCTGGCTCAAACTCGAAGCCGGACTCGCAATCGTCGGCGTGATTGCGATTTGGCTGCCGCAAAACTTGTCGGACGGATATCCGATTATCAATCGCGCGATGGCGGGCGAATACGAACTCGGATTGTTGGCGGCGCTGATGTGCGCGAAGTTTTTTGCGAGCAGCGTATCGCTCGGATGCGGTGCGCCGGGCGGCGTCTTCGGTCCGACGTTTTTTATCGGCACGATGGCGGGTGGAACGTTTCAGCGCATCTCGGCGATGATGATTCCGCAACTTACCGGGCCGCGCGGATCGTACGCGCTGGTCGGGCTTGGCGCGTTCCTGGCGGGGACCACTCACGCGCCGCTGACGGCGTTGTTCCTGCTCTGGGAGATGACGCGAAGCGATACGATCGCGCTGCCGGCGATGATCGCGACGATCACTGCGCTGGTGGTGGCGCGCGCGATCGAAACCGAATCGATCGACGAATTCCGCCTCGCGCGTGAAGGCAAGACGCTCCAGATAGGACGCGAGCGGCTGGCGCTGACGCTGATTCCGGTCAGCGCGGTGGTCACCAAGAATGTGACGATGGTGGGTGAGAACACTTCGTTGGCCGGTGGTCGACAGTGATGGCAAGCTCGCGGGGCTGATCGTTACGCGCGATTTGCTCTCGATGCTTAGCGGCGGTCAGGAAGTCGGGCCGCTGGTCAACGCGTACGACATCTGCAATCCGCACAGCGCGACGGTAAATCTCGACGCGAATCTGGACGAGGCGAGCCAGTTGATGGAGCACGACGGTCTCGACGAGATACCGGTGGTGGAGCGGTTCGGCGGGCGCTTTCTCGGGCTGGTAACGCGGCAGCATATTGCGCAGGCGCTCAACCGGGTCACGGTCTCGCTCTCGACGCTCGCGACGCGCGATCAGAATATTTACTGGGCGACGGGCTATCGTGTGACCAGGATCGCGGTGCCCGCGAATGCGGCCGGCAAGACGATGCGCGAACTCGATCCGCGGATGCGATTCAGCGTGACGGTGCTGGCGGTGCAGGACGCGGGCAATCCCGAGTCGGGATTTGTGCCGATAACTCCCGATCGCCCGCTCAAGGTGGGCGACGAGTTGGTTGCGGCCGGGCGATCTCAGGATATTCGGCAGTTTTCGAGGGAATTGGAGAAGAGTGGTTCCGCCGCGGGGGTTGATCGGCCAGGAACCTAACCCCCTGACCCCCTTCCCTTACAAGGAAGGGGGAACCGAGAAAACGGGGTATGACCCGCCTTCCTTTTGAAGGAAAGGGAACGAGAAATGGGGTGCGTCCAGTCCTCTCCAAG
>WNFC01014124.1_pt1 | contig 10542 bp, 5 predicted proteins | sample 5400541 | NCBI WGS metagenome assembly WNFC01 (sample SAMN13153342, study PRJNA577476) | soil metagenome | isolation source: 120 cm saprolite under Douglas fir tree site 2 hole 2 replicate 1 | place: USA:California | collected 2015-04-18
TACGCGTTCGGCGTCGTGCTGTACGAGTTGCTGACTGGACGCGTGCCGTACCGGGCCGATACGCCCATGGGGGTGGCGTTGCAGCACGTTCAGGGCATGCTGCCCCCGCCTTGGGAGATGAACCCCAATTTGCCACTGCCCATTGCCAAGGTGCTGGTGCGGGCGCTGGCGCGTGAGCGCGAGCAGCGCTACGCCTCTGGGCCCGAGCTCGCCGAAGCGCTCGAGCAGGCGCTGGCTGAAGCCGAAGGGACCGCTCGGGAGCCGGGACCGCCGATTTCTACGCCTCTGCCATATGTCCATCCCGCGGCACAAGCGCCACAGGCAGACGCGCCGCCGCCACCCGAGCAGAATCACGCGCAACCGACGTTGATCGACCCTGAGCTGCGCCGTCAGGCAGAAGCGCGCGAACGCGAGCGTCTGCAGACCGAAGCAAGAGAGCGCGAACGCGTGGAAGCCGAAGGCCGCGAGCGGGAGAGATTGGAGGGCGAAGCGCGCGAACGCGAACGCCTCGAGGCAGAACAGCAAGAACGCGAGCGGCTAGAGGCCGAAGAGCGGGAGCGCCAGCGCCTGGAAGCCGAAGCCGCGGAACGAGAACGCCTGGCCGCGGAGACGCGCGAGCGTGAGAAGCAGGAAGCCGCGGAACGCGAGCGTCAGCGCGTCGCGGCGGCGGCTCTGGCGGCGGAGGCGCGCGAAAAGGAGCGGCAGGAGGCCGAGACCCGTAAGCGTGAGCGCGAGGAAGCCGCGGAACGCGAGAAGCAGGCAGCCGCCGAACGCCAGCGTGAACGCAAGGAGGCCGCAGCGCGCGAGCGCGAACGGCGCAAGGCGGCGCAAGTTGCGGCTTCCGCGGCCGGCGTCGCCGCTGAAACCGCTGAGCCTGGCGGTTCCCGCCAGCGACTTTTACTCGTCGGCGGCGGAGTCGTTGTATTTCTGCTCATTGCCCTCGTCGTCGTGCTGCCGCGTCTGGGCTCCGCGCCGGAGGCGGTCGTCGCGCCAACGTTAGCGCCAGTCGCGGCCCCAACCGCCAAGCCGCAGGCGCCAACTAGCGCACCAGTCGCGGCCCCAACCGCCAAGCCCCAGGCGCCAACCAGCGCGCCGACCAGCGCGCCAGTCGCGGCCCCCACTGCCAAGCCGCAGGCGCCAACCGGCGTGCCCGCCAAGCCCACCGTGCCCCCGGTCCTCGTCGCCCCTGGGCCACCCGCTCCGCTCGCTGTCGCGCGCTCGGGCCATACCGCCACTGTGCTCAACAACGGCAAAGTGTTGTTGGTGGGTGGCAAGGGCGTCAGCGGCAGTCCGCTGGCCAGCGCCGAGCTGTATGATCCCGCAACCAACGCCATCACCACGACAGGCAGCCTGCCAGTCGGCCACGCCAATGGGACCGCCACGCTGCTCGCCAATGGCAAAGTCCTGCTCGTCGGCGGCGAGGGCAGCGATGCACCGTTTTCGGCTGCCGCCGATATCTATGATCCGGCGACCGGCGCCTGGGCGCCGGCCGGACGCATGGCCACTGAACGCGCCCAGCACACCGCGACCCTGCTCGCGAACGGCAAGGTCCTGGTCGCCGGTGGCCACAACCTCAAGGACTTCCTGGCCAGCGCTGAGCTGTACGATCCAGCGACCAATAGTTGGGCCCCCGCCGCGTCAATGGCCAATGCCCACAGCAGTCACACTGCCACGTTGCTCGCCGATGGCAGAACCCTGGTCGTCGGTGGCTTCGCGTCCGAGAAGACCTCGGAGCTCTACGATGCCAACGCAAATACCTGGACATCGGCGGGAGCATTGATCAACGCTCGGCTGGGCCACACTGCCACGCGTTTGGCCAACGGTCAGGTCCTGGTTGCCGGCGGTTCCAGCAGTGGCCCCGAGGGCTACCTCGCGTCGGCCGACCTGTTCGATCCCGCCACCAATCGCTGGACCGCGGTCGCCAACCTCAACCATGCACGCGGCGGCCACACCGCTACCCTGCTGCCCGACGGTCAGATACTGGTGGTGGGTGGCAAAGACAATACCCAGGTGCTCGTGAGTGCTGAACGCTACGACCCAGCCAACAACCGCTGGACGGACGTCGCGTCGCCGACCTTTGCCCGCTGGCTACACACCGCCGCGCTCCTGTCCGGCGGCCAGGTCCTGGTGGCCGCCGGCAAGGGTGAGACTGAGGCTATCGCCAATATGGAGCGCTACGATCCGGCGGCCAACTCGTGGACTGCCAGCGCTCCCTAAAGTGTGCCCACCGGTTTCGTCGAACGCCGCCGCAGCATCAGACCGAGGCCTGCAAGACTCAACCCGACCGCGCCGAAGACGAGCCCAATTGTCGAATCAGATTGGCCTGCGCGCGGCAGTGACGCCGGGTTGATGTCGGCGCAAGCCACGTACACCGTGAGCTCGTCGGCCGACTTGTGCATGTGCACCGCGTGCGGCGTTGCCGCGAGCGTCTGGAGTGTCGTCTGCAGGGTGGTGGTCGACGACCCATTGGTGACGGATGCGAGCGTGAAGTCGGGCGTGGGGTTCAACTGAGCGCAGGTGCCGCCATGAATGTGGGCGGGCTGTGGGCCGGCGCCAGCACCAGTGACCTTCAAGTCAACCGTCAACCCCCCTCCCGACGGGGTGAATGTGGCCGTACCGCTGATGCCCGAATTGTTTTGTTGAACCAGTTGCAAAGTGGTCGCCTGCTGCTGCGCGGCCGCGACCGTCGTCGTCGCCGCGAGTAATGCCACTATGAGGCCACAACCAATCGCGATCTTCCGTTGCCGCTGCCGTAACATCATCAACCCCCTACTTGGTGAAGTGTGCGGATGGGTGCACAACTTACCATGTCGGCCGTAGAATGCAGCGCCCGGGGGGGCTACGGGGGCGGTTTGCAACCTCACTACAGCGCCCGCACCGATGTTGGGCGTGTTCGGGAGATCAACGAGGATCGGGTATTCGCCGGCGAATTACCGCTGCTAACCGAGCAGTCAGGCGCGTCGGCTCGTCATTTGTTGGCGGTGGCCGATGGCGTCGGCGGGCTCGAACGGGGCGAGTGGGCCAGTGAGAAGGCCCTGACGGTGGTCACCGCCGAATTGCCGCTCCATCTGGCCAGCCACGAACCACGCGAAGCGCTGCGACTGGCGCTCGAAGCCGCCAATGACCTGATCTGGCGACGCGAGCGATCCGAGGCAGAGTCACCGCTCGGTCCGGCCGCGACGACCGTTGTCGCGGTCATCGTCGACGCGATGCACTTGTGGTGGGCCAACGTCGGCGACAGCCGTGCCTATCTGATCGGCGAAGACCACGTGGAGCGCTTGACCCGCGATCACTCGTGGGTCGAGGATGCGGTCCGCGGCGGTGCCTTGACCCGCGAGCAGGCCCGCCTGAGTGAACGCCGCAACGTCATCACCCGCAGTGTCGGATTCCGACCCGAGGTCGACGTGGACACGGGTGGGCCATGCGTGTTGCGTCCCACGGACGTGGTCGTGCTCTGTAGCGATGGTCTGCACGGTTTGGTGACGGACGAGGACATTGCCCACGTTGTCCGTCGCTACCCTTCGGCTGAGGCCGCCGAGCGCCTGGTCGACTTGAGTAACGAACGTGGCGGCACGGACAACATCAGCGTGATCGTGTGCGGTTTCCTGGCCCCACAGAGCGGCAATGCATCCTGACCAGCAAGACCAGGCACCCGTTACGCTTATCGGCCCCGCCTTTGGCGTCATCGCCCGCCAAGGGATGGCGTGGCTCGAACACCCCGCGGGTGAACGCCGCTACGTTGAGAGCGAGCTGCGGATCGGGCGCAGTGAGCAGAACGACCTGCGGCTCAACGATGCATCCGTGTCTCGCTATCACGCCTTCTTGCGACGTGTCGATGGGCGCTATCTGCTGAGCGACGTCGGCAGCCAGAATGGGACGTTCGTCAATGGTCGGCGAGTCCACGCCCCGAGCGCCCTGCAATCTGGCGATCGGATTCGCGCGGGCACGACCGAGTTGACTTTCCACCTGGATGCCCCGCTGGGCTCGCCAGCAGTTGCGGACGATCCGTCGACCACAATGAGTGCGACCTCGTCGGGCCTGCCGTTGGAGGAGTACGTCCAGGGCGACCTGCGGATTGTCACCGTGCTGTTCCTCGACCTGCAGGGATTCACGGCCATGTCGGAAAAGATGCCGCCCGACCAGGTCACTCAGATGATGAACCGCTGCTTCGAGCGGCTGACTGCTACGGTCGCCCGCTTTGGTGGCTACGTCGACAAATACGTCGGGGACGCCATGATGGTGCTCTTCGGGGCCCCGGTTGCCCACGCGGACGATCCAGAACGCGCGGTGCGAGCGGCTCTGGCGTTGCAGGACGAGCTGGTGCGCTTCAACCAGCACCAGCATCAGCAGCAAAAGGCCAACGTCAACTTGCAGATGCGCATCGGTATCAACACCGGCGAGGTGCTCGCCGGACGCGTAGGCGCAGGTCAGTACGGCCAATACACCGTGATGGGGGATGCGGTTAACCTCGCCTCCCGCCTGGAGCACGCGGCTCGCGTTGGCCATGTGCTCGTGGGTGAGACCACGCACCGGTTTACCAGCCACGTCATCCGCTACCAGGCTCTGCCGCCGATGTCGATACGCGGTAAAGCGGAGCCTGTCCAGGCCTACGAGGTCGTCGGACTGTACGGCCACACAACTTCAGTCGGTGCCAGCCCGGACTCAACCTTCATCGGCCGCCAGCGCGAGCTGACCCAGTTGGGCAACCTGATCAAAGGCTCGCCGAGTGGCTTCCAGTCGGCAACGATCCTTGCCCCGGCCAGCGCGGGCAAGTCGTCGCTGCTGACCGAGCTTCACCGCCGGCATGCCGCCGATGCCCGCTGGGCACTGGCGCGGTGCAGCGAGTATGACCGCGCAACCCCGTATATGGCCTTGCGTCAGCTCACGCTGCATGTCCTGCGCGCGTCTGGTCGGGGGCTCGACGTGCTCCAGGGTTCCGCGTCGCAGACGGCCAGTGCCCCGCTAGCCGCGTTGGCCCAGCTCTTGTCGCCGAATGTGGAGCGGACAAATGCCAGCGCTCCAGAAGCAGGCCGCCAAGCGCTGGCGAGTGCCTTTACTCAGCTCGTGACAGAAAACGCCGTCCGCGAGTGCCTGGTGCTGGCCATCGACGGGGTGCAGTGGATCGATTTCGAGAGTCTGGCCGTTCTCGATGCCGTGGTTCCGGACCTGGAAGACGCGCGCGTCGTGTTGATTACCACCGCTCGCTCCGACTGGCGCCACACGTGGCCGAATGACGTGCTCACCCTGCATCTCGAGCGCTTTTCACGTGTGGAGTGCGCCCAATTTGTGTCGCTCTTGCTCCGCTCAAACGCGATTGCGCCGACCATGCTCGACATCCTGGTGCGCGAGAGCGACGGCAATCCGCTCTTGCTCGCGGAGATGGTCCGCAGTGGGGTGGAGAATGGGAGTCTGTGCGAGCTGGAGGGGGAATGGCGGCTGGTCCGCCGTGATGCCGCCGTAGCCGGGGGTGGCGTCGATTCACTGCGCAGCATCATCCAGGCGCGGCTTGACCAGCTCTCGGCGGAAGAACGGCGGGTGCTTCAGGTTGCCGCTGTGCTGGGCCAGAATTGGACCGGCAGCTTGCTGGCGCGGGTGCTCGAGGAGAACATGCCTGTGCCCGACCTGCTGCGCCTGCTTGCCGAGCGCGAATACCTCGTTCAGGAAATGGGCGGCGAAGAGCCGGGTTACAGCTTCGCGCACACCATTACCCAGGAAGTCGCCTACGCCAGCTTGCCGCACTCCGGGCGTGAGCGCTTGCACGAGCGAATGGGCCGCGTTCTCGAGGAGCAGTTCGATCCGGTCCGTCCGAGCAAAGTGGCGCTGCGCGAGCTCGTCTACCATTTCGTGCGCGGTTCGAGCCGTGACCGCGCGGCGCAGTACCTGCTGCAGGCGGCCGACGCGGGTGCCGGGATCGCCGAAGATGCGTGGGCCGTTGCGACGTACCGCCTGGCCCTCGAGTACGCGCAAAAGGCCAAGGATCGCACTCGGCGTCGATCGCTGGAGCTGGATATCCAGGAGCGGCTGGGCGACGTGCTGCTGCGTCAGTCAAGTCTGGCCGATGCCCAGGTCGCCTTTGAGGCAGCTGGTGAGCTCGACGATTCCAATCAACGCGCGAGCCGATTGAAGTCCAAGCTCGCCCATGTCGCCAGCCGCCAGGGGAACCACGCCCGCGTCCTGGCACTGGTCAGGTCGGCGCTCGAGGCGCCCAATGTGGATCCACTCGTCAAGGCTACCCTCGAGGCGCGCGCGGCACTGAGTCTGTGCGCTCTGGGACAGTTGCGCGATGCGGATGAACGCGCCACCCGGGCTGTGGCGCTGACGCACGAACTATCGGAGGGCGAAGCCCTGGAGTTGACTCTGGCCGCGTCAGGCACACTGAACTATCTCCGCGGCGATCTCCGCCAGGCACGCGTCCTTCTCGAACGGGGCGATTATGCTCGCGGACCGACTCTGGCAAGTGAGGCGTCGAACGACGTCCGCATCGGGCTGGCCTATACGTGCTACGCCCTTGGCGACGTCGATGCAGCCATGCGTATCGTGGAGGAAACCCTGGCGCTGGGCGGCTCGTCCACCAAGGTCGATACTCCCGATACGGCCACCTTCGTCGAAGCTGAGCCAATGGCTGACCATGCGCGCCAAGCCCAACGCGGCCGCGATCCGCGGGACCGGTGGAGCTTCGTCAGCGCCGAGGTGCTGTTGGGCCGCGTGCTGCTCGAGCGCGGGCTCATTGACCGCGCGCGCGGATACCTCGACGACGCGGTCGTCCGCGCACAACGGATTGGCGCGCGTGAGGTGGTGCCGACGGCGCGCTTCTACCGGGCGAGTGGCGGGCTCGCGGCGGGGCGTCCGGCGGAGGCAGCCGAACTGGCGCGCGCGGTGATGGCGGCGGCCGAGGCGTTGAAGCTGCGACCGCTGGTGTGTGAAGCACAGGCCATGCTAAGTGCCAGCCTGGTGCAAACCGGTGGGTTCGCTGAGGCCGCCGAGGTTGCCCGGGAGTCAGTGGTTCGCGCTCGAACGCTGCATCTGCCCCTTCATGAGGCGGTCAGCAGACGCGCGCTTGGCCTCGCGCTCGTGCGTACCGGCGATGCGCTGCAGGGGCGCAAACATCTGGAAGCCGCGGCAGCCGCGTTCGAGCAGATGGGCGCCCGAATCGACTGGGCCAAGACCCTGCTAACCCTGGCTGAGCTCGACTCCAGCTCCGACGAATTCACCGACACCGCAACGCTGCGCGCCAGGCTGAAGCAGGTTGTGGACCTCACGACCCAATTGAGGTTGGACGCCGATCGGGCAGTCGCGCTGAACCTGTCAGCCCAGCTGAGCAACTGATCGACGATGGCGTATGGCGATGCCGGCCTGGCCCACGAGCACTGGAAGACGTTCTACACCCCGGAGGAAGTCGCAGAGATCATCGCGGCCGCATCGAGCACGATGATCGTCGCCGGACACTATCCAATCCACGTGCGGCTCTACGTGCGCGCGCTCGAAGCGCCCACGATCATCATGTCTCACCCGATGCTGCCGTATGGACTGTTGTTGGCACGCTTGCAATTACCCTTCTATCGCGCCGGATTCAATGTCGTCCAGTGGGACCTGCCTGGTTGGGGGCAGAGTGGTGGCCCGCGGGCCAATTGTCCTATCCCGGACTTCATCCGCACGTGGCGTGCAGCCATCGCGTTCACGCGCGGACGCTTCACTGGCCCCCTGTACGCGATGGGGCTCGCCGAGGACAGCGTCACTTGCTACTACGTGGGCGCCAACCACCCGGACCTGCGCGCCCTGTCGCTACACACGTTGCATGAATATGGCGATCCGGACGGCGTGCACTGGCAGGGGCCGCCCTGGCTGGTGCGGGCCAAGGCGATCGGTGTTGGACTGGGTGCTCGGCTCCGGCCGGACCTGGCGCTCGAGGCGGAGGACGCGCTGCCCTGGCGGGCGATCTTCTCCGGGCCCGACGATGGGCGACTCATGCGCGCCTTTGAAGACGATCCGTTGCGCGTGCGACGTTTCCACTTCCTGCTTGTCGGCTCCATGATGGGCAAGGTAGCGCCGCCAGTGCCACTCGCGCAGTGCCGCACCCCAGTCCAGGTCATCGCCTCAGACAAGAGCAGCCTGTGGCCATACGGCATGAACGTGCGCTACTTTAATCGCCTCGGCGGGCCCAAGGAGTTGGTGACACTGAAAGACAGTGACCAGTGGGTGTATACCCGCGAGTTCCATGAAATGTATGCCAATCATGTGATCCGCTGGTTCACAGCCCACGGAGCCAAAACGGAGGCGCAATGACTGACACCCAGGACGGCGCGGCGCTGGATTACTGGAAGCAGTACTATACGCCCGACGAGATCGATGAGGCGGAGTCCAACACCCAGACCACGATGATCGTGTCCGGGGGTCTGCCAGTCCACGTGCGTTTGTGGGTCCAGCCGAAGCCAGCCCCCACGGTGGTCATCGGCAGCTCGATTCTGAGTTATGGATTGCACCTGTTTCGCCTCCAGGCACCGTTCTTTCGCGCCGGTTTCAACGTGGTCCAATTCGACTTTCCAGGGCTCGGCCAGAGCGGTGGGCCGCGCGGCGGGTGCACGGTACGTGACTTTCTACGCTGCTGGCGCGACTCCCTGGCCTACGCTCACCTCCAGTTTGGCGACCCGATGTACCTGATGGGGGTCGGCGAAGATGGCGTGACTGGCTACTACGTTGGCGCGAACAAACCGCACGTGCGAGCGATCTCCGTACACAACCTGTTCGAATATGGCGAGCCGGACGCGGTCCAGGGCCAGGGACCGTACTGGATGGTGCGCGTCAAGGCAACGGCACTGCGCATCGCCGCGCTTATACGTCCGACGACGGAGATGCCCGGATCACAGGCAGTGCCATGGGAGTGGATCTTCGCCGGGCCCGGCGACGATGAAGGCATTCGTTTGCTGCAGGGTGACCCGCTGAGTCTGCACACGATCCAGATCCGCATGGTCAGCTCGATTCTCGAAAAGCTGCCACCCCCAACGCCTTTCGAGCGGTGCCGCACACCGGTGCAGGTGATCGCCTCAAACCGTAACCTGGTTTGCCCGTATGAGCTGGTGACGCGGAACTACCGGCGCCTGGGCGGCCCCAAAGAGCTCATCACACTTGATGGCCGGCCACAATGGGAGCTCAACCGCGAGTTTCACGAGATGTATTGTGGCCACGTGATCCGCTGGTTCGAGGCCAACGGCGCCGCTCAGCGCTAGCGCGGCTCCGCGTGCATGCGCATTCCGTACTTCGGTCGCAGTGCGATCAATGGCAGTAATTCGAGCGGATAGCCTGGCTCGAGGCGCAGCCGCCAGCGCTGTGCAATTGCCGCCACGATGAGCTGCATTTCCAGCCAGGCCAGGTGCTCGCCGAGGCAGCTGCGTGGACCGGCCGAGAACGGGAAGTACGAAAATTGCGGCCGGCCGGCGATCGCCGCGGGCGTCCAGCGTTCAGGGTCAAAGCGCAGCGGCTCGGCGAAGTAGCGGCGGTCGCGATGCATGACGTACGGACTGACCAGCACCAGCGAGCCAGCCGGCAACTGCACGCCCGCAATGGCATAGTCCTGTATGACGCGGCGGCCGATCGTCCAGGCGGGCGGATACAGCCGCATCGCTTCCGCGATCACCATGCGCGTGTATTCGAGCCTGGGCAGGTCCTCGACACCTGGCAGTCGGTCCGCCAGGACCGCGTCGAGCTCGGCGTGGAACCGCGCTTCAACATCCGCATGCTGGGCGAGCAGATAGAACGTCCACAGGAGACCGCTCACCGTGACCGCATTGCCGGTGGTGACATTGGCGATTGCCTCGTCGCGTACCTGTTGATCGGTCATCGGGGCGTGAAGCAAGGTGGACAGGAAATCGTCGCGCGCCCCGACCGGCTCCGCCCGCCGCATGCGCACCTCACGCTCGATGCCATGTTCGAGACGGGCCATGGCGCGCCAGAAGCGCCGGTTCTCCGATCGAACGGAAACGGCCTCGGCAATCGCGCTGAGCGGGTTGGTCGAACGCGTTCCCAAATATTCATTGACCACATCAGCTGACGCGAGGAGGTCCTCCCACTCCGGCCCCTTGGGGTGGCTGCCATCGCCCAACAGGATCTCGACCGAAATGCGGACGACCAGTTGCTCCATGTGCGCTTCGAGGTCCATCTCCGCGCCGGCGTGCCACCGGTCGCGCTGCCATTCGCCCCAGTGGGCAATGATCCCGCCAAACCTGGCCACATGCTCGTGTGCGTACGCCCCGTGGAGGAGCTGACGCTGGTGGTGGTGGAGGTAGCCCTGGCTGGTGAATAACCCCCGGCGCAGCGCGCGTTCGACCGTGAACGGTCGGACGGGGACGAAGCTCCAGGCGTCCCGGACAAGCACCGTCTCGACATGCTCGGCGCCATTGACCAGGAACGCATTGATTGGCCCGGCGATGAAGCGCACGACATCGCCGTACTCGCCGGCCAGATCCAGCAGCGTCTGAAACGGATCGCGGTTGTAGGCCCGGACGGTCCGCAGGACCTCCAGGCCGCGAGGTCCAGGAGTCAGCGGCT
>WNFC01009966.1_pt1 | contig 10541 bp, 9 predicted proteins | sample 5400541 | NCBI WGS metagenome assembly WNFC01 (sample SAMN13153342, study PRJNA577476) | soil metagenome | isolation source: 120 cm saprolite under Douglas fir tree site 2 hole 2 replicate 1 | place: USA:California | collected 2015-04-18
AGGTCCCCGACCGTGATGCCGATGTGGTCGAAGCGTCGAATACGCGCCACGGGTGCCCTCCTGCGTCAGTCAGTCCGGTCAGGTTCGCGTAGCTGCCGCTTGCCTACGACGTCCACGTTACGGGGTTGGCGCGGATGGCGAGGCATCACCGGTGACTGGGCAGATGTAGCTTGGCTGGCGAAGGCGAGACGCTCCAGTTCGACGGCTAGAGCCGCGCCGGCGGGCTACCGGTGATCTTGCTGTGTCTCTTTGACCCCCTGTGACCCCCACTCCAAAAATGAGCCCGTCGCGGGTCATCGGCGGCGACTCGTGAATTCAGAATCTGGTCGGAGGGACGGGACACCATTTGAACCGGGCTCGCGGTGCCGATCGCTTGATCGACCTTCTCAGCCCCCTCAGTCTCAAATAACGGTCGGGCTACCCAGACAAGCGTGTAATACCCTTCTTGCGCCCGAACAATCCGTGCTTGAATTTCTGCGATGGTCTTGACCAAGCCATTTTCGGCCCAGGCCTTCGCCAGTGCGCTCGAGTCTTGGACATTCCTCGATATCGCGGGCAAGGTTCCAGTGCTTGCATCGCTCTTCGGCGATGTCTTCCTCCAAGACCACACGGGCTATTGGTTTCTGGATTCGATCGAAGGGTCGCTCTCACTGGTGGCAGCCACTCGTGATGAGCTGCAGTCCATTCTTGGCACGACCGACGGCCAAGACAAGTACCTGCTGGCTGGTCTGGCGATCGGGGCTGAGCGTCGCGGACTTGCTCTCAAGGAAGCCGAGGTTTACGACTTCGCTATTCCTCCGGTGTTGGGCGGCTCATTCACGGAAGACAACGTCGTTACCAGGGAATTCGTCGTAGCAATGACCATCTCGGGCCAGATTCATGATCAGGTTCGGAACCTTCCACCGGGCACGCCCATCAAGGGGTTTACGGTCGATGGCCGTACACCGTAACCCTCTTAACCCGCTGGCCTGAGCTGAATCGCAGTTTGTCGCGCGGTGAGTTGGTCGGGGGGATGGGACAACTATTTGAATCAGGAATGCACGGTGGGCGTGACCTTCTGAACATCCTGCGGCGAACGCCGCAATGGTCAGACTTCGTCAGCCACCATCCGTAGGTTGGTAAATGCCAGGTAAGCTGGCGTCGGCTTTGCGAGCGCAACTGGTGATGAAAGCCAGTTACGAAGATCCTGTTTCGATGCGGTGACCGCGCTCTTCAGTTCATTCAGGGCCGAAGAATCTGCAGCCTCGACCATATCCTCGCGTAGCACATCGTCACCAATCCCCCAGATCCGCGCGAGCGGGATCAGGTGTCTTAGGGAATCCGGCACGTCGCCCTCATCGAAGTCAACGGGTTCGGCCTTGACACCGTGGAGTCGATATCGGCGCCGAACTTCCTCGACCGTGAGGACCTCGAAATTAGGTTGATCGTCTGTCATGCTGCCACAGCCCTCAAGCTAGTAAGGTGGCTATCAAAAGCATCCCAGTATGGTTCAAATAAGGAAACTTTGGTCGGGGGCCCGGGATTTGAACCCTCGTCCTCACGGTCCCGAAATCTAGGCGCTTTCGTCCACCGACACAGGTTTCGAGGGTTTTGAGCTCATTTCGAGGACTCACGGGCTGATTTCCAGCCAGTTTCAGCCGCCAAGGGCGCCTGAATTACTACACGAACTACTACATAGACGGCACGCAGACGGGCCCATTCCGCTCCTGGTCGTAAGTCTGCCGATTCCGCACGAGTCAGAAGCCGGCTCGCTCGCCTCCCCTTTGTGAAGGGCTCGCCTCGCCTGACCTTATGTTCTCGGGAGAACGATAAAGCTCAACCGACCTTCCAGGCGTAGTACGACATGCCGGTCTGGTGGAGCAGCGCCCTAAGGAATCGTTCGCCATCCTTGGGGAAGGCAGTCGTGCGCTTGTCTATATTCTCAGAATCCCATTCCTGAACTCCAACTTGCATAGGCTCGTCCGCAAGGACGCTTCCGTCTTCGTCGAGAACTTCAACTGTGACAACCCCGTCGTCGCCCAACCGGTAAACCGCGATGGGCACTGGAGTGTCCCCAAGCAAACTCAAGAGCGTAAGTCTCTTGATCTGTTCTCCTCCGCCTATTCCGTCTATCAAAGTCCCTCCGCGCGGGCCCTAACCAGCAACTGGGCGAGGTCTGTCTGAGGGATCATCGGGCTGAACTGGCCCCAAACCCACCTGCCGTTGGCATTGCCAATGCGCCCGACGAGGTAGTAGCCAAACCGGTATTCAATGTCGCCCACATTGGCGCCGCCGGACGTAGCCTGCACCCCGACCCGGTGACTGTGGCGAATCCGCTCTACTACGAACACCTTCTCAGGCTGATTGGACTGGGCCATGAACGTCCATGCCTCCCGGATCCAAAAATGGAATCCGCCACGGCCAATGTCCTTCATGCGGATGGGCCGATGGCGATTCGCGGCCCATTCACGCGACTTGCGTTCAATGAACTGTGGGGCTGATTCCATCACCGGCCGCTCCACACCAGAAGTTTGACTCTCTGGCCGGCTAGTCGGCCTTGTCTTGTTGATGTCGATACGCCCTCATTATGAATATCAATCGTGTCCGCTTCGAAAATCACGTCCGGATGGATCTGAAAGCTGTGGGAATCAAATAGCTCACGCGGAGAAAACGTTGGTGCCGCCAGGCTGCCTACTTTACGTCCGATAACCTGCCTTGCAAAGCCGGAACTTGACAAATCCCTCTCAACACATACATTGGCTGTGTTCAAGCACCAACCGCCCTCGCGTCCAGTGGAGGACGTCGATGCCGAAGATCTTGGTGCCCTGGGTTGGGATGCGCGCCGCTCCTCGCTTGGCCACTTAAGGTTCGTTGATGGGCGCCAGCCCGGACTCGGCGCAGATCCAGGATGTGGTTGCCGAGCAGCCTAAAGCTGCGGACCTGCAAAATGTCACCTGAGCAGGAACAACCCGCACTACCGCGGGACGCCGGCGCTGGGGGAGCCGCGGACGCGGCAGCTGCCGGTGGAGCAGCGGATGCGGGCGCGGCTCGTGGCGCTGTTGGCGCTGTTGGCGCCGCTGGCGGAGCCGCCGGTGGTAGCGGGGGTGGCGGAGCGGCCGGCGGTGGCGGGGGCGGCGGCAATGGCGCCACGCTGGATCCGAGGCGCGTGCTCGTCGGAGCTCCAGGCGCAACGCTATCGCTGATGGTCTTCCTTGTCGTGGGTGTGCTGTTCGGTCTTGCATTGATTCAGAGTTGGCCGCCGGCAGCCGGCGCGGCACCAGGGTCGGTTACGACGGGTTGTGCAGGTCCGTCGCCAAGTCCCAGCCCGAGCGAAGCAACAACGCCGTCGCCGTCGCCGCATCTCACGCAGTCGGCAGCGTCAGGTGCGCAAACGCAAGCGACACCCAGCGCCAGTCCGTCCGCGACGCCAACATCTTCCACCCAGCCGTTTGCACCAGCGTGCCTTTTCCACCTCATCGACCTGCCGACATCGCCCGACGGTCGACTCTTGACTCTCGTCGCAATTGCAGGCGCGATCGGAGGAACGATTTACGCCATTCGCTCGTTTGCCATGTTCGCTGGCAACCGCACGCTCGTATGGAGCTGGATGCCGCTCTATTTCGGGATGCCTATCGTTGGAGCGCTCCTCGGGCAGGTCTTCTACCTCATTCTTCGCGCCGGATTCCTTTCACCGACCACTCCCACCTCGGATATCAGTCCTTACGGGTTCGCCGCAGTGGCAGCGCTTGGCGGACTGTTTGCGGCACAGGCTCTCGAGAAGCTGAGGGCCGTCTTCGAGCAGATCTTTGCGAAGGTGCCGGACAACAAGGATCCCCTCAATCCGGATGGCGGTGACAGCGGGCAGGGCGCTCCGGTATCGATAGGCACCTTGACAACGGCCGCCGGCCGGGTGGGTCAGACGATCACGATTCCCGGGAAAGGCCTATCTCAGGTCACGAGTGTAACTTTCGGCGGAAACGTGTCCGCCCAGCCCGGTGCCGCCAGCTCGGATACGGATCTTACTGTCACCGTTCCGGCCGGGGCCGCGACGGGTCGGATATCTGTCTCCTATCCCGGCGGATCCGCGACATCGCCTGGCGATTTCACGGTCCTGCAATAACGTGTCAGTCAGCATGCCGTTGACAGTGGCCGTGGGTGGAATCAAGGTCACCTACCTGTGCCTTCATCTCTCGAGCTGCTACGCGTCGCCTGGTTCGTCCCGCCGGCTGGGCAACGATCACCTCGGTTCGGACAGCCAACTGTGACTGATGTGCCTCCGGCGCTCGTCGAGAGCATTCGCAACAGGGAGATGGTTTTGTTCGCTGGGGCAGGGCTATCGCTGTCCGCCGGTCTACCGTCAGCGGCTTCGATTGCGCGGGCACTTGCGGCCAAGCTCCAACGCGACGGTCGGCCCGTTAACTCAGAGCTCCAGGGACAGCTTGACAAGGTGGCAGAGAAGTTCGAGCTGACGTACAAGCGTCCTCAACTGGTCTCAGACGTTCAGCTGTTGGTTCAGGCGAATCCCAGCGACGCGCCAAGCCCGAGCCATCTCCTCCTCGCCAGCCTTGTGAAGAAGGGTTTCGTTAAGACGATCGTGACTACCAATTACGACACGCTGATCGAAGATGCGTGCTCGTCCTTGGGCACCGCGATAACCGTTGTTGCACACGACACCCAGCTCCAGTCAGCGAGGGCAGCGGATAAGCCCGTCTTGTTCAAGATTCACGGGGATTTTGCGCACCCGGAATTGTTGGTGTTGACCCCGCTTGATTTCCAGCGGTGGGACAGGCAGCCGGGTAGAGAACAGATCGTGCAGCAGGTCCAGGCAATCTTCGGCCGCAATGCGCTCTTCTTCCTCGGCTCGTCCCTGTCAGACTTCGATGTCCTCCAGGCCCTCCTCGACGCAGAGCCATCGACCCCCGGCTCGCCCGAGCTCGTACGCCTGGCGGCGGTTTTCCCGCAAGCGAACTGGGACGATCTCGTCGCGCGTCTTCGCCTGTACAAAGTCGAAGCCTTTCAATGCCCCGATTCCGAGGCCATGCTTCGCTCCGTCCTGCTTCGATTGCCGGTCCAGCTCCTAATCAGGCACCTTCTCTTCAACTATCCCTCCTGGTACCTCGACGAGCCGTCGCGCTACGGCGGGATCGAAACGTTCGTCAGCTGTCTCAAGGAACACCCAGGCGATTTTCTGCACGAAACAGTGCCCATTTTTAGCTCGGAGATGTTGGGAGCCCTCCCAAGCCGGCTGGGCGGCACAACCTACCCAGCCTACCCGGGCAGCTTCTTTTTCTTCAACGCGGCGACCCAGGCCGCCCTGAACACGATCCTGCGGGAGCGCCGGACGGGGCAGGCATCGGCGCCCGACCTCGTCCACATGCACTTCCTGGCATTTGCTCCGATGTTCGAGAAGGCCGGCATTCCTGTCCTCTGCACATCACACAGCCTGCTGTCGACCGACCTTGCATTCACGAACGGCCTCTTCGACGGGCATCCGGCGGCAGGGGGTCGATACGAGGTTGCAGGTGTCTACGAGGCGGAGAAGGAGGCAGCCTCATCGGTGGAGTACATAACGGTTCTTTCGAACTCGCACGAGCAAGAGCTGCGAAGAATCGGCGCGCGAAGCATTCGACGGATGAACCCTCCTTTCGACCGCAGCCGTTTCCGGGCGGACGAGGAACCCGAGAGTGCGCGCGAGCGCGGCTCGCCCCGTCTGCCGCAGAAGTTCACGCTTGCGTACGTCGGAAGGCCAGATCGCAGGAAGGGCGTGGAGGTCTTGATTGGTGCGTGCAAGGTGCTGTCCGCTCGTGGCAGGGTTTTCCAGCTGCTCGTTGTCGGGTACGGTTTTCGATTAAAGGCTGGAAGGCTCGACTTCGGCAACGGCCTGTATTGGTTTGACATCTCCTTGCCGGACGGGCACGACATCGACATAAAGCCGATCACCCCTGGCAACATTTGGGAGATTGCGCAGTACTATGCGGCTTCCGATGTGGTCGTCATACCCTCCCTGTACGAGCCGATGGGCTATGTAGCCCTAGAGGCCATGGCTTGTGGCCGGCCGGTCGTGGCGGCGAAGGTGGGAGGTTTGGCTGAGACGATCACCGACAATGCCAATGGTCTGCTCTTCGAGCCCGGCAACAAAGACGATCTCGCGGACAAGCTGGACGGGCTGTACGCCGACAAAGGACGAAGAAAAGCCCTCGGCAAGAGCGCGCGAGCATATATCGATGGATTGCCATCCGTAGACGACGTCGCACGCCAGTGGCAGGAGGCCTACCGCTACGCTGCATTCGCTTTCGGCGAATCCCTGTATCCGCCTCCCGAGCTTCTAGAACTCATTCAGGAGAAGTGCAACAAGGCGATCGGGGCGGGCGCTGGGTTGTACAGCCTGGCTCAATTGGGCTGCGACATTGCAAAGGAGGTCATCGTCGAGCACCCAGACCTCTTCCAACTTCCGGAAGGTGTTCCCGTGGACAATGCCTTGCTTCGTGCCATCGCTCGTGAGCTACAGCACGCGCTCCTGAGGCAAGGCATGCCAGCCTCGTTCTCGCCCCTAGCCCTCGCAATTATCATGAATGACCTCGCCCTGGCAAAATTAAACCTCGATGCAGAAAGGCCCGAGGCACTGCTTCAGGCCGAGGAGACGAAGCGACTGCTGGAAGCGCCCGGGTCGCAGGCGCCATGGCTGCAAAGCGAATGACACCGGCTTAGCCGGCCCGCTCGCTCAGCAGGCGGCGTTTCGTCGGGCACGTCGAGCTCCTTCCTTCCTTAGGTGTACTGGTCCCACTCGGTGTTGGTGTCGGTAACGCGCCATCGCCGGTCGCTGGCATCCAGAATTGCGTTCCAGTCGATCGTGGCGGCGAACTCCCTGCCGCAGTTTGTCAACAAGTCGATGCTCTTGGTGTCGTCGAGAGATATCTGGCGGGTCAATGGCGGATTCAGCTTCGTGAAGTTGAGGTCGATTCGGTAGAGGTCGACTGTTTTGAAATGGCGCTGCACCAGCTGAGTCTGCTGCTCACCCGGCGACTCCAGAAGCTCCCCCAATACCCATTGCAGCCAGGGCCAGATCCACCGCGGTCGACCGCTCCTGAGAAACCTGCCAGTGCCCAATGAAACAACCGTTGAATTCGAGCGATCGTACTGATCGGTGTAATAAAACGCCTCTACACACAGCTGGTACACGGGATTGCCTGTCACCCCCAGACCACCGTCGACGAGTGCGTCCACAGACGGCGGCCAGCCTTTGGAGTGGTCCACGTCGAGAGGTTCAAAGAAAGTTGGCGCAGCGGCCGATCCGGCGACGCAGTCCACGAGCGCGAAACTTCCGCTCATGCCGTAATTCGCACCCTTCTTGTCGCGAACCAGATACCAAGGTTTGCCATTCGAGAACTGCTTGGCGGAAATCAGCACGTCGACTGGGCAATCGTTGAGGACCCACCCGCTCTTATCTCCGAGCTGCTCTGAGATTGCTTGTTTGAGTGTCGCCACCGAATACAGGTGACCCGTCACGACGCGCTTTGGAAATGAGAGTGGACCCTTCTTGAAGATCTTGCCGGCCAGAGTTCGATATGACTCGAGCATGTCCTCTGCGCGAATGCCAGCCGCAATGGCGGCGGTGATAATTGCGCCTGTCGACGTGCCGGCAACGAATGAGAAGATGTCGCGGGTCAACCTTCCCGTCGTCTTCTCGAGGGCGGCCAGGGCGCAGATGGGAATGATGCCTCGGATGCCTCCGCCGTCGATTGAGAGCAGAAAGCGTTTGTCTGCCACTGGGTCTTTCTAAATGGATGTCATCGACGCAGTCGCCACAGCCAATTGACTGTTGGCGCCAATATTGTCACAAGCAAAGCGCCACCTACGACCACGAATTGATATCCGGATATGCTCCTACCAGTTAACACCGAGTACAAGGTCACAGAGCTCGTGCCCAGCAGCAAGAACGCCGTAGTAGCGGACGCGAGGCCTGCCCAGCGCTCGGCGCGACTCTTCGCATCCGCCGCCTTGCTCAACTCGTGGCGCGTTCGCCAGTCCAGGACTGCCGGAGCCAGGACGTCGTGGAAGATCTCATAACGGACATCGTCAGTCCCGCCCGTGGGCGATGCGACTTGGCGAAGGATTCGAGTGTCGGAAGCGGCGAGGCGCCCGAGTACGCGCTTCACCGCTTGTACGGGTTGAATCGAGTATTCCGCCAGGTCGGCGGCGGTATGGGCGATCTTGCTGCCAGACGGCGTGACGAGAAAGCGGAAGATCGCTGCGGCCACGTCCTGGTCATCTCCAGGGAGCGTGTTCAGCGTATTGTCGAGATGCGTACGAACAATTTGAACGGATCCTCCCAGACGATTGAGTGTTCCGAGTTGAAGCTTATGAGATCGGTGACTGACCTCCTCGTCCCAGAGAGCGGTCATCACCAGTTGGAGATACGGCGCCTCGACGCGAGCATCGGCCTCGGCATCCTGGTGGCTGGTGGGCGCAACTCCACGACCGGCTTGGCCCAGGTAAACTCGGCCGGCCTGAACCTGGTCTAACACCGCATCAGCGAGCAAAGCCTCAACTTCAACGTGCTCGTTCGGATCGACGCAGCGCCGGTTGTATTCCTCGATCGGGCCGTTGATCGCTTCGCGCGCACCCTCGCGAGTAAGGTGCTCGATTCTTATGTAGTTGTCAAACAGATTCGGAATGGTGCCCTCAAAGTGATCGAGCTTCGCCAAAGCGTCATCGCGGATGGAAATCAGAAAGTTGACGGGCAACTTCCGCTGGCGTATCACCTCGGCCAGATCGTCTGCAAATGTTGAAGAGCTGCTTGGACGTGGATATACGAAATACTCTTCGAACTGGTCCAGAAGAATGTAGATGCTGCCCCGCAGGTGCTCCTCCCACATGTGGAGTGTCTCCATGAGACCGCGGTCCGCACCCGTCGGTTTCGATTCTCGATCGCCCAGATCACGCGACAGCACCTCGTCGACCTTGCGGACCAACGCAGGGATCGGATCAATCGGTCCCCATTCTCGAAACGCGACCACGGCAAGTTTGCGACTGCCGTCTTTCGAGCGATTGTCCTCGGCTGCAGCCTGGAAATGGTGAACAACCCCCGCGTTGAGAATGGAGCTCTTGCCGACACCACTTGGGCCGTAGAACAGCGTCAGTCGGGACGCCATTAGGTTCGCGATGATGATCTTTCGCTCCAGCTCGCGCCCAAAGAAGAACGGCGCGTCCTCTTCGTAGTAGGGAATCAAGCCTCTATAAGGCCGCAGACTCATTCTGTTCTGAGTAGGCTCAGCGACCTGAGTCGTGACGGCGCTCACGGCGTTCTCTCCGGCCACAGCAGTTTGGAAAGTTTCGCGATGTAGTCGGCAAGGTCGATTGCAAAAATGTCGACGCCGTGATCGCGCCAGAACAGACTGTCTTCTACATCCGGGTCTCGCTGGATCGCCCAGGACCGGTAGTTGCGAGCTTGGTCGCGCCGAATGCGGTGCAAGATGACGCGCAGATTCCAGTCCTTCAAGCTGTAACCAAGAAACAGAAAATTAGTGTTGCGCAGCTTCACCAACAGATTGACCGGGATGAGCTGTTCCAGCTGGGTCTGCGCCAGGTAGTCGATGTAGTGGTCCTCGGTGATCACGTAGCTGTCGTGGTCGGCGTTCGTGCGAGCTACTGTCCCATGCATCTTGAGGATCACCGTGTTGGTTTCGAGCGCCAGGCGCGTGTACTTGTTTGGTTTCTCGATCGGCAGGTTGCGCTCACCACCTCCAGCTGACCAGTGGATGAACTTGCCTCTGCTGTTACCGTCGGCCATATACGAGACAAGCTCGAATGTTTCACCGGCGTTCTTGAACGCACGCTCCAGTGCGTCGTCGTAGTTTGTCGTCACGATTAGCTGCCTGGTCTTGGCGCCGCGGTTACGGAGCTCCGCTGCTACAGCCGCAAGAAATGTGTGAACCGGACTCGGTCGGAAATCGACATCGAAAATCCTGTGGAGCTCGTTGTAGAGGGGTCCGGTGCCCAGTTTTAGGGATAAGTACTCCGATGCCCTGGCGAGCTCGCTCGGCCCTCCAGGCCACTTTTTCGCTAGCACCGCCACTAGGTCTTTACTGCTCGGCGGCAGGGGTTGGCCGGCATCTTGGGTCACCTGTGGTCCGCAAAGGCTTGCCCCGGCGCCCAGAAATGGCACGACTTCAGCTGAGACGATGCTGTTGATCACACCTACATAGTGGTCTGGGCCGGGCGGAGGTACGCGCGCACCGGCCTCAGCGTTTTCCGGCGGGTCGGACCCAGTTGTCAAAATCCGCCAATCCCTTTCAGTCGCCTCGGACAAATCTCGGCGGGACTTTCGGCGACTGTGAACGCGGCTAGCCTACAGCGAAGCCGTCAAGCCGTAAAGTGGCCAGGCTTAACGGATTTGGGCGGAGGCCCGGGATTTCAACCCCGGGGCCTCACGGTCCCGAACCGCAATAGCGGACGGTTCGGTGTGTGCCGCCAGAGGTCGTTTGGGTTCATTCCGTCCGCGCTTGAAGTCCGCCGGGTGCCGCTGTGTGACGCCGAATGCCGCCTGGGTTGCTACACGCGTT
>WNFC01009967.1_pt1 | contig 10541 bp, 6 predicted proteins | sample 5400541 | NCBI WGS metagenome assembly WNFC01 (sample SAMN13153342, study PRJNA577476) | soil metagenome | isolation source: 120 cm saprolite under Douglas fir tree site 2 hole 2 replicate 1 | place: USA:California | collected 2015-04-18
CATGTCGCGCAACAGGACGGAAACGCGCTGCTTCAGGTTGCGTCTGCGCGCGGCGTCTTTATCGATCGCGACGACGCGATGCCCAGCGGCCACAAGACAAGTCACGATGCTGGTGCCCATCAGTCCGAGGCCGACGACACCGGCAGGAACGGGTTGCTCTTTCGTGCTCGCCAAACTCCTTGATGCCATAAGCTCCTATCACACGCGTCGTGCAATGGCGTCGATCTCCACTTTGATTCGCTCGCCCAGCACTGATTGCGCGGTCGTTCGCGCCGGCTTTACCCCTGTGAAGAATTCCCGGTAGGTTTTATCGAACTCGTCGAAATCATTGATGTCTGCCAGATGGCACGTGCACTTCACAACATCATCGAACGTGCAGCCTGCTTGCGTCAGTACGGTCTCGATGTGTGACAGTGCGAGCCGGGTCTCTTCCGCAATGGTGCCGTAAACCACCTCACCAGTGGCCAGATTCTGAGCGGCATACCCGCTGACAAATACCCAGCCATCGCATTCTACGGCCGCCGAATACGAACCAGTGGAAACTACCTTCTCCGGATGCTTGATTTCTTTTTTCATGACCAGACGCCTGGCCATTTCACTGAGGCTGCCCGGCCATGGTCGGGAGAATCGGGTTGTGGGGAAGCTCAAGCCGGTCGAGTAAGGCGAGAATCTGCTCGTTGAGAAATGAAATACGCTTCTCGGTATGCCGGTCCAACGTAAGAGTCAATTGGCGGACAACCGTTTCCTGCAGAATGCCGCGAGCTACCAGCAGGCGCTTTTCGGCATGGTGGAATAGCTCCATATGCTGCAGGCTCAAAACAATCTGCGGCAGAACTGCCTCGTGAATTTTATGCGCGCCCACCATGTCGTCCTTAGCGGCGAGTTGAAACACTTTGGCGAGCAGATCCGAAACGGCGAGGCCAGGCATCACTCCGCAAATCCCCGCCGGGATCAGGTCCAGCATGTACATTCCACCCCAGCCTTCGAGCACCCCGACCTCTTCGTTCGTTGCTTCCAAAATGGCGGTTACTTTCGATGACATCATCGGTTCCTCAAGCTTGATCCATCGAAAATGAGGATGGGCCCGATGCAACTCGGATACGAAGCGAGCGGTCACGGTCGGCCCCGAAGGGTTCACATCCTGAATCAGCAAAGGAATGTCAATGGATGAGAGAAGCCGGTCGAAATAGCGGTGCAGATCGGGTTCACCTAACGCGAACATCCGCGGCACGGCGGCGGCAATTGCTGTTGCTCCTGCTTTCTGGGCCTCGCGCGCGGTTTCCACCGCCTGCATTACGGAAACAAAGTTAACCTGTGCGAACACCGGAATGCGGCCCGCGGCGTGCCGCACGGCCTCCGTAACCAAGCGCAACCTCTCGCGCTCGGAGAGTTTATAGAACTCGCTGGCATATGCTGGCAAGCACATCGCGCAAGCACCCGCGGCGCAGGCAAAATCAACCAGCCGCGGCAGCGAAGGCCAATCGACTTGTTCTTCGACTGTAAAAGGTGTCGGAATAATCGGAACAATGCCGTTTAGACGAAACTCGTTCGCTTTTGCCATGCCTCCTCCTTTTCCTGTAAAGCCGCATTCCGCATCCGCTTTCGCTCCTCGTACACCGTAACTAGAAATGTTGCGGCAAATACCAGGAGGCCGCCGAACACCAGTGGCGCCGTAATCCTTTCCCTGACAACCACGGTCGAGAGCAAGACTCCGAACACCGGCAGCAAATAAATCGAGAGCGACGCTTGCGTCACATCAATCTTCTCGATCACCCAGAAATACAGCAGCATGGAAACGCTCAGGCTAAGTATTGCAATCGTCAGCAAGCTGGCCCAAACGCCCACACCCAAAGACGCAAATGCACCACTCCGAGGGCGCTCGAATACCAGCATCAGAACTCCAAGTTCGAGGTCCGTCACGAGAAAGCTGTACACGAGTAATTCGACCGGGTTAAAGGTCTCCAGCAATTTCTTGGTGTAGGTGTTGTAGAACGCGCTGCCTAGGCAGCTTGCAAGAATCAGAAGATTGCCCAGGAGATAGGTGCCCCGGAAGATGGCGACGGATTTCCAATCGATATCTGAAACCATGAGCACGCCGGCTATCGCCAGCCCGAACGAGAGCCAGCGGACAACCGTCATCCTTTCATCGAGTACCATTACCGCCATCATTGCGGTCAGGACGGGAATGGTCAAGGTCAGCACCGCTGCATTGCTTGCCAGCGAGTGCTCCACACCCCAGGTGAGGCCAAGCTGCGCCGGGATGATGCCGAGGGTTGAAGCGAGGAAAAGATCCCGCCAAACCACGGGCGTCCACCGTGGCCCCGGCTTCTTGCCCCGGCTCATACGGACTAGCGGAGCGAACAGCGCGGTGGAGAGCGCCAGCGGAATCAAGGCAACGGCAATCGGGCCAAGACGCTCGGTCGCGATCTTCGCACCGGAGAATTGAAAGGCCCACATCAGGTTCACCAGCACTAGAACCAGAAAGCACTGGATGGGGGCGCGCCCGTGGATGCTTCGCGGCATGCTGACCGTTTCGCCCTTTTCTCCTGAGGTCATTTTCTTTTGTGGACCTTCTACGTGTGGGGCCGGAGTTCTTCTAGCGCCGGCAGCGTGTCGCCATCTTTTCGGAAACCGTGCAACACGTCCCACAGGCGGGTTTGCAAGCGACGCCAATATTCGTATTCCGCATTCCACCGGCCCATCACGCTGCCCAGGCGGTGGTCTGTATACTCGCTTATCCATGCCGAGCGGTACAGTTCGCGCAAGTCCGAGATCTCATCCATCATGTCCATAATGCGTCCGTGATTGCGCGCGCTCGATTCCCATCCTAGATAGAACTGTACGTCGGCACGACTGGGATGGGTGCCCAACGTATCGAAATAGCCCGCCATTTCCAGCGCGTAGATGTATTTCATCCCCGCATAATCCAGCATTCGCGCTCCGATAACCAGGGTGGGGATAGAGTAGACGTCCTCCTGCCGGCTCAAGGCGCGAGCCAGGTGTTCCTCGGCGTCTTCGGCTAAAAGCCGAATGTTGCGAAATGATTCGCGATGCGGCGCGAGCCGCGCCAGCCGCTCCGGCGTTAGGGGGTCATCCCACAAACGAAAGATGGTCTCCGAACCCAAAACCTCTTCCATCTGTTGCTGTGCTTTCGCCATTGCCTCGAGCGCAGCCGCCACTTCGGCCGCCACCGGTGCGGAATAGAATGATGTTGCGTAGTCCGTAAAAAAATGCGCGCGATTCATCGGCTCTGTCTGCCAAGCCGCCGCGGCGCCGTATGCCATGCCGGGCAGTGCGGTCCGATAGAGCACTTGCGACGCATCTGTCCAACCCGTATTGACCATGCCCATCGTGCCGTACTTGCGCGCATCGGCCAGAAACCCGTCGATGTTTTCGAAGGTCCGGATGAAGTCCGGCGTAACTTCATCCCAACACCAGATGCCGGGGGCAAACACTTCCGGCACTTTCTCCCGAGCGAACGGGGCCACAAAACCGCTGTAGTCCGTCTGGACATGATAGTGCCACGGCACCGCAATCACTTCCTTAGGCAATTCCGCAAACAGCTCGGGGTACTTGACAAAGATGCGGGCACCGCTGTTGACATCGGCCCAGAACATCGGGCGCTTGCCAAACTGCCGCACTAGCGCGGTGATGTTCTTCAACTGCTCGATGTACAGCTTCCCAGGCTCGACGCCCCCGGCTGCCTGGCTACCGGCTTTCTCCAATTCCCATGGCTCATCCATGCCGACGTGAAACCACGGACTGGGAAACAGTGCCGTAAGCTGCTCCACCCACTCATGCAACAGGCTCTGGACTCGGGGATTGCGTGGATTGATCTCTCCTCCGTGCGGCAGCGCAGCCAGATCCGCGTAGCGCTCCACCCGAAATACGTCGTGCAGGTGGCCGTAGAGTTCGAGGCATGGAACGATGTCGACGTGTCTCTCCCTTGCGTAATCAATGATTCGCCTTATCTGTGACTCGGTGTAACGTGCACCAGGATTGATCAGCGGATAACCGCGCAGCTCGATGTTCGCTTCAGAGTAGAGATAGTACTGGTTGGCTTTCCAGCGGGCAAGAAAATTAATTTGTCGCTTGATCTCGTCCTCAGTTGGCAGCGGTCCATGGCTGGTGTCCATCATGAAGCCGCGGTACGCAAGAGCCGGCCAGTCTTGAATGTCCACTTCCGGCAGAAATTTCTCTCCCGCGCTTTCTTCCACTAACTGCCGGATCGTCTGCACGGCGTAATATAACCCAGCTGACGATCGCGCCCGAACTTCGGCGCTTTTACCAGCAATGCGCAATGTATACGATTCCCTGGAATCCTGCCCCGCACGATCATCGGGGCCCGGCAACGCATCCACGCCACCCGTCCGGTAGAACACGATGCCACTGGCCGAAGTTCCACTATTTGCTACTGGCACGGGGTCAGCGATGACCTCTGCCAACGCTGATGCCAGCTCGTTTGCCGCGAAGCGATCCTCTTGTGCCGGACTCGACCCGAAAGAAATCGTAATACCCTTGAGCGCGAGCCTTCCATTGCCGTAGTGAATCTGCTGCGGCCGCGGTACCAGTGGACTGTGAGCGGCCGGCAGAGGCGTCGCCAACAGAAACAGCAAGCAAACGAGAAGGGGCACCATCGAATTGCTTATCGTACGCCCGTGGCAAACATGGCACAATCGCGATATCACAGCTTCGCGGTGCGCCATCCAATAGGCTGAACATTTTTTCCATTGCGGGCGACCATAACGCCGTGCTCTAGTGAAGCGCGCGATACATTTTGTCACCTTGCGGGACTCAGCTTCCATAAGTGGTCTCTCGCTCCAGCGGGAATCTCGATCCTCAGCGGCTGCCGCAGCGCTTTGCTATTCGGCACCCTGACCGGCGGCGCTTCGTCCACCGAAACTTCCACAAATGGCGCGCTCTTCAATTGTTGCTGTAGTCTGCCGGCGAGCCACAACCGCCAAGATGACGAGTGCTTCTTGAAGTAGTCGCAGTATGGTTCCTCAAAGTGAAACGCAAGTCGCCACTCGTCGCCGGCCGGCGATTCAATCCCTGTGTGCAAAACGGCGATGTATTGGTTCATGCTCAGCGTTTCATAGGCTGCCGGTAACTGTTCGAAAAGCCTATTTAGAAAATCTGACTGCAGAGCAATGTCGCGGTCGTGAGCCGTCAACATGATAGGACCATCCGGGTGCGCGGGCCAGTTCTGCGCATTCAGAGCCTGCTCATGGCCATGACTCGCGCCGGCGATTGTGCCTGCCATGTCGAGAACCATATCGCGGTCGAGATAGAAATTGAACTCAGTTCCTGCCTCAAACAGTCCAAATCCCGCCTGCGCCGCAATTCGTCCGGTGTGATTCACGTAAGATCGGGACCACGCACCGCCGCCGGCCCTGATGGACAACGGCCGCTCTCCAAAATCCTCACCAAGATAATCGAGGGCTCTCTTCAGGTGAAAAAGTTGCGCGAGCGCTGGTGCTTCGCCGCCGCGCCGCCGATCCATGAATTCTTCATACCAGCCGATGGCGCTGGCCTCACCGTCCAGGTCTGCGTTCCACCATGGACCGGGAAGAGAATCAAGGTCCGGCTGCATGTGTGTCCAGCCGTGGCTTTCAATCTCCAGGACGCCGGCCGCCACGGCCGCCAGCAGACCTTGACGGGTTGAGCCGTAATCCTGCAGTACGCCATATCGGTCTGTGAACTTCTGCGCCCACGGAACCAGGATCCGTTTCGTGTTGCGGTCCACATAGCCCGTGATGACGTTCGCTGCCATCACCGCTCGGCGCTTTGCTAGCGGCGCGATCAGATGCTCGCGGATCACAGCCTCGCTCAGCGTGGGATACCGCCAGTAGGACAGAAACCCTTTGTCCGCAGTACCCCAGTCGTCCAAGGCGAGAACAAATCGATGTGAATAGTCCGCGTCGGGTGTTACCAAATATCCCAGGCTCCAGATCAGCGAACGAAACAACAGCCCTCTCCAAAAGGACGAGCCGGGAACGTCTTTCAAATGCGGAACGCCGATCCAGATCGCGGATGTGTCCTGGTCGATCTGTCTTACGGCCAACACCGGGTGCCTCTGCTGCGAGATAAGGACCTGAGAGTCCCGCGACTCCATGGAAGGCCGCGAGTCAAACTCGCCGGAAGACGTCCTCTGGACCAATCCCTCCGTGATGAAGTGTGGCACACCGATTTCCAGCGGGTCTGTCGAACTGTACGGCTCCTTAAACCTCAGCCCCAATACGCGTTCGAGAGTCGGATCCAGACATCTCGATTCGAGCACAAGCACGCTTGTTCCGCCTTTGGCGGCCTCCTCGAGCGCTGCCACGTTCTTGCCGGCATACGAGGAACTGTCCGCCAACCAGAGGACGGCGCCATACCGTACTCTCCCGGTGCGCTCGAACAGTTGGGCAGCACCGAGGGTCTGCTGATCCAGCCGGAGTATTTCGAAAGATACCGACCACGCTTTGAGAAGCGCCGCGACAGGTTGAAATGAATCTTTTTCCGATGTGATCAGTTGGCTGGCGGGATCTTCCCACCTGTCAACAACCAGAAGCACGCGGTAAGGCTTTAGCGTCCATTGCCAGCCAGCTTGTTGCGCACATGCCACTGACGACGCACCGAGCAAGAGCATCGCCATCGTGCCGTTAATGATTGTCGAAAGCAAACTGGATATAGTACGCCAACGCTGCAGCCAGCACAATCACCATGCGTCGTGTTAGCCGGGAACAGTCCAATACGCTGAACACTTTTCCAGTGGACTTCGTTTTCGCGCGCCGCTTTCTGCTACAATCCGGCAAAACGGGCGGACGAAGGGATTGAGCGATGAGCGCTGGTGCAACACCATCAGCTCCTGCGGCAGAGCGGACTTTGTCAATTCTCGAACTGCTGTCGGTAACCAAGAATGGTCTGACTTTACCCGAACTTAGCCGGCGGCTCGGGCTGCCCAAGAGCTCGACCTACTGTCTGTTGGTCACCCTGGAGCGGAGGGGCTATCTGCATCGCAACAACCGAACCCATCGCTACATGTTTGGCCTCAAGCTGTTTTCGCTTGCCAACATGGCTCTGAGCGGAGTAGAGCTGAGGGAAAACGCGGCAGGTTTTTTGCAGGCGCTCATGCAGCGGTCACGGTTGACGGTGCACATGGCACTCATCGAGGGCGATGAAGCAGTACTGATCGAAAAGGTTGAGCCGCCGGGACTTGTCAGATTGGCCACCTGGGTGGGAAAGCGTCTCGAGCTGCACTGCTCGGCCGTCGGAAAGTGTCTTCTGGCATATTTGCGGGAAGACGAGTTTCTGCGCTTGGTGCGAGATCGAGGTCTGACCCGCAACAACGAAAACACCATCACCTCGATCCGCAAGCTGAAACAGCAAATGACGCAGATCAGACTTGCTGGCTACGCAATCGAAGACGAGGAGGGGGAGATCGGTTGCCGATGCGTCGGCGCGCCAGTTTTCGACCACTCCGGCAATGTGATTGCGGCCATCAGCGTGGCGGGCACAACGGCTCAGGTCAGAAGTGAAGACTTCACCTACTTCGGGCATCTGGTTCGACAGACGGCATCCGACATTTCCGAGGCGCTGGGCTTCATCCCGACTAAGATCGAATCCTCAGGGCAGTGAATTAGGCTAGGAAATGGCCAGTTGTTCAGCCTATTAGACAAATTGTCGAACTCGCCCTCAAATTTGATTGACAATGCGTTGCGGCTCTAGCATCATCGCTAGTCTTAAGGGTAAAGGAACTTAGCCTGGCCGGCGCGCCGGTCGCGGTGAATTCAAGTGACGGCGTCATCAGTACAGCGAGATCAAGGGCGCCACTCGAGAACTTTCAAGGGAGGAGATGACGTCATGAAATCCAAGCTCCGCGGGCTTCAGCACGACTGTTGTGCGCTGGTGTTGTGCCTGTTGCTTTCGGCATGGCCCGGCCGGGCTCAGGAAGTGACGGCCAGACTCGCCGGTACGGTCAAAGACCCTGCCGGTGCCGTGGTGCCCGAGGCCGCCCTGACAGCCACGAATGTCAGCACAGGCGTGGTCACCAGGACCACTTCGAGCGCGTCCGGAGACTACCTCCTCCCCGCGCTGGCGCCGGGAACCTACACTCTTTCAGTGGAAAAAGCTGGTTTCGCGACGGGGGTGATGTCAGGCATTTCTCTGAATGTGGACCAAAAGGCCAACTTGGATGTCGTTCTGCAAGTAGGCCAAGTGACACAATCGGTGAACGTAGATGCCTCAGCCCCGCTGGTTGACAGCACCAGCGCCAGCATGGGAACGGTGGTCGACCAACAGCCCATTCTGGATTTACCGCTCAATCTGCGTCGCACGGGGGCGCTTGCACTGATCGTGCCCGGAACCGTAGATACTACGAACAGATCATTGACCTCCGCAAACGGCAACGGGTCTGGGTTCAACGACAATAGCTACAGCGGCTCGGGTGGGCATTCTTCCGGTAATCTGATTTTGATCGACGGGATGATCTCCCGGGCTCTCAATAATGGCGGGTTTGCGCTGCAACCGGTTCCGGAAATGGTGAAAGAATTCAAGATCGAGAACAATACTTATGACGCGGCGTTTGGCATCACCTCCGGTACCACAATGAACCTAATCACGGAATCGGGCAGCAACAACTTTCATGGCTCCACGTGGGAGTTGTTGCGAAATCGCGACCTGGATGCGCGCAACTTCTTTGCCACGGATCGGCCGGAATTCATCCGCAACCAATACGGGGGCGCCCTGGGTGGTCCGATTCGGAAAAACAAGACGTTCTTTTTTGGAAGCTATGAAGGACTGCGATTGATTCAAGGCCAGACGCAGGGCAGTTTCCTTCCCACTGCCGCCGAGAAAGCGGGAGATTTCAGCTCTTTTCTTACCGGACAGACTGCGAACCTCTGCACCGCCAGTGGCTCCGCCGCTCCTGCGAACCTTAATTTCGACACGGGTCAATTGTTCAATCCGGGGTCAGAGAAGCTCTACACGTGTCCGCCAAACCCAGGAAACCCAGGCGCAGGGACTTCCACAGTACTGGTAGGTACGCCGATTTCGGGAAATATCATTACCAACATCGATCCCGTGGCCCAGAAAGTCCTAGCTCTCTATCCGGCGCCCAACCGCGCTGGAAACCCGAATTACATCAACCAGACGCCGTCGCGGCGCCAGGACGAACAATTTGACTTGCGTGTCGACGAGGTTCTGTCTAACAAGGACCGCTTGTTTGGCCGTTACCTCTTTGGCAACTCGAACCAACTGTTCCCAGGAAATTTCGATCCGTTTAACCAATATCAACATTTTAGAGGCCAGAACGTTGTGGGAGGCTGGACCCACATTTTCAGCCCCACCTTGATCAACGACGCGCGCATAGGTTACCAGCAGGATTATCTGATCCGCGCCCCCAAAGGCTTCCCCCGCTCATCCGGGCTGCTGGCCAGCTTTGGAATTCAAAACTTGAGTGCGAGCTCGCCTCAGTTTGAGGAGTATCCCTTGTTTAACTTTACGAATTTCGCCGGATGGGGCGACGGCGGTTATAGCCCGGATGTTCTTAAGGATAGAATTGAGAAGTACGAAGATACGCTCACCAAAATCGTTGGAAAGCATACCATCATCGTCGGCGGCGATCTGAATTTCTGGCAGACCCCTGCAGTGGAGGATCCCATCGAGCTGAATGGCTCCCTCACTTTCAACGGGCAGTTCTCATCGTTGGCGGCTGAGATACCGGGTGTTAGCGCAGTTTCTGACCTGGCCGATCTGGAGTTAGGCTACCCTTCGGGTGGATTTTTTACCAAGAATCCGTTTGTCAGTAAGTTGGTCGGTGGCGGATGGTTTAGCCTGTTTGCCCAGGATAATATTCGCGTAAACTCGAGATTGAGCGTTGAAGTCGGCCTACGGTGGGAGTACCGTAAGCAACCCCACGATCAGAACAACCAATTGGCCACCATCTATCCTCTGGCGAATAACTTGACGCCGGGAGACGCTCTGCTGGTCACGCCTCTTCCGGCCGCCGCGAACGACGCACTGTGCCTTGACCCCCACTACCTCAACGTCAATGGACAATGCGTCATCATGAGCTCGGCAATGAGAACGCAAGTAGGATTAACAGGTAATAAGCTCCGGGAACTTAGTTACGGTCCCGGCCACGGAAGCTTTGCGCCACGACTGGGAATCTCTTGGCGGCCTACCAATTCCGACAAGCTCGTGGTTCACGCCGGCGCCGGCGTTTTCAACGATTTGCCCATCACTAACCTCATTGGTTCGTACGTGAACAACAACCCGGTATCCACTCAATCGCCTGCTTACAACACGGCCGTCGGTTCTCCACCTCCGCTAACCAACGGCGTACCGACCACAACACAAATCATGTTTGCAAATGCCGCTTCGGTTCCTCTCTCTCAGATCCTCTCGCAGCTCATGCCGACTCCGTTCTACCACACGCCGACCATCTACGAGTGGAGTGTCAGTGTTCAGTCACAGTTGATGAAGAACTGGGCGCTGGAAGTTGGGTATGTCGGTAATCGGGGCGTTCACGTTGACAACGCTCATCAGTGGGGCAATCA
>WNFC01036486.1_pt2 | contig 10541 bp, 8 predicted proteins | sample 5400541 | NCBI WGS metagenome assembly WNFC01 (sample SAMN13153342, study PRJNA577476) | soil metagenome | isolation source: 120 cm saprolite under Douglas fir tree site 2 hole 2 replicate 1 | place: USA:California | collected 2015-04-18
GGCCCACCCCAGGGCTGGGCGAATTGCGGACCTGCTCGAGGCGGTCCTTCCCCACGGCGCGCGCGATGAGGCCCGCGTCGTCGCCCGGAATCGTTGTCCCCTTGAGGTGGGCGAGCGAGCCCTCGGCAGCCGCGACCCGCAGCGGGTCTGTGTCCCCCTCGCCGGCGAGCGCGATGAGAGCGCCGCGCGCCTCGAAGAAGCGCAGCGTGTAGCGCACAACCTGATCCACGGTGCGCTCGAGCTGCAGCGAGTCGGACAGAACGTAGGAGAGCTCTTGGAGTGAGAACAGCTCCGAGAGCCGACGGTTGAGCTCGCTCGTGGCGTGCCGCCGCTCCCGCTCGCTACGCGCGAGACGCGTTGCCAGATACCAGAAGGTCCAGCCCAGACCGAGCAGGGCCGCACCACCCAGGGCGAGGAGCGTCGGAGGCGAGAGGGCGGGCACGCGCTACGGATTCTGCTTTACTTGCGCCCGGCCCAGCACCCGTGCGCGCTCCTGGTCGAGCAGCCGCGCCGCGCGGGTCCAGGAATCGCTGGTGAGGCCCTCGTAGCTCACGGTGAGCTGCTCACGGAAGCTGATCCCCTCCTCGAACAGGTAGATCGCCACCGCCTGCTGATGGGCCTCGAGTTGCTGCGAGCCCCACACCGGCGAGAGCGGCACGATGCCCACGGGGCGGAACAGGCGGCCGCGGCTAATGAGGTTGACGTCCTCGGGAACGAAGCGCGCCTGCGGCACGTCGCCGAAAAACGTGACCAGGACCAGGGTGGGGTGACGGACGCCGGCCCGCTGGGCCTGATCGTCAATGTCGCTGCGTTTGGTCTTGATCAGGTCGCGCAGCGAGCTGTATGTATCGGTCGCCAGCAGCCGGATGACCTGCTCGTCGAGCGGCAGGATCTGGATCTCCACCTGACCGGTCGCGAAGCGGACGACGATGTCGTCGCGCTTCAAGGTCCCGTAGCCGACCGGGAGCGTATCCTGGCTGGACAGTCGGACCGTCGAACTGAGGGATAACAAAGACCCAACGATCGCCGCTCCCCGCAGCAACCGTCCGAGAGTCCGGCCGTCCGATCCCACCGTCACAGGTCTTCCGCCTTTCCGATCAAGCCCGCAATCGCCTCTCGCAGCTCCGCGATTCCTTCGCCGGTCCGCGCGCTCGTGACGATGAGCTGGTCCGCGTCCAGTCCCAGGGTCTCTTGCAACTCCCGCTCGCGGCGCACACGCGATTCGCGGCCGAGCTTATCGCTCTTGGTGACGGTCGCCAAGACCCGTGTGCCCGTCGCGGCCAGGAGGTCCTGCATCGTGTTGTCGCCCGCCGACGGCTCGTGGCGGATGTCGAGCAGCCAGACGACTCCGGCCAGGCGCTCGCGCCGCAATGCGTGCGCGACAAGCCGGCGGAACGCGGTCCGGTCGGTTTTACTCGCCCGCGAGTATCCATACCCCGGGAGGTCGAGAAAGTACAGAGAGCGAGGAGTGGGGAGTGGTGCCCGACGGTGCGAGACGGGGCCAGGCCCCGCACCATCAGGTCCGACTTCCCACTCCCCACTCCCGGGGTGTACGAGGAAAACATTCAGCATCCGGGTCTTCCCCGGGGTTCCGGACACCTTGGCGATGCGCGCCCCCGTGACCGCGTTCAAGAGGCTCGACTTGCCGACGTTGGAGCGGCCGATAAACGCGATTTCGGGGAGCGGGGGATCGAGCGGGGCATCGGCGCGGGGAAAGGAGCCGATGAATCGTGGAACGGGAGCTGTCAGGCTTCTTTCTTTTGGCGCGCCCGCTCGGTGACGAGCAGTGGCTGCCGGCCCTCGCTGACGCATTCGGCCGTGACGGCCACCTCGCGGACATCATCCCGGCTGGGCAGGTCGAACATGATTTCGGTCATCATCTCTTCGAGGATGGCGCGCAGCCCGCGGGCGCCCGTGCCGCGCTTGATCGCTTTCTGCGCGATGGCGCGCAGGGCCTCCTTCTCGATCGTCAGCCGCACGTCCTCGAGATCGAACAGCTTCTGGTACTGTTTGACCAGCGCGTTCTTGGGCTCGACCAGGATGCGGATCAGTGCCTCCTCATCGAGGGTGTCGAGCGGCACGGTGACCGGCAGCCGGCCGACCAACTCGGGGATCAGCCCGTAGCGCAGCAGGTCGTCGGGCTCGACGTCAGCGAAGGGGTTTCGCTTAGCCTTCTCCAGCGCGCCTTGCGCGATCTCCTCGCGAGTGAACCCGATCTGCCGGCGGCCGGTGCGGGCCTCGATGATCTTTTCGAGCCCGTCGAACGCCCCGCCGCAAACGAACAGGATGTCCTTGGTGTTGACCTGGATGTACTCCTGCTGCGGGTGCTTGCGGCCCCCCTGGGGAGGCACGCTCGCGATGGTGCCCTCGAGAATCTTGAGCAGGGCCTGCTGCACGCCCTCACCTGAGACGTCGCGCGTGATGCTGGGGTTCTCGGACTTCCGGGCGATCTTGTCGATCTCGTCGATGTAGACGATGCCGCGCTCAGCCTCGGACACGTTGAAGTCCGCCGATTGCAGCAGCCGTACGAGGATGTTTTCTACGTCCTCGCCGACATAGCCGGCCTCGGTGAGAGTCGTGGCGTCGGCGATGGTGAAGGGGACATCCAGGATGCGCGCCAAGGTCTGGGCGAGCAGCGTCTTGCCCACGCCCGTCGGGCCCATCAGCAAGATGTTGCTCTTGTCCAGCTCGACCTCGGCCTCGCGGCCCGAGTGCGAGTTGATCCGCTTGTAGTGGTTGTAGACCGCGACGGCGAGCGTCTTCTTGGCCCGCTCCTGGCCGATGACGTACTGGTCCAGCACATCCTTGATCTCGGCCGGGGTGGGGACCTGGGTGATTGCCTCGGCAACCTCTCGCTCCTCGTCCTCAGCGAGAATTTCGTTGCACAGCGCGATGCACTCGTTGCAGATGTAGACCGACGGGCCGGAGATGAATTTCCGGACCGAGTCTTTGGACTTGCCGCAGAACGAGCAGCGCAGGTGCTTATCGTGGGACATGGCGACCTAACATGGGAAACTCCCCCGGCCCGCGCAAGTGATCAGACCTTCTTCTTGCCGCCGTCCATCTCTTGGAGATGGGCGATGACGTTGTCGATGAGGCCGTAGTCCTTGGCCTCGTCCGCGGACATGAAGCGGTCGCGGTCCATGTCCTTTTCGATGTGGTCCAGCGCCTTGCCGGTGTGCTTGGCGTACAATTCATTGAGCTTCCCACGTAGGTACAAAATCTCGCGTGCCTGGATCTCGATGTCAGCCGCAGTGCCCTGCGCCCCGCCCGAGGGCTGGTGCATCATGATGCGGGCATGGGGGAGCGCGGAGCGCTTGCCCTTGCGCCCCGCCGCGAGCAGGAAGGATCCCATCGAAGCGGCCATCCCCATGCAGATCGTGTTCACCGGCGCCCGCAGGAACTGCATGGTGTCGTAGATCGCCATGCCGCTGGAGATGATGCCCCCGGGGGAGTTGATGTAGAGATAGATGTCGCGCTCGGGGTTGTCGGCGTCGAGGAACAACAGCTGGGCGATGATGATGTTGGCGACATCGTCGTTAATTGGCGCGCCCAGGAACACGATGCGGTCCAAGAGCAGCCGACTGAAAATGTCATAGGTGCGCTCGCCCCGGCTCGAGCGCTCGATTATGTACGGCGGGTAAATCGTGCTCATCGTCACGAGAGCTCCACGGTCGACTGGGACAGGAGATAGGCGAACACCTTCTCCTCGGTGATGCTCCGCTCGACGTCGCGGAGCCGCTTCTCTTTCTCGAGCGAGGCGTACAGCTGCGCGGCCGGCACCTGGCGGCGCGCCGCGAGCTGCTGGACCCACTCGTCCAGCTCGGCCTCGGTCGCGTACAGCTTCTGCTGTTCCACCACGGCATCGAGCACCAAGTCGCGCCGCACTTGAGCCTCGGCCACGGGCCGGAACTCAGTCGCGAACTTCTCCCACCGGTCCTCTGGGATTTCGTACGCCTGCGCGTAGACGAGCAACGCGCGCTCGACCAGTGGCCGAGGCGCCGTCACGCGGTTGGCGGCCACGATCTGCTCGATCAGCTCGCCACGCAGCCGCGCGTCGGCTTCGCGCCCGGCGTCCTTCTCCAGGTCCTCCCGGACCACCTGCCGCAGCGCCGCGAGCGACTCGAAGTCCCCGACTTCCTTGGCGAAATCGTCGTTCAGCTCGGGGAGCTGCTGCCGCTTCACCTCGTGCAGCGTCAGCCGGATGTCCCGGATCTGCCCGCGCTTGGCCTCCTCGGAGAAGTCCTCTGGGAAGCGCACCATGGCGTCCACGGTCTCGCCGGGCACGAGACTCATGATCCGTTCCTCGACCTCCGGAATGGCCCGCCCTTCGCCCAGCACGAACTGGTAGGGCTGATGGTCTTTGACCTCACTCCCCTCACGCTGGGCGATGGTGACCTGGACCAAATCCTTAGGCCGGGGCTTCTCGCCCGCTACCGGGGTCCAAGGGGCGCGCTTGTCGCGCAGCGAGTGCAGCTGGGCCTTGACCTGCTCCGCGGTCACCGGCGGCACGGTCCGCTTCAGCCGGAACCCCCCCAGGCGCTCGAGTTTCAGGTCCGGCTTCACCTCGACGTGAAACTCGAAGGTGACGGGCGCGCCTTCCTCCCACTTGAGGTTATGGATGTGCGGGTCGGCGATCGGCTTCAGCTGCTCTTGGGCGAGGACGGCCTTCCAGCTCTCCTGCAGCAGCTCCTGCAGCACCTGCTGGCGGATGTCGTCGGCGAAGCGCTTGCGCACGACGGCCGTCGGCGCCTTGCCTTTGCGAAACCCCGGGAGCCGCGCGCGCGATTGCCAGTCGCGCGTAGCTCGCTCCTCGGCCTGCCGCACGTTCTCGGGCGGCACCGTCACGGCGAGCGACGTCTCACCCGGCTCCTCGTGGGTTTTCTTGATCTGGATGGTCGTCATGCGGAGTGAAATCTAACTCCGGGGTCTAGGGGCCAGGGGCTCGCCCTCGAAGTCCCGCACCAGCGCGGCGACTACCGTGCGGTAGTTCTCGAGCATCGCGAGGATCGGACCCTGGTCGATGCCGAGATAGTCGGTGTCGAACCAGCCGGCCTGCGGGTCGACCCGCCCTTGCTGCGGGGTGCCGCGGAAGGTGGGGTTGAAGGCGTCGAGGAAACCGTATGTAGAGAACAGGTTGGTCCCGTAGGTCCGGCGCATGGGTCGAGGAAACCGTATGTAGAGAACAGGTTGGTCCCGTAGGTCCGGCGCATGGTGAGCAGCGCGGGGATCGCCAGCTCCGGGGCGAACGCGACGGACGCCCCCGCGGCGGTGGGCGCGATGGTCCCGTCGTCCTGGATCTCGGTGAACGAGGCCCCGCGGGCGAAGTAGGTATGGAACTGTCTGGTCTGGCCGCCGATCGAGAGGGTGGTGTTCGCGGGGCCGTCGGACGCGGTGAGGCCCCACACCTGGGCGCCGTACCCGGTCCAGCCGCCGGGGTTAGCGGCGCCATAGGCCTGCTGCGCATAGGTGGCGCGCCGCGAGTTCTCGAAGTAGTCGAGGCTGTGGCCCCGCATGTACGTGTCCTGGATGGCACGGAAGTCGATCCACACGTGCGAGTACTGGTGTCCGAAGAGCGGCGCGAATCCGAGGTGGGTCTGCCCCTCGAAGGTTCCCCAGCTGTAGGTGCCGGTCCAGGCGGTCCAGGCGTCGGGGCCGACGGGGTGCGTCGGCGATCCCAGGGCCAGGATGTAGATCAGCATCGCTTCGTTGTAGCCGCGCCAGTCGTAGGGGATGAACCCGCTCTCCGGGTGCCAACCGAGCGCGATTGCGGGGGGGTGGTGCTGCGCCCACTGCCAGTCGGCGCGCGTGTAAATCGATTCGGCAAGCGCGCGGATCTCGGTCTCGGCCGGGTCCGTGTCCGTGAAATACGACTGGCACATCAACACGCCGCCGAGCAGCAGCGCTGTGTCGATGGTCGAGAGCTCGACCGTCTGGAACCGCTGCCCGGTGGTCATGTCGAGGAAGTGATAGAAGAAGCCGTGGTACCCGGTCGCGCTGGCGCTCGAGTCCTGGGGCGCGGTCCAGAAGAAACGCAAGGTGGCCAGGACTCGGTCCCGCGCGGCGGCGCGGCTGACGTAGCCGCGCTCGACGCCGATCGGGTAGGCGGTGAGCGCGAAGCCGACGGCCGCGATGCTGGAGAAGGAGGGCGTCGGGGACCGGTCGGGGGTCAGCCCGTTGGCGGTGTTGGTGAGGTCCCAGAAGTAGCCGAAGGTACGCCGCTGGAGAGTGTCGAGAAATGCGCCCGCGCCGGTGGTGTCGGTTGAGGGGGGGGGGGGGAAGGTGTGGTTGGAGCCGCAGGCCGCGAGGATCGTCGCGGCCAGCGCTGTCAGGCTGCCTCGCATGGTGGGAGAATACCGTGGCCCCCTCGCCCGGGCCACCAGCGTCAAGCGTGCCGGTGGTCCGCGGCGGGGGTACAGGTCAGAAGGAGTATTCGCCGCCGATCTGCAGGCGACGGGGGTCGCTGACAACACAGCCGGCCGTCCCGGCCGTCGTGTTGTAACAACCGAGGTTCTGGAAATTGAGCGCGTTGAACAGGTCGGCCGTCACCGCCAGCGTGGTTCCCGAAATGTCCGGGAAGTCCTTGCGCAGCCGGAGATCCACGCTCCGATAGGCCCAGCCACCCGGGAAAACAAACCCGTACTGGGTCGGGGTGAACGCACCGGGGTGGTAGTTCTTGTAATCGAACCGTCCACCGACGTCGAGGCGCGCCCCTGTGCCCAGCGTGACCAACCCGCTGAACTGCACGCCGGCCGCGTAGGGGACGTCCACCGTCCAGTTCGCCACCAGACGGCTCTTCTCATCGTTGATCGGATGCTTGTGGATCAAGCTGTCGCGCGGGAACGCGAATTGATCGCCCACGGCGTCGATTCCCTGCAGGGAGCGGCTCGAGACGGTGTATGCCAGCCCTGCTCCCCATCCCGTATTCCCGGTCCTGCGGTACGGGCGATTGATCTGCACCTGCAGGGCGTCGTACCAAGTGCGCACGTCGTTGGTCGTATAGAGCACATTCGTGAATCCGTGCCCGAGGTCGCCGCCCACGCAGCAACTGGTGTCCGGCTTGAAGTTGAGGTTGGCCCAGTTGAAGACCAACCCGTTGTAGCCCCGCACCCCCACGTAGGCGGTCGAGACTAGGACGTCTCCGAATAGCCGGCGGATGCCCAGATTCCACTGCGTAGACCTCGGCACCTTCGCATGATTGCTGATCAGCCAGATTTCCTTGCCGGCGGAGGAGCTGGCCACAAGGGAGTCGAGCGTCGCCCGACTTGCCGTTAGATAGCGGTTGTCCCAGGCGATCTGGCCGGCGGCAGGCGGGGTGCCCGGGTTTGCGAAGTGGACGGTGTACGTCGCGTGCGTCAGCTTCAGGGTCTCGTCGACCGAGATGTCAAAGTAAGACCGGTCGTAGAAGATGCCAACGCCGCCGAACAGTGCGGTCTTGTTCTCCGCATCCAGCGCGTACGAGAAGCCGAGCCGCGGCTGGAACGCGCCGTAGAACTTCTTGCGCTGGGTCCCGTCTGTGAAAAACTGCGCCGGGTCAATGGGGCGCTGCAACGTATTGTTGTACGCCAGGATGGTGTCGCGGACGATTTTCGGGGTGACGTAGTCGTAATTGAACATGTGCGACTCGAAGTCCCACCGGATCCCGAGATTCAAAGTCAACCGGTTCGTGGGGCTCCAGTCGTCCTGCAGGTAAGTACCGAGCTGCAAGTTGTTGGCTGTGAGGAATGGGTTGCCGGTGCCGTAGACCAACTGATAGGGCGCCCGGTACAAAAACCCCTCGTTCCCCGTGCAATTCGGATTGCAGTTCACCGAGTCCGCGTACACGAACCGGGGCGTTTCATCGTTCCGCTTTTCCACGTTGTAATGCAGGAACTCTGCATCGACGCCTGCCTTCATCACATGGTCCCCGCCGGCGTGCCACCCAGTGTAGGTGACATCGTTGCGGACTCCGATGCGCCGCTGGGTGAAGTCCTGCGTGCTCAGATTGCTGCCGAGTCGCGCGAACTCCGTGCAGCAGGTCGGGGGTGCGAAATACTGCCGGCTGCTGACGCCGGGCGTGTTCGGCGACGGGTTCCGACGGAACCGCTCGTACGTGACCATCGTCTCGTTGAGCCAGGGGCCGGAGAAGATGTTGTACTTCAGGATCCCAAGGGCGGTGGTGTTCCGATAGTTGACCGCCGACTGGAAGGAAGTGGTGACGCCGAAATCGCGTACGTCTGTTTCGTGCCGAAGGTTCAGGCTGAGCTCCGCGGACGAGTGCTCGCTCATGGCATAGTTCAACTTGCCGAACAGCAGCGTCTCCCTGAAGGGGGATACAAAGCTCCCGGCGTACTGCGCGAACGGGACCGTATCGAGGGCCGCGAAGCCCGTGGGCTTCGTGATGGTGACTTGGTTGTTGCGGTTCTGATAGTTCCCCTCGTAGGAGCCGAAGAAGAACAGCCGGTTCTGGATCAGCGGGCCGCCGACACTGAGGCCGAGCAGAGACCGCGTGTAATCGGGCTTTTGGAAGGTCGAGGGGATGCTCTTAACCCTGGCGATACTGTCCGCCGTGTGTTTGGTGACGAGCTGGAACGTGTCCAGGGACAGCAGATCCTTGTTTTGGTAGCCGAAGAGCACATCCCCCGACCAGACACTTCCACCCGATCGCGTACTCGCCGTGACGATGGCGCTCGAGGACTTCTGGTATTCGGCCTTGAAGTTCTGGGTGAGGACGCGGTATTCCTGGATGGCGTTGCGGGGGAATGGATTGCCGCGACTCGCATCCTGCCCGGCGATACCGCCGGCCGTGAGGTCGTTCTTCAGACTAGCCCCGTCAACGAACACGTTCACGTCGTTCGCCCCTTGTGCGCCGGCCGAAAAGTTGCGCGACGCGACACCTTGAGAGAGCGATGGATTGATGCGGTCTTCGCTGACGATGACTCCTGGGGCGAGCGCCGCCAGGTCGAGGAAGTTCCGGCTGGAGGTCGGCAGCCGCTGGATCTGTTGCGGGGTCACGTTCGTCGCGACCTCTGACGTCCGCATCTCCACCGCCGGACTTGCCGCCTGCACCACGACTTCCTGCAGTTGCACCGCACCCGCCGTGAGCGTGAAGTCCAGCGAGAGCGTCGCCCCGATCAGAACCTCCACCCGCCGCGTCTGCGGCGCGCTGCCGATGCGCCGGGCGCTGACGTCGTAGAACGCCGGCCCGAGGCCCACCAGAATGTAGGACCCATCCGCATTGGCGGATGCCGTGCGCACCACCCCCGTGGCGACGTTCTTCGCCTGGACCTCGGCGTCGGCGAGCGCGCCTCCACTCGCGCTTTTCACCGAGCCGCGAATCGTGCCGGTCGTGGTTTGCGCGGCCGCGGGCTGGGGCGCTGTCGCGGCCAGGACGCTGGCTAGCATCACCAGTTGCCCGAAGGGCCGCACGAACGCGTGGAAGCTCATGATACCCCCTCCTCTGATGTGAGAGCGCGCTGCGATCGGCGACGGCGCGGCGGCGCGTGGCCTCTTTGACGAGGCGGCTGTTGCTGCGGACGCGGGAGATAGCAACGACGGAGATTCCGGCCCCGCGCGCGACGTCTTTGATCGTGATCATCGGCGCCTGCGCGATGAAATCGGTTACATGCCCACTTCGCTGTCAAGGGTAGGTCGCCCCAGACTTGCCTTGTTCAGACGCCCCGCCGGATCGCCCGGATCCGGTGATGCGGCCGCGCATCAGGTTTCAAATCATCGTTGCGGATCACGCTGATCGCCCCGTCGGGTTCGAGCACGGCGAGCCGCACGTCCGTCACGCTGGACACGCCGTGTTCGCGCAGTGCCTGCAGCAGGTCGTCCCGGCTGATGCCGGCGCGGCGCGCATGCTCATCCAGCACGACGCCGTGGTTGATAAGCATTACCCCCTCGCCGGAGAGCCACCGGGCGACGCCACGGCTGCGCCGCCGCAGGCGATCAATCACCGTGTGCCACCCGATGAGCACCCCCGCCGCGACGAGGCCGCCGGCCAGGGTGGTATCAGGGCCGACCATGGCGTTCTGGACCGCGTTGGAGATGATCAGCAGCAACACGAGGTCGAAGGTGGACATCTGGCCGAGCTGCCGCGTCCCGGTGAGGCGGAGCCCGAGCAGCAAGGCGAGGTACACGACGGTTGTGCGGAGGGCGATGGTGAGGAGCACGGAGATCGGGGCAGTCATACCAAGCTCCTGACCGAATCACGTAGTGCGACCGGAGGGAGTCGAACCCCCACGGGTTGCCCCACAGGATCCTAAGTCCTGCGCGTCTGCCAGTTCCGCCACGGTCGCGTGTTGTGCTGCTTGAACTTAGCGCGTCGGAGAACGGCCCGACAGCATCAACTATGCCGGAACTATGCCGTTGGCACGGCCGTCTCGACAGCCTTCGGCGCGAATCGCTTCGCCACCGCTGCCGCGAGGTCTTGCTCGTCGATGATGTTGTAGCGGTCGAACATGCTGCGGGTCCGCCAGCCGCACAGTTTCATGATCTCGCCTTCCGAGACGCCAGCCCGGCGCAGGTCCCGCGCCGCTGTCCGTCGGAGGTCGTGCGGA
>WNFC01009969.1_pt1 | contig 10538 bp, 9 predicted proteins | sample 5400541 | NCBI WGS metagenome assembly WNFC01 (sample SAMN13153342, study PRJNA577476) | soil metagenome | isolation source: 120 cm saprolite under Douglas fir tree site 2 hole 2 replicate 1 | place: USA:California | collected 2015-04-18
CACGGTACGCGGGCGCCTCGTCCGAACAGCGATCGATAGCCCACGGGCAGCGCGGGTGGAACGTACAGCCATTCGGTGGGTCAAGCGGCGACGCGGCGATGCCCGGGATGCCCCGAAACGCGCTGCGGACTTCGAGCGAAGGCAAGGTGGCGATCAAGAGCCGCGTGTATGGGTGCAGCGACTGGTCGAAGATCTGCTCAACCGGGCCGATTTCGACCAGCCGACCAGCATACATAACGGCGATGCGATCGACGAATTGGGCCATCAGACCCATATCGTGGCCGACCAGGATCACCGCTGCCCCGAGCTGCGCCTGGACGGAGTCCAGCGTATCCATCACCTGCCGCTGGACCACCACGTCGAGAGCGCTCGTCGGCTCGTCGGCGATGATGACCTGTGGACTCAAACAGATGCCCATGGCGATGCAGACGCGTTGCTTCATCCCGCCACTCAACTCATGTGGGTACATGTTCGCCACGCTTTTGCGTAGTCCGACCCACTCCATCAGTTCGGCGATGCGCTTCTCGACGTCCTCCCCGGTAATGCGCGCATCGTGTGCGCGGATGGTGTCGCCAAGCTGGTGCTTGATGCGCATGACTGGATTGAGCGAGTTCATGGCTCCCTGTGGAACCAATGAGATTCGGGCGAAGCGGGTCAGCCGCATCTCCTCATCAGACAGCGCCAGCAGATTGCTATCACCCAGGAGAACCTCGCCACTTTCAATCTTGCCAGGCTGCCTGATCAGCCGCATCAAAGCCAGCGCAATGGTGGACTTACCCGATCCAGATTCGCCCACCAGACCGAGTTTCTCGCCCTGACGCAGACTAAAGCTGACGTCTTCAACCGCTTTCACCGTACCCCGTGGCGTGTGGTAACGGACCCGCAGGTCGCGCACGCGGAGCACCTCCGCAGTCATGCGCGCGTACGCAGCCTCGGATTGGCAACTTCGTCCAGACCAGCAGAGATGAGAAACAACCCCACAAACAAGAACACGATGACGAAGATGGGTGGTCCCCACCACCACCACATGCCGCGGATGATGGCACCGTTGTAGTTGGCCCAGAAGATCGTCATACCCATCGTCGGCTCATTTTGCGGGCCGAGACCCAACGCCTCCAGCCCGATTGCCGCCAGGATGGAACCACCGACCGCACTGACGAAGCTGGCCCCCAGGTACGGCAGCAGATTGGGCACCAGCTCGCGGACGACAATCTCCGGGCCGCTCAGTCCGCACAGCCGTGCGACTTCGATGTAGGTTCGCTCGCGCATCGTCAGCACTTGAGCGCGAATGGTGCGGGTCGGCGACATCCAGGCCAGCGAAGCGACGATCAGCCCCATTGAGTCCGGCGTAAGGGCCTTCGTCAGCAGCGACGCAATCACCACGAGCACCGCCAGGGCCGGGATGGGCAGGATCGTGTCGGTGATGCCGCGAATCACGGTATCGGCGGTACCACCGAAGTACCCGGCGCTGAAGCCCAGGACGATGCCTATGGCCATGCCGATGGTCGCCGCAATCAGCCCGATCCGCAACGTGATCGGTGTCCCGACGATCATGGCGGCCAGGATGTTGCGACCGGCAGTGTCGGTGCCCAACGGATATTTGAACGATGGCTCCAGTTCCGGCTGGGCTGACAGGGGCCTGGCTGTCTTGACGTCCACCAGCACCGAGCCGAGGCTCCAGAACAAGACCAGCGCGCCGATCATCAACAATCCAGCAACCAGTTGCGGATTGCGTTGGAGGTAGCCCAGCACGCTGCGCATATGGCCCTGGTCGGGGACCCCGGCGACGACCAGCGTGGTGGCGGAGGTGCTTACGGCCATAGCCCCGTCAGGCCCGCTGGTAGCGAATCCGCGGATCGAGCAACGGGTAGACGATGTCCAGCAGCAGCGTCGCCAGACAGATGCCGACGATGATGAAGTAGACCACGCCATAAATGGCGAAATAGTCGAATCCGGTCACGGCCCGGTACAGCAGCGTACCCATGCCCGGGTAACGAAAAATAATCTCGACCAGCAGCGCGCCGCTGACGAGATGGCCAAGTGATATGGCCAAAGACGTCGTCTGCGGCAGCAAGGCGTTGCGCATGCCATACCAGAAGAAAATGCGTCGTGCCGGGAGACCCTTGGCCTCTGCGAGGATCATGTAGTCCTCGCCCATTGTCGTGACCATCATGCCCCGCATTGACAGCGCCCAGAAGCCGAGCGCGGCGGCGACAATCGACAGCGCCGGCAGCAGCGAGTGATACAGGATATCTGCGTAGTACTCGATGCTGATGGTCGGCATAACGCCAAACGCCGAGCCGCCGCCGAGTGGGAACAGCTTCAGGACGAAGGCGAAGACGTACACGAAGATGATGCCCAGCAAGAAGTACGGAATGGCTGACAGCGTCACCAGCGGCGGGATCAGGTAACCCAGCCAGCGCGGGGCCTTCGGCCAGGCGAGTAGGCCGCCCAGCAGACTGCCCAGCCCGAAAGAGATCAGCGTGGTCATCGTCAGTAGGCCCACGGTCCAGGGCAGCGAGATCGTGATGAGGTCGATGACTTTGGCGGGATACTGCGCCAGTGAGTAGTTGAAATCCAGTCGAACGATGTTGCCCAGGTACCTGAAGTACTGGATGTACAGCGGCTGGTCGAGGCCAAAGTTGGTCTGGTAGGCCTTGACCATGTCGGCGATATTGGCGGTGTTGGCACCGCCGGTGGCCGCTAGCATGGCCATCCGGTCCTGAATTGGATCGCGGCCTGGGGCGAGCTTGGGTAAAAAGAAAATCAACGTCATGGCCGCCCACATGACCAGCACAAAGACCACGACCCGCCGCAGCAGGTAGCCCAAGCTCATTGCGGAATCTCCCACGGGTCGGACTCCCGGTTGCGGTCGAGGCCGACACGGGGGATTTCCAATGGAGCGGACCCTCGATGGTCGTAGGCGAGACCAGCCCAGGGGATTTCCAAGGGGGCGCAGCCCCCTTGGACCCCCGGAGGGAAAGATTTCCGCGAGCCTAAGCGAGCGGAAAAGGACATTCAGGCGACTGCCGGTTGGAGACCCTGGACTTGCAGCGCCGCGGTGCGGTGCCAGAAGCCCTCGTGTATGTAGTAGTTCTGTGCGCTCGGCCAGTTGCTCCAGTACGTGGTGTTCATCGGCACGGCAATCACCGTCTGGACGAGCTGCGGATCCGGTAGCTCTGAGAGCCAGATCTCCATCGCCTGATGGAACAGATCCTTCATCTTCGGATCGTCACTCTGCATCTGGCCCATCTGGTCGACCAGGTCACTGAACGGCTGATTTCGCCAACGGTACAACCCGAAGCCAAGGTTGTCCGTTCCCGTCGGCTTGTATTTATTGATGTGGTATAGGAAGTCCATCGTCTTCCACGGATCGCGCATGCTTCCGCCGTGCCCCCAGATGAAGGCCGCCGCCTGGCCGGTGCGCGGCCGAGCAGCGAAGTCCGCCGGTAACGAGAACGTGGCATCGAAGCCAGCTTGCCGCAGTTGTTCGGTGACGATCGGCACCGTCGGCGTGCACGATGGATGCTGGGGGAAGGTAATGATGTCGAAGGTGATGCGCTGGCCGGCCTTCTGCCACATCCCGTCGCTGTCCTTGGTGTAGCCCTTGCCGGTCATGATCTGGTCGACCTTGTCGAGGTCGTACTTCTGCGTATCGTACTTCTGCAGGAGGTCCTGGACGGCGTCAAAGAACGGCAGCATGCCCGGGTACGGCGGGAAGGGCAGCGCGGAAGTCGAGGTGAATCCCGAGAACCCGAACTTGACAATCTGGTCGCGATTGATGGCGTAGCTCAGCGCCCAACGGATGTCTTTGTCGCCGAATGGCTCCACTTCGTGGTTCAGCCCCAGCCCAATGGGCCACCAATCCATGTAGCCGTATGGCGGCTTGTCATTGCTAGTGGTGATCTTTGGGTTCTGTGACTGCACCAGCCGCATGTTGCCTGGTGTGAGCGAGAACGCCTGGTCGATCTCGTTGGTGACCAGCATCTGCGCCATCGTGATCTCGTTCATGCCCGGCAGGAAGATCAGCCGCTCGACCTTCGGCAGCGGCTGGAAGCCGGTTCGGGCAGCCCACCAGTTCGGGTCCAGATCCCAGATCTTCTGCTGAATCGTGGCGCCTACCAACTTGTACGGCCCGGTGCCGATGGGCCAGCCTTTGTCCGGATCGTAGAACTTGAAGGTCTTTGGATCCTGACCTTGCCACACGTGCGCCGGCATGATGTGCAGCCCGACGTCAGCGCGGAATGTGAAGATGTCGAACACGAATTGCGGATCCGTGGCGTTGAGCGCGACCTTGAAATTCTGCTCGTCGACAACAGTGACACTCTTGACGCGCTTCTTGAGGTCGCCTGCCAGCGTCAACTCCGGTGTCACCATGTGGGTGTTGATGGTGAAGGCGATGTCGTTCGATGTAAACGGCGTGCCGTCACTCCAGGCGACGCCGTTGCGGATCTTGACCGAGACCTCGGTGAAGTCGGAGTTGTACTGGTAGCTCTCGCCGTTCCAGTAAATGAACTCGTCCTTCATCATGTTGTAGTAGAAGAGCGGCTGAGCGGCGACGTTGGAGTACCCCGAGCGCGAGAAGCCCGGAACCCAGATGTTGTAGTTGTCGACGTCGGTGAAGCCGCCTGGGTGTTCGCCGCCGAGGCCAGCCATGATCAGCGTGCGGTTCCGTGGCACATCTCTAATTTGACCGACCTGTGCCGCACCCGGCGCAGCGCCAGCCGCTGTCGGCGTCGCCACAGCCAGAAGTGTCAGAGCGGCGCCCGCTCCGGAGAGCTTGAGGAAATCCCGACGACTGGTGAGTTTCCACTCCATAGCAAAACGACCCCCGTCTGCGGCCGCGTAGGCAAGCGCTTGGCCTTGTAGCACCACCCACGCTGCGTGTCAAACGCGATGCTCAGGCGGCGATTAGACTGGCTGATGCAGGGAGGACAGACACAGGATGCAGGTTGGCTTCATCGGTCTGGGCCACATGGGCCAGCACATGGCCCGCCACGTCGCCGAAGCGGGGCATGATGTGGCTGCCTTCGACCTCCGCCCGGAGGCGGTCGCCGAGCTCACGCGAACGCCGCAGGCGCGCCGCGCGAGCAGCGTGGCCGAGGCGGCACACGCGGCCGAGGTGGTCTTCACTTCGTTGCCTGGCCCACCCGAGGTCGAGGCGGTCTCCACCTCGCCCGACGGTCTAATGGAGTCGATGCGGCCCGGGGCCGTCTACGTTGACCTGTCGAGTAATTCACCGTCACTGGTGCGCCGACTGTGCGCCACGTTCGCCGAGCGCGGCATCGCCATGCTCGACGCGCCCGTCGCGGGTGGCGTGACCGGCGCCGAGGCCGGCACACTGTCGGTCATGGTCGGCGGCGATCGTGAGGCATTCGACCGCGTCCGGCCGGTCCTCGATGCCATCGGCACGAAGGTGTTCTACTGCGGCCCGAGCGGCAACGGCTCGATCGTCAAGCTGTGCAACAACCTGTGCTCGCAGGCCCAGATCGCTGCCGCCGGTGAGATCCTGATTCTGGGTGTCAAAGCGGGAGTCGACCTGGAAACGTTGGCAGGCGTGATCGGCGTAAGCACCGGCACCTGCCGTGCCATCGTCGACACGTTCCCGAAACAGCTGTTCCGACGCAACTTCGAAAACCCGGGCTTCTCCTCGTTCTTGTCGGCCAAGGACACGCACCTCGCGCTGGAGCTCGCCCACGAGCTCGGCGTGCCGATGGAGATCGGTGAGATCATCGAGCGCGACAAGCAAGAAGCCCTGCGCCGCGGCTGGGGGGCGCTGTCGCCCGACGTCTTCGTACGCCTCCAGGAGGAACGCGCCGGCGTTGTCCTCGAGCTGGCCGCGGCCCCAACCGCGGCCGCGCCGACCTGAAACCGATGATCAAGAAGTTCTCAGTCCTGTACGTCGGCCACATCGCGCTCGAAAACGTCGGCCGCGACGGCACCCCCGCGGACGATCGCTGCTACCCGAACGAGCGCCTGGTCGAGGGCATGGCCATGGCCGAGGACGTCGCCCATACGATGGATGAGCTCGGCTACGACACCCTGTGGATGGCTGAGCACCACTTCCAGCGCGAAGGCTACGAGGTCATTCCCAATCTCATTCTGATGGGGACCTATCTCGCCACACAGACGCGGCAGCTGAAGTTTGGATGCGCCTTCAACGTGACGCCGGTCTGGCACCCCATCCGCATGGCCGAAGACTACGCCATGGCCGACTATCTCACCCGCGGCCGAGTCGTACTTGGCGTGGGTCGTGGCTACCAGTCGCGCGAGGTCGAGACGCTGGGTGGGCCGCTGCTCGACACCGAAGCCAACGCCGCGCTGTTCCGCGAGCAGATGGAGATTCTGTTCAGGGCGTTCAACGAAGAGGCCTGGAGCCACAAGGGTCGTTTTTACACCATCCCCGCCGACGTCCCGTTTCGTGGTTACCAACCGCGCGACATCACCGTCGTGCCGCGACCGGTACATCGTCCGGTGGAAATCTGGCAAGCCATTGCCTCCGGGAAATCGATCCCGTTCATGGTTCAGCACGGCATCAAAGGCATGATCACCATGAACGGCGAGGCCATTACCCGCCAGGTCTTTGCTCAATTTCAAGAGGAAGCTGCCAAGATCGGGCGAGCCCTCGCGCCCGGTGAAGACCTGGCCTGGGGCGGTGGCCTGTACATGGCCGACTCCGTGGCAGAAGCCGTGCGCCGCGTGCGTCCCTATCACGACGAGCGCTACAAGTGGTTCGCGCCATTCGGCTTCGTGCGTTACGCCGACGATCAGGGTCGACCCTGGGGCACCCCCGGTGCGCCGGCCGGCGTCCCGACGATCGAAGAAGGCGTCCGCCAGAAAGCGTGGCTGCTTGGTCCGTCGACCACCCTGATCGAACGGCTGCGCGCGCTCGAAGCCGAGTATCCAGGCCTCGAGCAGATCATTCTGCACTGGCCCGAAGGCATGTCTGCCGACGCATGGAAGTCGCAGTTACGGCAATTCGCCACGGAAGTCATGCCCGCCTTCCAGCCCGTTGCCGCCGGTCGCGCCTGACGGTGTACTCCTTTACGCCCGACCTGCGCGAGCAAATCGCAACCAATCTGGCGGTGCTCCAACCGCGCATCCTGGAAGTCGCCGACCTGCGCCACGCGGCGGTGGGCGTGGTTCTGCTGCCTGATGAGCAGCAGCGCGCGTGCTTCGTCCTGACCCGGCGGCTGTCGACCTTGCGGCGCCACAGCGGCCAGTGGGCGCTCCCCGGTGGCCGGCTCGAGCCGGGCGAGACCGAAGTAGAAGCCGCGCTGCGCGAGATCTCGGAGGAGGTCGGGCTCCAGCTCACCACCAACGCCGTCCTGGGTCGTCTGGATGATTTCACCAGCCGGTCCGGCCACCTTATCTCTCCGGTCGTGGTGTGGACTAATGACGATTCGCCGCTCGTCGCCAGTCCCGACGAAGTCGACGCGGCGTTTCGCATCCCATTAGCGGAGCTGGTTCAGCCAGACAGCGTGTCCTTCGAACCGCTGTTGCATTTTTCCTTCAACATCAGCTCTGTCTACGCGCCCACCGCGGCCATTCTGTACCAGTTCCGCGAGGTCGGCTTGTACGGCAAGAACGTCCACGTCGGCCACGTCGAGCAGCCGTTCTTTGCCTGGTCCTGAGTGTCAGACCTCCTGGCGCTCTACGACCAGCACGAACGCTTCGCGGCCACCTATCCCGATACCCGCCGCGAAGAGCTGCCACAGCTCGTCCGCCATGTGGACCTCGTCGGCAATTCCGGTACCGTGATCTTCTCTCGGCTTTCGTCAGAAACTGTTGATACCGCGATCACTGAGCAATGTGCCTACTTCCGATCCCTTGGCCAAGCATTCGAATGGAAGGCTTTCGCACACGACCAGCCGCGGGATCTCATCCAACGCCTGGCCGCCCATGGCTTTGACCTCGACGAAACCGAAGCGGTCATGGTGCTGGACCTCAACGATCCACCTGCCGCGCTCCTCGCTCCGACCGGGGCCGTCAACCGCCTGAACCACCCCGACGAGCTCCGCGACGTCTCCGCCATCAAGCAACAGATCGGCGACGACTGGTCGGTCGAGCGGCTCGCCTTCGAACTCGAGCACGCGCCGGACTATCTGTCTGTCTACGTGGCCTACGTTGAGAACGTCGCGGCCGCGTGCGCCTGGATCCGCTTTCCTCCAGGAAGTCCGTTCGCCAGCCTGTGGGGTGGCGCGACCCTGCCCGAGCTGCGCAATCGAGGCTTGTACACAGCGCTCCTTGCCGCGCGGGTGCAGGAAGCACGCGCCCGCGGCTGGCAGTACGTGACCATTGACGCTGGCCACATGAGCCGGCCCATCGTCGAAAAGCGCGGATTCCGCTTGCTGACTTACGCTACTGCGTGTAAGTGGCATGGATGAATCAGTCGCCCTGGCCGAGCAAATCGGCCAACTGCTCACGGCGCGCGAAGAAACCATCGCGATCGCCGAGTCGTCGGCGGGCGGCCTGATCTCGGCTGCCCTGCTCGCCGTTCCAGGCGCCTCCGCCTATTTCCTGGGTGGCGCGGTCGTCTACACCCGCACCGCGCGGAGCGTGCTGCTGGACATTCCCGAATCAGCGCTCGAGGGCATCCGTCCGTCCACCGAGCCGTACGCTCTGCTGCTGGCGCGCACCGCGCGAGCGCGCTTCGGCACTACATGGTCGATCGCCGAAACGGGGGCCACCGGTCCGACCGGCAACCGCTACGGCGACGCCGCCGGCCACGCCTGCATCGCCATCTCGGGCCCCACTGAAAAGTCCCAGACCATTGAAACCGGCTCCGCCGAGCGTCTGCAGAATATGCGCGCTTTTATGCAGGCCGCGCTAACCCTTCTCCTTGAGAATCTCAAGTCGTAGCGTCGTAAAGAACATCTCCCGAAACCGCTTCGCGTCGACTTCCAGGGCTACGCGCGTATGTGACGGTGGTTGCTCGACCCATGGGCGAAGATCGAACACCGTCTGCCCGCGCGTGTATTGACCGCGGATCTCCACGTGGACCGGACCATTGGACGCCGTCACTAATGAATGGTCGAGCGCCACGCCGACAGCCAGCGGATCGTGCAACGCCATCGACGCCATCGCTCGCTGCTCGAACAGATAGCGCGTCACTTCTCTGGTCAACACCGCCTCAATCGACGACTCGTTTTCTAGCTGCCGCACTTCATCCGCCCGCAGCACCACCTTGTTGGTGACATCCAGCCCGACCATGGTCACCGGCCACGTCTGATCGAACACGATCGCGGCCGCCTCCGGATCCGCCGCAACGTTGAACTCGGCGACTGGAGTGACGTTGCCCGGCAGTTGGACCGCGCCGCCCATGACCACCACCTCGCGCACTGCGCCCACAATCCGCGGCTCCTGCTGCACCGCCAGCGCCAGATTGGTGAACGGTCCGGTGCACACCAGGCTGATCTCGCCAGGCTCGGCCATGAGCAGTTGAATCAGGTAGTCCACCCCGCCCTGGAGAACCGCCCGCGCCGACGCCGCTAGCCGCGCGCCACCGAGTCCGTCCTGGCCGTGGAAGTGGCCGGCATCGATCGCCTCACCAAGCAGCGGCCGATCCGCACCGGAGACCACCGGCACCTCTGTTGCCCCGAGCCAATCCAGCACGCGCAACGTATTCTGGTTGACAAGGTCCACCCCGATATTGCCCCACGAAGTCACCACCGCCTCCAGCCGGATGCGCGGATGCCGCACCGCCAGGGCGAGTGCCAGCGCATCGTCGATCCCGGTGTCCACCACCAGGATCATGCGCACGGAGCCGTCGGTGCTGGTCAACCCACCGTGGCGAGCAACGCCAGACTGGCGGTGAAGCCGTGGATATAGGTTCGCGCGCCCACCGGTCCGATTTCACCATTGCAGAAGAGGCCGGCCAGAGGTAGCGGTCCGAGGATCGTGCGCACGGTGCGGGCATCGTGGTCAGGCGCGCCGAAGAGTCCGGCGCCGCGCCCATTGCACGCGAACAAGAGCGCCGCCGCCGGCTTGGTCGCTTCGTCGATGGCCCCGAGCATGGTCCGCAACTCTTCGTCCGCGGCGCGAGCGTCGCGAATCTGGAACTGCAGCGTCTGGCCAACCCGCGGTTGGGCCGCGACGGCGATCGCCCCGGAGTCGGGATCTGCCCCTAACAGATTGCGGATGAGAAAGTCGCCACGACCGAACTCGTCGCGGTACTCGTCCATCGCCAGTCCGACCAGCAGGTTGCCGTTGACCCGCTCGCGGCGGTCCGCATCGAGGCCGCGCACTGTCTCGACCAGGACCTCGTACGCCGGCCGGCCGCCGATAGTCTTCAATACGTGCCCTTCGACGTCGGTGATCGTCCAGTTCTCGCCGATCGGCTGGCACCCCTGGGACACCACGGGCTGCAGGCCGACGGTTCCACCGAGTCCGATGACCACCGCGCCCGTCGTGACTTCACCGCCGCGGAACACGGCTGTTGCCCGGACCCCGGGCTCGCCGGTGGCCATGCCGCCGACGATCGGTACGCCCGGGTACTCTGCCTCGAGAGACTCGATCAGACCCATCGCATCCGTGCT
>WNFC01011484.1_pt1 | contig 10537 bp, 16 predicted proteins | sample 5400541 | NCBI WGS metagenome assembly WNFC01 (sample SAMN13153342, study PRJNA577476) | soil metagenome | isolation source: 120 cm saprolite under Douglas fir tree site 2 hole 2 replicate 1 | place: USA:California | collected 2015-04-18
TCAGCGTTTGCGCGCCGATGGAGCGCCGCTGTCGATGCGCAAGGTCAGCGACCGCAGCCAAATCTTTCCGGTGTTTCACGACCTGTTTCAGCGCCGTCGCAAGCAGGAGAAAGCCGCGCCGTGACCGCGACAGCCGGATGCCTGTTTGAGGAAATACGCTTGCCGCAGCTGCAACAAGGTCGTGCAGGCGCCGGAACGGCTGATCGGCAACGCCGGCACTGCTCGCCCATGTGCTGGTCAGTAAATATTGCGATCACACTCCGCTTTATCGGCAGTCGCTGATCCTTGCCCGGCACGGCGTCGATCTCGGACGCTCGACGCTGGCCGGATGGGTTGGCGGCGCGTGCTGGTGGCTGGAAACGCTGCACGAATGCGATTGTGCAAAAACTTGTTCGGCTCCGACCATCTGTTCGCCGACGACACGCCGATTCCGGTGCTCGATCCGGGCAGAGGACGAACGAAGACAGGACGGCTCTGGATTTATTCGCGTGCTTCAAACATGGGCGCGGTACCTGCTGAATTTCCGTAGAAAGAGACGAGATCGCTGACGGCCGCCCCCAAGGCCCGATGTCACAGCAAGATGCTGTGGGCGCTCACGGCCATGAGCTGTATCCGCAGAAATTTGTGCGGTTGGTCGGCTGTCATGATTCAAATGCTGGAAAACACGAAGTAGCGTGTCGTCTACACTAGTTTTCTGCGGCGAGACCGGCGACCTACTAGCGGTGGCTGTGCTATCGCGTGTCTGCATTGCATGCAGAGGTCAGACCGAAAGCCGGTGCTTGGCCTTTGTCCGCTGATGGCGTCAACTGCCGGCGAGCCAGGCAATCCCCTGCCCCAGACGCTCACCCCAATTGGCTGATTTGTTCCTCGGTAACGACGCGCTCGACTTTCTCGGTCTTGCTCTTGATCCGGTAGCGGGGTCGTCCATCCGCCTCGATGGGCATGCGAGCGATAATTGTATAAACGTCTCGTTGCTTTGGCACAGCGCGACCCTGCGGCCCCTGAAACTGGAAAAGCACGTCGTCATTGATCGCGTAATTGTATGCCATGGTCTCCGCTCATTTTCTCTGCTTTGGCAGGTCGATGCGCTCATCTGAGAATTCCGGTGGGCCCTCTGTGAGCCTCCGTACGCGACGTTCGCGTTCTTCAACCGGCAGGGATGGATCGAGCAACTGGCCGATCTGCTTGACTACCAAATCTTCAATTTCAACCAGATCGCGCTGGGCGGAGCCAAGGAAGCGGCAGATGGCACGGCGCTCAGCCCAAACTCAATTAGTTGACGAATGGCGTCGGAGCGGACCGTGTCATGAGCTTCCGCCCAGGCATCGATATCCGCGGTAAGTCTTTCCGACAGATTCACAGCACTGATGGCATCGCAGCCGGCGCCTGGACGACGGATCGTGTGGTCGGGATTTTTTTGGTGGAATCGGGCACGTCTCAGATCTGCCAGCCCACGAGGTAACCCCATTGGATACACATTGTAACCGCTTTTCACACCAGACGATTTGTCCCCTATCAATGACCTAAGGGTGTGGGAATTGCAGGAGCCGGTTTCTCAGGTAAATCGTTTTATAACATATACTTAAGTAAAGCAAGCCCTTGACCTGCGCACAAAACATCTGGACATCACTATAAGGCATGCATATAATTGTTTCAACTCGTATTTATGATGCGTGAAACATCAGAGCGATTCTCGAGACGTTGGACGGTCGATCGTAGCTCCCCCAACGACGAGCAAATCGCTTCTCAGCATGAGGGAGACGAATTGTGCAACTCGCTTCCATGCCGTGGGATTCCATCGTTATGGCGATGGCAACGATCCTCATGTTCTCGATACTAATGGCCGCACTTGCGTGGGGCGTTCATCAGAGCGGGTGAGCTCAATCAAATGCTCGAAACAAGCTGCTCAGATGAGGCCGAATCCGAACGGATAGTCTCGATACCGCAGTCGGCCGAGCGGGAGATTCAATGATGGAGCCAACAAACCCAGTCGTTGTCAAGAAGTACGGCAATCGGCATCTCTACAACACGAAGACCAGTGCCTATGAAAATCTCGAAAGCCTCGCGAACATGGCGAAACGTGGCGACAATTTCGTCGTCTACGATGCGAAATCCGGCGACGATATCACCCGGTTGGTTCTCCGACACATCGTTGCGGAAGAAGAAAAAAAGAGCGGCCAGGATCTGTTGCCTATCGCCTTCATGCGTCGGCTGATCGGTTTCTACGGCGATGCCATGCAGGGAATGGTTCGGTCCTATCTCGATCGGTCGATGGAGGTTTTGACACGCGAGAGGGAAAAACAACGGAGTTGAGTCAGCATGTTGCCGAATCGAGCAAGTCTCCCGGAGGGCAGCAAACTCCCGAGCGGAAACTTCTATATCCCTCGGTTGGGCCAATTGAATACTGCTCAGCACCTACCGGTTTTGATGAGTCGGTTCGTTTGACGATGAGATTCATATACCGAAGCGCCTTGAGCTCTCGGAATTCGGGGACTTGGCCGACCATCTTCACGTTCTCGCCCTCGGAACGTCGAGAGAGACCTGGACGTTCCAACGTTTTGCGCCGTTCTCTGCAGCGCGAATTGGCCCGGACCTAACCGGCGCAAACATCAATGACCAGCGCTTCGCGCCTTACAACCGGCGGCTTGATGAGAAACTCGCCCGCCTCTTGGGTGAGAAAGCACCATTCTACGTCGGCACACACATGGACGAAATCGGAGGCGAACGCGTCGCGCACCGCTTGTTCATACCGATGAGTGATGTCGGCCGGCTCATCACACATTGTCTCTTGATGTCGGTGTAGAACCGTCGCAGCTACGCGCTGCGGTGGATTTGTTGCAACAATAGTTGGGAGGACGACATGACTACCAATGGACAAGCGTTTCTTTTGTGCGCAGGCGTTTTCTTGCTCTCATTCTTCGCCATTTGGGCATTCTGGTTTGTTGAGAGGCTGCGAGGCGATAGTGCGCCGAAGCCGGGTGGGTCAAGCGCAAGAAGCCCGTGGTCCAGGTAGTTACGACGCCGACATGAAGAGCGCGAGATGTGTTATGCGCTTGTCGATTCCGGCGGCCGCATCTTGATACTCAAGCCGATCCAGGCAGAGTCCGGGATGGCGACGAGTTTGACCATTGCTCCAGCCTGCGTATGCAGGTGTATCGCCGGCCGATCCGTAAGCAAACTCTAAAGCCGCTTCTGCAGACGGCCTTCAGCAAGCTAAGGGCTACGGCGAAGGCAAAACGTGTTTTAAGGGATGAGGTGGCCCACAACTGGGTTGCGGTCGGCGTGTTCCACCGACTGCGCTTCTCGATATCGGACCATGATGAACGCCATGACATTTCTCGATGTTACCTTGATTCAGTCTTTGGTCGCGGACTACGGCTATGCGGCCGTTTTCGTCGTCGTAATGCTTGAAAGCTCGGGCCTCCCGTTGCCTGGCGAGACCGTTCTTGTTTGCGCAGCCGTCTACGCCGGCACCCAGCACGGGTTGGATATTCGGTTCATCATTGGTGCCGCAGCCTGTGGCGCAATTCTGGGCGACAATTTCGGTTTTTGGGCTGGCCGCCGATTTGGTCGAAGACTGTTGCTCAAGTACGGGCACTTCGTCAGGATCGACAGCCGACAACTTGCGCTCGGCAGAATATCTCTTTGTGCGGTATGGCGGCGTGATCGTGTTTTGCGGACGCTTCGTTGCATTCTTGAGAGTGTATGCAGCAATTCTCGCGGGAGCGAACCGGTTTCGGCCTTTAGATTTCGCCATTTATAACGCCGCTGGAGGCTTGGTTTGGGCGACCGTTTTCGGGCTTGGCGGCTATTTAATCGGTAAGAACGCCCAGCATTTTCTTGGTCCACTTGGTTGGCTGGGCCTGGCCTCGTTCGCCATTGGCGGATACTTCTTGTGGTCCTTCTGCAAAACCCACGAGGAACGATTTCTCGCAGAGGCAGAACGCGCCCTCGCAGCGCGCAAAACGATGCACCGGGACGTATGAGGGGACGACGAACGCGACCCTATTCGTCTCGGCTTTTGATGCCAAGCGATCGGATATTGCATCAGAGCCGACGGGGAATTGCTTCAAAGAAATGCGGCGGCCTGGAAAGGCATGCCGCGGCTTCGATGATTCTCATTTCCTGGGCGCCGGCAGCGGCGGTTTGCTCAATGACGGCAAAGGTGCCCGAAACTGCATCGCTCATCGCGAATGGGGTCGTCGACCCGCGGATCAGCGAGGCTACCAGAAGCGCGGCAAAGAGATCTCCCGTGCCCGATGGCGCTATGGGCAGCTTCGGCGTGGTTACGCTCCACACCGCGGATCCTTCGACCGCGAATGTATCAATTTCGTCCTGCCGCGTGTCAGTCAGATGTACGCCGGTCACGACAACAGTGGAAGAACCTGGCTCCGACAACGATCGCGCCGCGACAACCAAGTCATCCAGACTGCTTATCTTCGTATTTCTTAGCCACTCAAGCTCGAATTGATTCGGCGTCACGATATTCGCCATCGGACACAGCCGATCCCGAAACAGTTCGGGAAGACCGGGCTGCACGAAGAGGCCGCGGTCGGCATCGCTCATGACCGGATCGCAGCAATAAATCAGTGTGGGATTGTTTTTCATTGCCCGGCCGACGAATGCAGCCACTACTTCGGCAATCTCCGACGTGCCGAGATAACCAGACAAAATAACTTGGCAGGACCCGATTGCGTCCCGCTCCTCCAATCCCTTGAGCAGATCAGCCACCAGGTCGGCATCGAGAACTCGCCCCCTGATAGTCGGATATCGTGGTCGATTGCTGAACAGCGTGGTGGGTACCGCCATCACATCGATACCAAGCATTTGCATGGGAAAGACCGCAGCACTGTTGCCTGCGTGGCCGTACACGACCTGAGATTGAATAGAAATCACGCTCATGACGTCTTCCAATACCCGCGTGCGACACTTCATTGGTTTCAGATTAAACGGATCAATCGAGCAGTCATGGTATGGCGAGCGTCGAGTAAGCGCGCGCAGTCAAGGTTGCCGCCCTGACCCTTGCCTAAATGGCCCGAATACGTTCAACCGACCGAGCGTCTTTGCTTGGATCGAGCAGACGATGAAGATGGACAATGAAGTAGCGCATGTGCGCATTGTCCACGGTTTGCTGCGCCTTGGCCTTCCACGCTGCGTGCGCGGATGCATAATTCGGAAACACGCCGACGGTATCGACCTTTTCGAGATCCTTGAAGGTCGAATGCTCAAAATCGACCAATTCGCCGCCGATGACGAGATGGAGTAACTGATGATGGGCGCTGCCTAGCATGAAGCTTTTTCCCTTGGTTCGTTAATCACAAGAAACGACAACGGCGTACGGATCCACCGTTACGGAAGTCGGGAGCCCCGGCCATGTCTACGGGATTGCTCTTTAAGTTCGCCAACCAAGGAAAGGCGACGCCAATCCGGTTTAATTTTCGCCACACGACGCGACACTTGCGGTTGAAGTTATCGGATTGGATGATTAACGAGAAATCGGTTGGAACACCCACCATGCTTGCAACTTCAAGTGCTGCCCCCGTTTTGGAAAGGTTGCGGACAGAGCAGTCGAACCCGCACCTCCGAACATGATTGTTCCTGCCTTCAGTACCGGTTGCCTAGGAACAGTGCGTTTGTTTGTCATCGTGTTCAATCTTTGACAACCTGACCGGGCGCCTGGCTAGAGTTGGGCGGGCGACGATCATCGCCTTCGTTTTCGCGATCGCTTCAGCCGGATTGAGCCCTTCGGGCAGGCCTGGATGCAATTCATGATCGTGTGACAGCGATAGAGGCGGAACGGATCCTCGAGGTCGTCCAGCCGCTCGCCAGCCATTTCATCTCGGGTGTCCGCCAGCCATAAAGGCCATCCAGCTTCTCACGATCCTGATGGCTTTGCTTCCGCTCTCCCTCCGGCGCCTTGGTAACCGTCTGAAGCCAAGGCTTGATCGAAGCGTATTGTGCATAGAAGTGGGTCAGGTCCGGAACGAGATCCTTTACGACTTCCAGGTGGGGCAATGGATAGACGCGCACGTCATCAGGGATGTCATCAATGCTCTTCGTACACGCCAAAGTGTTAGCTCCATCGATGTTCATTGCACAGGATCCACAGACCCCCACTCGGCATGATCGCCGAAACGCCAAGGTCTGGTCGACCTCGTTCTTGATCTTGATGAGCGCGTCGAGCACCATCGGGCCGCACGTATCGAGATCCACTTCGTAAGTGTCGATGCGCGGGTTGGAGTCGTCGTCGGGACTCCAGCGGTAGACACGGAACGTCTTGACGCGTGTTGCTCCTGAGGCGGCTATAAAGATTTTCCCCTCGGTGACGGTGGAGTTTTTTGGCAAACTAAGCTGGACCATATGGCTTCCTTCGTCAGCTTTCATATCGCGATAAGAATACGGTTCAGTACACGCGGGCCGTCGGCTTGATATACTGAATGTCCTTGCTTAGGGTGTAGGTATGTACGGGCCGATAATCCAAGCGGACGGCCCCATTTGGATCCACCCAGGCAAGTGTGTGTTTCATCCAGTTTTGGTCATCCCGCTTGGAGAAATCCTCGCGGGCGTGAGCCCCGCGGCTCTCGGTGCGGGCGATGGCCGAATCCACCAGAGCTGTCGCCTGAAGAAGGAGATTTTCGAACTCAAGGGTTTCGACCAAATCAGAATTCCAGATCATCGATCGGTCGGACACGACGATGTCGGACAGACCGTTCCAGACCTCGCGCAAAGCTCCTTTGCCCTCCTGCAGGATGCTTCCTGTCCGGAACACCGTCGCGTAAGTTTGCATCGCGCGCTGCATCTGGAGCCGGAGAGCCGGGGTGGGCGTTCCGCCCTTCGCGTTGCGCAGCCTGTCGAACCGGGCCAACGTCGCTTCTCCAGCGTCGCGTGGTAGCTCAGGCTGTGCCGCTTTCGCGGTCAATTTTTCGGCGCAGCGCAGCGCCGCGGCCCGGCCAAACACCACGATATCGAGAAGCGAGTTGCACCCAAGTCTGTTCGCTCCATGGACCGAAACGCAGGCTGCCTCACCCGCAGCCATTAGGCCCGGCACAGTGGCGTCAGGATTGCTGTCGGACGGTCTGATTGTCTCCCCGTGGTAGTTTGCGGGTATGCCGCCCATGCAGTAGTGGGCGGTCGGTAGCACCGGGATCGGTTGTCGCGTGACGTTGACGCCGGAGAAAACGCGTGCCGATTCAGATATGCCCGGCAGCCGTTCATGCAGCATCACTGGGTCCAGGTGATCAAGATGCAGGTAGATGTGATCTTTTTTCGGACCGACGCCTCGCCCTTCACGAATTTCCACCGTCATGGCGCGAGAGACGACGTCACGTGACGCGAGATCACGCGCGGAAGGTGCGTAGCGTTCCATAAAGCGTTCACCCTCGGAATTCACCAGAAAGCCGCCCTCCCCGCGCGCGCCTTCCGTGATGAGGCAGCCGGCCCCATAGATGCCTGTCGGATGAAACTGCATGAACTCCATGTCTTGCAAGGGTAGACCGGCGCGCAACACCAAACCGCCTCCGTCGCCTGTGCAGGTATGCGCCGACGTGCAAGAAAAATAGATCCTACCGTAGCCGCCTGTCGCCAGGATGACGGTCTGGGCGCGGAAGCGATGTAGCGTTCCATCCATCAGCGACCACGCAATGACGCCGCGGCACTCGTCGTCCACCATGATGAGGTCGAGCACAAAATACTCGATGAAAAACTCGGCGCCGACCCGCAGGGCTTGCCCATAGAGAGTGTGGATCAAAGCGTGCCCCGTTCGATCCGCCGCCGCGCAAGCGCGGGGGACCGGATTTTTGCCGAAGTCGCTCATGTGACCACCGAACGGCCTTTGATAGATCTTTCCATCGTCGGTGCGGGAGAAGGGCATCCCCGCATGTTCCAGTTCAATGACGGTGGGGACGGCCTGTCGGCACATATATTCGATGGCGTCTTGGTCGCCGAGCCAGTCGGACCCTTTGACAGTGTCGTACATATGCCATTGCCAACTGTCTTCTCCGATGTTGCCGAGACTGGCTGCAATGCCGCCCTGGGCTGCGACCGTATGGCTGCGTGTCGGAAACACCTTTGTGATGCAGGCGGTCGTTAAGCCAGCTTCGACGGCTCCCTGGGTGGCACGCAAACCGGCTCCGCCGGCCCCAACGACGACCACATCAAACGTATGGTCGATGAATTTGTATGCGCGTGTCGAACTCATGTTGTTCCTTGACGGGCTAAGATTGGATGCCGATCTTCAAAGCGGCGTAGACACCGGAGATTGCCACGACTGCAGAAAAGAAATTGTTCAAGGCGAGTGAGACGACTTTGAGACCCGGTTGATGCACGTAGTCCTCCAGAATGACCTGCATCCCGATTCGCATATGCAATGTTCCGGAAAGGACGAGCAGCAGCATCGGGATCGCCACCAATGGATTGCCGAGATAGCTGCGGACAGTCGCGTAATCAGCGCCCATCAGCGCAACCAGTGACGTGATAAGAAACAGCGCAAGCGGCACATTAGCTGCGGCCGTCAGCCGCTGGATCCAGAAATCCCGGGTACCGGTTTTTGCCGAACCGAGCCCGCGTACGCGGCTCAATGGGGTGCGCATGTCGTTCATCAAAGTGCTCCCCGCACCCAGATCCCGATAGTCCAGACCAGGACGGTAAGGATGACAGAGCCGATCAGCGTTGCGCGCGCCATCAGGTTGGCGGTGGGCAAATCAAATCCCTGTCCGATATCCCAGGCGAAATGGCGCAGGCCGCCCAGCAGATGATGAATCAGCGCCCAAGTGTAACAGAGCAGAATAAACTTGCCGGCGGCCGAGCCGATCCATGATTCGAATAGTTGGTAGGATTTTTGGCCTTCCGCCGCCGCGATCAGCCACCAGGTCAGCAGCAGCATTCCAAAGTAGAGCGCCGTCCCCGTCAGCCGGTGCACGATCGACATCATCATGGTCATCGTGCGTCGATAGATTGCCAGGTGCGGAGATAGCGGCCTTGGCCTCAATTGCGCTTCCAGTGACATGCGTCGTCCTCCAATACACCCGGAAAAACGCTAGGGCATGGCGTTTCCTGCAGTGGCTTCAGAGTATGTTCCCTCAAACGATTGGCGCGTGCGATCCTTGCAAAAAAGCTTACCTCACCGCCCGGAACATCCCTTAATATAGATGTTCAAGATATCACTTATTGACATTATAACCTGACTAGTTAGAATGCAAGAATGATATTTAAGATTCCTTCGAGTCTCCACAACGAGGCGGGTCGATGATCACCGCGACACAGTTGCGAGCTGCCCGGGTGCTACTTGGCATCGATCAACGCCGACTTGCCGAACTGTCGGGGCTTTCCGTGCCAACCATCCAGCGCATGGAGGCGAGTGAGACAATGGTCCGGGGCAATGTCGACTCCCTGGTGAAGCTGATTACAGCTCTCGACGGAGCGGGCATTGAGTTGATCGACGAAGGGGCCGTCAGCAGCGCCGAGGGACGCGGGGTGCGACTGAAAGTCAATTCCGGCTCGGCGAAGACCTATCTCCGTAGTCAGTTGAAAAGCAAAGCATCGAGCGGAACGAGGGCGCGCACATAATGTCGGCTGTCGCTTTGCAGATGGTTTGTGTTGCCGGATTGCTTGGGCTGGCAGTTCTGGCGATCGTTCTGAGCCGCTCGAGGATCTCCACGACCGTCATCTACAGCGCGACGCTGGCTGTGTCCGCGATTGCATTGATCGGCTCCATCCGCTGGCTGCTCGGCGACACGGCCAACGCCACCGATCTGACCTTGCCGATCGGATTGCCGTGGCTTGGCGCCCATTTTCGCCTGGATGCACTGGCTTCGTTTTTCCTTGTTGTCGTCAATCTGGGAGGGGCAGCGGCAAGTCCTGGGAATTCATGTCGCTCGCGTCCTGGGCGCTGGTCATGGCGCATCACCGCGAAGCCGGTAATGCCAAAGCAGGTTACGTCTATCTCGTAATGGCAAGCTTCGGCACGCTTGCGCTGCTGCTGGCTTTCGGCTTGCTGGCGGGACCGGCAGGCGACTATGGATTTGCGGCCATTCGCAGCGCCCAGCATACGCCTTACGTGGCGACACTGGTCTTGATCCTGATGCTGCTCGGAGCCGGTTCAAAGGCCGGCCTGGTGCCGTTGCACGTCTGGCTGCCGCTCGCGCATCCGGCAGCGCCCAGCCATGTTTCGGCGCTGATGAGCGGGGTCATGACCAAGGTCGCGGTCTATGGCTTCATTCGCGTCGTGTTCGACCTGCTGGGACAGCCGAGCTGGCAGGCGAGCGCCGTCGTGCTGTTCCTTGGCGGCATCACCGCCGTCATGGGTATCCTGTACGCGTTGATGGAGAAGGACCTCAAGCGGCTCTTGGCCTACAGTACGATTGAAAATGTCGGCATCATCTTCGTCAGCCTCGGGCTTGTGCTTGCCTTCAAGGCGAACGCGATGCCGGCGGCAGCCGCGCTCGCCATGACCGCGGCTCTGTTCCACGTCCTCAATCACAGCATCTTCAAGAGCCTGCTGTTCTTCGGTTCCGGCGCCGTGCTGACGGCGACCGGCGAG
>WNFC01009976.1_pt1 | contig 10536 bp, 13 predicted proteins | sample 5400541 | NCBI WGS metagenome assembly WNFC01 (sample SAMN13153342, study PRJNA577476) | soil metagenome | isolation source: 120 cm saprolite under Douglas fir tree site 2 hole 2 replicate 1 | place: USA:California | collected 2015-04-18
TCGGGCCGCCCCCGGTCGCCGGCCCCGCGGTACGCCTCGCCGACCTGACCGGCCAGCTCGTCGTCGCGGTCACCGCCGGCGCACGCGAGCTGCAGTTCACAGTCCTCCCGCCAGGCAGCCAATCGCCCGGGAAAGTGAAGCTGACCGCGGACGCGCGCCGCCCGGACGGGACTTCCGCCGACCTGCACCCGCGGCCCTGCGGTGGCGGCTGCTTCTCCAGTCGCTTCGTCCTGAAACGGGGCACGACGCTGGTGACGGCCAAGGTTTCGTCGAGCGCGTGGAAGGGCGGCGAGGTGCGCTTCGCGATCCCCTGGCCGCTGGCGCCGGAGCTGCCGGCACTCCCCCGCCGCGTCGCCGCGACGATGCGCGCGCTCCCCTCGCTGACGCTGACCGAGCAGGTGACGAGCGGCCCCGGCAGCAGCACCCCGCCGGCGGCGTACTCGCTGAGCGGGCGCCAGTTCATGCAGACGGAGGTCTTCGGCGGCGGCGCCGTCGATGTCCACTCGCTCGGCACGCGAAACGGGTTGACGGAATTCGTCTTAGCCGTCCCCGGCTCGAACATCTGGTACCGGATCTGGGTCGACCGGCGCTATCGCCTGCGTCGCGAGCTGATCCTTGATCCCGGCCACCGCATCCTCCGTAGCTTCCGCTACGGCCGGCCCACGACGGGCACGAGTTCGGCGTCCCCGTCGCCTGTGACCCCCACCGCCGTGACGCCGCCTCCTCCAGGGTCGGTCGTCCTTGGCCAGGAAGACGGCGATCTGGGAGTCGGCCTGGCTGTTACCGCTGAGAAGCGGCAGCTGGCGCTGCAGGCGACCGTGCTCGGACCGGACGGGAACGGACTGGCCGGGCTCGACCTCGCGTTCCGGGTCCGCACAACCGCTGGCGAGACGAGCGGCAAGGCGCTCGCCTGCGGCAGCGGCTGCTACCACACGAAAACCCCCGCATCGGGGAGACCCCTGGCCGTAGCACTCAGCATCGGCGGGCTCGGGCGTTCACCCTCGACTCTCGCCTTCGCCCTGCCGGCGCGCTGGCCACCGCCGACTGCTACGAAGCTCGTCCTCCAGGCCACGCGCGTCTTCCGCGGGCTCAGAACGCTCGTCATCCGCGAGCGGCTGGCCTCGAGTCCAACCAACGTCGTCCGGACGACCTGGGAGCTAGCCGCACCGAACAGGCTCGCGTACCAGATCGCAGGCGGTCCGCAGGCCGTCGTTCTCGGCGACCGACGTTGGGACCGCAACCCCGGCGGCAAGTGGCAGGCGTCGTCACAAACGCCGCTGCGACAGCCAACGCCGTTCTGGAAGTCGGCGACCGACGCACATGTGATCGGCACGACTCGCGTCGACGGACGCTCGGCCTGGCTCGTCTCGTTCTACGATGCACAGATTCCGGCCTTCTTCACGATCGCCGTCGATAAGAAGACGCTGCACACACTCGACCTGCGCATGACTGCGGCAGCCCACTTCATGCACCATCGCTACTCGGGATTCAACGCGCCCGTGACGATCGCGCCACCGCGCTAGGCGAACCTAACTGCCCGGCGTCAGCTGGCTGAGCGGGATCCGCTCCGGTCCCTTACCCCGGTACGCATCGCCGAAGGACTTGAACGCGCCCTCGTCAAAGCGGGGTGCAGGTGGCGAGGTGCGTCCAGGCGGTCAGCGCGATTTTGTCGCGAAGCTTCGGCAGCCGTGCCATCAGTCCCGTTTGGGGCTGTCCTGCCAGAAGCCGCGCAGCTGCTCGACCGTCGCTGTCGGCACCGGGCTGCCCCACTGGATGACGATGCCGCCGTGCTCGAGGTTGTGAACTGCACGGACTTCGGAGTCGAGAGGGCTGTCGTAGAAGTTCCAGGGTGCGGGCTGGATGTAGTGCGGGCCGCTGGTCGACGGGAACGAGTTGTACTTCGGCAGTGGCGTCAAGGCCTAGACGTGCGCCTGCCCCAGGTTCGGGTTGGTCTTGAACGTGCAGCCGGCTGCCGCGACCTTGGTGCTGGGATCGCCGCTCCCACCCCCGCCGCGCGTCGCCGCGACCGCGATTGTGACGCCTGCGGCAAGGGCGACTGCGATCGCCGCGGCGATCAGCTTGCTGCGGCGGCTGAACCCCGAAGTGGTTGGCTCGTAGCGACGCTTCGGCGCTTGAACGGCCCGCGGCGGCGGCGGAGTGCGAATCTTCTTCTTAGCCACGTTTAGGCCCCGGCGTCGATACGACAGGCGCGTCGTACTATAGATGGGTAGGAGGTCGTTATCGGCTGGTTTTTATGTCTGCGCGAGCTCCACCGGCGCGCAGATCAAGAATTCACCGGCGGTCGAGCCGCCGCAAGCCTGCGCCTGCGACCAGGGGACTACTTGCGCTCAAGTAGCCGCACCGCCGCAGAGACGGCACGAACGGTGAACGGAAACAGGTAGCCCATTCGTTCGTAGCCGGATTGATCGAGCACGTAGACGGCGGTGCTGTGGTTGATGTCTAGGGTCGCGCGCTGAACATCGATGTCGTACTTGCTCCAGACGCGGGCAAGCGGTGCCCGCCGACCGCGAGCCCAATACCAGGGGCTGGCAAAGCGCCATCTGCGCGCGGCCGTTCTCGTACTCGCGGCCGTGTCCGCCCACGGATTGATGTCGACAACGACGAGCGCCGGTCGGCGCTTCGGTGCAAGTGTCCGTTGAATCTCGCCGACGAGGCGGCCCTCGATCGGGCACGCCCTCTTGCAGCGGGAATCCAGAAAGGTGAGCAAAACGACGCGGCCCTGCTGGGAGCTGAGCGAGAAGGGACGGTTGGCTTGGTCGCGGAGGAGGAAGTCCGGCGCGCGCCGCTTGTGCGCCGGCCAGACGGCCTGCGCCTCGAGGTTGTGCTCGCTCGGTTGAACAAGCGGGCCCAGCGGCTGCGCGGCCCGCCGCGGGTGCGCCCTCGTCGCAAGCACAGCTCCCACGACCGCGCCGATTACAACGGCGACGGCTACACCCACGATGCTTGTCCTCGACACGAGCTTTCGCCCTGCTCTCCGCTTCGAGCCAACTCCGCGAAGCTACTTCCGGATTGTAGTTGCGGGCATTGTAAGCTCGTGCGGTGCGTCGGTTGGAAGCCTTGCCTCGACGAGCAAGGCAAGCCAGCGTCGGCGCAGCCGCTCCACAGACCCGACGGCGCGGCTCGGCGCTAGCGCAGTGCATCAGCATGCGAAGGGGGACGACACTCCTCCGCACTTTGCGGACCGAGCGTTTCGAGCAGGCGCAGGTCTGCGGACGCAAGCGGACGCGCTCGAGCGCGGTTGCGCTCGCGGCCACGGTTGCGCTCGCCGGCTGCGGAGGCTCAGCGCCCCGGAGCGAGCCGCTCGCTCGCTGGCTCTCCTACACCCCCAGCAAGGGCGTGACGCTCACGCTCGTCCCGAGCGCGAACAACGCCTTCAACGGTTTCAACTTCAACGGCCACGGAAGAGGCTCGGTGCTCGTGCAGGTGCCCCGCGGGTGGCGGGTCACGGTCCGTTGCCGGAACGACGTCTCCGGTCATCGCCATTCCTGCGCGATCGTCAAAGGCGCTAACGCAACCGCACCGGTCTTCGCTGGTGCGGCTTCTCCCGATCCGCAGCTCGGACTTCCGGCCGGCCGCTCCGCCCGCTTCTCCTTCGTCGCGACTCGGCCTGGCAGCTACCGAATCGCCTGCCTCGTCCCCGAGCACGAGCTGATGGGAATGTGGGACGTCTTCGAGATCAGCACACGTCGACTCCCGTCGGTGACGCTGCTGCGTTCGTATCCGGGCGAACCGTGACTCGGCGGAGCGCACCGAAACCGGGGCGGCCGCGCGCGCGTGACTGGTTCGAGATCCGACCCAATGACCGACGCGAACCACCGACGGGCGAGATCAGGAATCGACCGGCCCGTCCCGGCAACGGCATGCGCGCCGTCGTGCTCGCGCTCGCCGTCGCGCTCGACGCGGTCGCTTTCGCGACCCTGCTTCGGCCCCGCTACGGCTACACGAGCACACACCGTCTCCTTATCGTCCTAGCCGTCGGAGTCGGCGCCGCTATCGCTGCACTCCTGCTCGCCGGCGCAGCCGCGGCTTTTCGCCGTCGCCGTGATCGATCGCTGTGGTCGGCGACCACGGCGCTTCCGACCATCAGCTTCGTGGTGGCGGCGTTCATTGCGGCGGCCGTTGCCTCCCAGATCGTTCGCGTGATTCCCACCGCGGGCAGCCAGGGCGGCTCGGCCTCAGCCGCTCGCGCCGACTTCCAGCGCTGGCAGGCGACGGTCGTGCCCATCGTCGTCACGTGGATGCACGCGGTCCGGGCAGACAGCGCCTTCGCACACGGCCTGCCAACCACGCCTGAAACAGCGCTCCGGCGTCGGGTTGCCAGGACGGAGCAAACATTCGCGCGTCTCGCTCGCTCGCTCGCCGCAGACTTCCCCCGGCTGCCACAACGGCCGGGGTTGCGACGACTGACCAACCAGCTACAGAGCGCGCTAATGGTCGCGCGACGAGCTCAGCAGACCTATGCGCTTGCGCTCGCAGCGGCGACGCGGGGCGGCGTCGCTCGAAGACTTCACGGGGCCCGGATCCGGCGGCTGATCGCCCGCGGAAACGGCGAAGTGCAGCGGTCACTGGCGATCATGGCGGCGTTCTCGTTCGACGCGAACAAGCTGGGCGGCTCGCTCTTTGTCGAACAGCCTTAGCGCGGAAGAAACTTGACGACAGCGCCCTGCTGCTTCGAGACGCACGTCCGCGATGGCACGCAGTTAGCCGGCACCTTTGACCTCCCCGACAACTGCTGCGAGCCCGCTTGCGAGCGTTCTCTCGCGCTGCTTGCCGATCAGCCTCGCGGCGACATGGCCGCGGTAATCGACGAGATAGGCGGTCGGTAGGCCGAAGAAACCAAGCTGGCTGGCCATCGATGCCGTGCGGTCGAAGATGCTCGGATACCGCAAGCCGTAGCGGCGCACGAACGCCCGGGCGTCGCCACGCGAGTCTTCGACATCGATGCCGAGGAACCGCACTTGGCCGCCGTAGCGGCGCCAGAGGCGAGCGATCATTGGCGCCTCCTCGCGACAGGGCACGCACCACGACGCCCAGACGTCGATCAAAGCCGGTCGGCCGCGCAAGGCGCCCAGCCTGATCGTCGCGGGTGGCGGTGTTAGCGCCGGCCCACCGAGATCCGGAAGGGGCTTGCGCCGTGCCGCGGGAACGAGCGTAATCCGCGCCCCATGCAGCTGCGGCGCCGCAGAGTCGTCTGATGAGCGCAGCAGCAGGCCGAGGAACGCCCCAATAACAACGGCGGCACCGACCACCAAGACGACGAGCGAACGCCGCTTGCGCATCTAGCAGTAGATGCTACAGCTGTGTAGTACGACGCGCGGCACCCGTCCTCGAGGGCGAGGAAGCCTGCTAGCCGAAGGGGTGAAGGGCGAGGATGAGAATGAGCGCGATCAGAACGAGGGAGAGAAGAATGGCGAGGCAGTAGTGCACGGCCGAAGCCTGGCCTCAGTGGCCGCTCCCACCGCCGTTCATCATCCGCTGCATCCAGGGCGGCACTGTAAAGCCGTGACCCGCTCCGAGCGCCGCCGCCGGGACGGCCGCGTCGACGACGGCGACTACCGCGGCGAGCCGCCACCGCATGCTCATCTCAGCTGACGCGATCGGGCTCGCCGTCGGGCGCGCGGTCGGTTGCCTTCGGCTGTGACTGCTGTCCTTCGAGCGCCTCGATCTTCTCGGCCAAGCGCGCCTGCTCGGCCTTCATCTCTGCGAGCGCGCTCCCGCCCGTCTCCCTCTCCTCCCCGTTCTTCTGCTTCATGCCGCCCATCATCCCGCGGCCCATGAAGACCATCATCAAGCCCATCCCGATCGGGCAGGCCAGTAGGGCCAGGAAGAGCAGCGGGCTCGTAGCTGCAATCAGCATCTGTTCTCCTTCTTCGTGAAAGTGATGTCCTACAGAACAGTAGTATAGCCGGCCGTTGGCGTCGCGCCTGGTCCGGCGAGCCCCCTGCGGCAGGCGCGACAGGTCCCCTTGAGGTCGAGGTGCTATCTGCCGAAGAGAGACGTAGAAACTACGGACAAGTAGTTACACTGATTCGAATGCCTCTCACCCGCTTACTGCGGCCGGCAGCAGGGGTCGAGCGCTAGTGGGCGTCCTGTTCGGCGGCGCCGTTCTCGCTTCGTTTCTGGCCGGCATGGTCGCGCTGTTTGCGCCCTGCTGCATCTCGGTGATGCTGCCGGCCTACTTCGCGAGCAGCTTCGCGACCAAGCGCGCGCTGGTCGCGATGACCTTCATCTTCGCCGCGGGGTTGGGCTTGATCATCCTGCCGATTGCCCTCGGCGCGGCGGCGATCGGCTCGGCGATCAGCGCCCACCACCTGATCTTCTACCTCGCCGGCGGAACGCTGATGCTCGCGCTCGGGCTGTACATGCTCGTCGGCGGCAAGCTGATGCTGCCGATGCCGGCGATGCGCGCCCGCCGCGGCAGCGGGCCGCTCGCCGTGCTCTCGCTGGGCGCCTTCTCGGGCGTCGCCAGCTCCTGCTGCGCGCCCGTACTCGCCGGCGTCGCCGCCCTCTCCGGCGCCAGCGGCTCCTTCTCGAACGCCCTGATCCTGGGCGTCGGCTACATCTTCGGGATGGTCTTCCCGCTCTTTGTGATCGCGCTGCTGTGGGACCGCTTCGACTGGGGCGAGAGCAAACTGCTCAAGGGCAAACGCTTCTCGATCCCCGTCTTCGGCCGCCGGCTCTCGCTCCATTCAACGGCGCTGGCGTCGGGCTTGATCCTGATCGCGATGGGCGTGGTCGTGATCGTGATCGCCTTCCAGGGCAACGCGATGCCTTCCTCCGGCTGGCAGGTCTCGCTCTCGGCGCATGTGCAGCACTACGCGCACCTGATCAAGGTCTGGGCTGGAACGCTGCCCGGCTCGATCACGGCGATCGCGATCTTCGCCCTGCTCGTCGCGCTCGGCTGGAAGGCGCTCGGCCAGGTCGGCGCGACCGACGGCAGCGAGATGGAGGATGAAGGCGGCCCGGCTGCGCCGCCGGGCACAGCACCGCGAACAACGCCAACCATGCAAACGGAGGAACTGACACTTGAGCGCTAAGAAAGCCAAGGCCGCGCGCCGCGCAACCAGGGCCCAGGCCGGGGTCGTGAAGACCAAAAGCAGGGCCCAAACACAGAAGAGCTACCAACCAACGACGGCGACCCGCTTTCGACGCGGAGTGTGGGTCCTGCTCGCGATCCCGCTCGTCGTCGGCGGGCTCTACGCCCTCAGCGCCTTCGGCAAGGGCGGCGGTGGCGACGGTAAGGCCTCGCACGGAAGCGGCGCCTATCCCTATGCGATCGGCACCCCCGGCCCCGGCGACCCGGCACCCGCTCTCACCCTGCCCTCGACGAGCGGCGGCACCTTCGACCTCGCCTCTTACAGGGGGAAGGCGCAGGTGCTCCTCTACTTCCAGGAGGGTCTGACCTGCCAGTCGTGCTGGACGCAGCTGCAAGCGATCCAGAAGGACCTGCCCAAGTTCCGGGCGCTCGGGATCGGGTCGATCGTCAGCATCACCACCGACCCGCTCGGTGACCTTAAGCAGTTGGTCAACGACGACGGGATCACGATCCCCGTTCTTTCCGACGTCGGGGCGCAGTTCTCCGGCGCCAACGCCTGGGGTGCAAACAAGTACCAGATGAATAGCATGATGGGCGACCGCGACGGCCACACCTTCATCCTCGTGGGCAAGAACGGACGGATCCGCTGGCGCGGCGACTACGGCGGCCCGCCCAAGCACTTGATGTACGTCCCCGACAACAGGCTCCTTGCCGACCTGCGGCAGGGGATCAAGAACCAAGCATGACCGAGGTCGTGCTCCTGACAAAAGAGGACTGCCACTTCTGCGAGCAGGCCAAGGACGTTCTCGCACGGCTGCGCGGCGAGTACGACCTGCATGTGCGCGAGGTGGCGCTCGAGTCGGAAGAGGGGCGAAGCCTGGCCCTCGACGCCGCGGCGCCATTCCCGCCGGTCGTGTTCCTGAACGGCGCGACGTTCTCGTACGGGCGCCTGTCGGAGCGCAAGCTGCGCAAGGCGCTCCGATGAGCGAGACGGCCTCCGGCTCCGAGCGCCCTAGAATCGACGGGATGCCCGCCTTCGATCGCCGCCCGAAGCGCCAGCGGAAAAGCCGCGACCCTGTCGCCCGCTATCTCGGCGACCTGCAAGCGACGGTGATGGAGATCTTCTGGCGTCGCGAGAGCGCGACCGTGCGCGAGGTCGCCGACGAGCTGAACAAGAAACGCTCGCTCGCCTACACGACCGTGCTCACGCTCGTCAGCCGCCTCTGGTCGCGTGGACTGTTGAAGCGTGAGCCGGAGGGACGCGGCTTCCGCTACTGGGCTGCAAAGTCGCGCGACGACTTCCTCGCCGAACTCTCGGACGAGCTGATCGACCGCCTGTTCGCCGACTTCGGCGCCATCGGCGTCGCACGTGTCGGCGAGCGGCTGAGCGAACTCAGCACGCAGGAAAAACAGCGCCTGACACGCGCAAAGAAGGCGAAGTGAGCGAGCGCCCAAACGCCGTCTTCGGCTCGATCCTCGCCATCGCCGGCGGCCTGACTGCCGCGCTCGGGGCCGCGCTCGCCACTCTTGGCCTCGCCGGAATCGCCACTCTGGCGGCGACGATCCTCGGCGCGCTGACGGCCTGCATCTTCTTCCTCGCCGAACTGCACCGTATCTCGCTGGGCTCACTCGTCCTCGTCGTGCTCGCGCTCGCTTCTGCGACAGCCTGTACCCGCACCCTCTGGGCCTACCAACGCGAGCGGCGCCTGCTCAACGCCCTGCCGCTCGAGCCGCTAACCGAAGGGCCGTTGGCGGCGATCGCGAGCGCCGCCGACATCCGCCTCCACGTGACACCTGCGCGACGACCGGCCGCGTTCTGCTTCGGCCTTCTCCGCCCCCGCGTAGTTGTCACCTCGGGCCTGCTCGAACGCCTCAGCGGCGACGAGCAGGCGGCGGTCGTCTGGCACGAGGCCGAGCACGCACATGCGCGCGAGCCGGCCAAGTGCCTGCTCGCCCGGCTCGCCGCGAGCACCTTCTTCTGGATGCCGGTGCTCCGCGATCTGCTCGAGCGCTTCCTGCTCGTCAAGGAGGTCGCCGCAGATCGCCGTGCGGTTACCCGCACGAGCAGGCAAGCACTCGCCGGCGCGCTCTATGAGGTCGCCAGCGCTCCTTCCTTGGCCGCGGTCGGTGCTGGTGATCTAGCGAGCGCCCGGATCGAGCGCTTGCTCGAGCCTGCGGCGCCGTTGCCGCAGCTCTTCCGCCGCGCGCACCTCGCCGCCAGTGCTGTCGGTGCCGCCGCGCTCACGCTCGCGCTGGCCTTCCCCGCTCAGCTCGACCTCGGCGAACAAACGTACTTGCGCGGCATGCTGACGAGCCTGTCGCTGCACGGCCTTCCTGGAATGGCGGCCGGGCTGATGCTCAACGGTGCGGTGCTGGCCGCGTTCATGCTGATCTGGCGGCGGCTGGGCGGCGGTCGCGGCCGACCGAGCGGCTGACGGCGAGCCGGCCTCGCGAGACCCGTTGAACCCACGAGGGAGGAAGCGTCATGGCTCCGTCCGAGGTCGTCCCCGGAACAGTCGTCCTCGCTGATGGCGGCGCCCCGCGCAGAGCGGCTCGGCTTGCTCGCTGACATCGCCAGACGCCGCACCTTCGCGATCATCAGCCATCCCGACGCCGGCAAGACCACGCTGACGGAGAAGCTCCTTCTCTTCGCGGGCGCGGTGCGCGAAGCGGGTGCGGTTCGCGCACGCAGAGGAGCGCGTGCGACGACGAGCGACTGGATGGAGTTCGAGCGGCGCCGCGGGATCTCGATCTCCTCGACTGTGCTTCAGTTCGAGTACGACGGCGCTGTCTGCAATCTGCTCGATACGCCCGGGCACGCCGACTTCGGCGAAGACACGTACCGGACTCTGTGCGCGGCCGACGCCGCGATCATGGTCCTCGATGCGGCCAAGGGGCTTGAGCCGCAGACACTGAAGCTCTTCCGCATTTGTCGCACGCGCCAACTTCCGCTGATCACGTTCGTGAACAAGCTCGACCGGCCGGCGCTGCCGGCGCTTGAGCTGCTCGACCAGGTCGCAGCACGACTCGGGATCGCCGCGGTGCCGGTGACGTGGCCGGTCAGCGATGGGCGTCAATTCGCAGGCGTGATCGACCGGCAGCGGCGCGAGTTCGTCAGGGTCGAGCGGACCACGCACGGTGCTACGGCGGGAGCGGAGCGCCGCCTCAAGCTCGCAACCGCGGCCCCGGTCGGCGTGGCGGGCGAATCTTGGCGAACTGCCCTCGAGGAGCTCGATCTGCTCGATGCGACCACAGAGCGCCTCAACGAGGCGCGGTTCCTGGCCGGGCGGCAATCTCCGGTCTTTTTCGGTAGCGCGCTCGCGAACGTGGGAGTGAAGCGGATACTCGAAGGCTTGGTCGAGCTCGCTCCCCCGCCAGCTCCGCTCGCGGCTGAGGAAGGCGGCCAGCCCCGGCCGCTCGACGCCGCCTTCAGCGCCTTCGTCTTCAAGATCCAGGCAAACATGAATCCGCGCCACCGA
>WNFC01011703.1_pt1 | contig 10534 bp, 9 predicted proteins | sample 5400541 | NCBI WGS metagenome assembly WNFC01 (sample SAMN13153342, study PRJNA577476) | soil metagenome | isolation source: 120 cm saprolite under Douglas fir tree site 2 hole 2 replicate 1 | place: USA:California | collected 2015-04-18
AAAATCCCACGCGAGTCGCCCTTCCATCTCCGCGGCTGTGTACCCAAGCAAACGTTGCTCTGTGAGATTTGCCCTGATGATGCGTCCCTCTCGGTCCAGCTCGTGATACGCCACGGGCGCATCGTCAAAGAGGTTCTTGAATCTGCCTTCGCTTTCTCGTAATCCTTCTTCGGCCAGTTTGCGTTCCGTAATGTCGTGAGAAATGCCAATTAAGCCGATTACCTTTCCCTGCTCGTTGCGGTACACACTCTTTGTGACCAGATAATCGCGTACAAGTCCGCGGGCTGTTGCAGTGCCCTCAAATATCTTGGTCTTCCCGCCGGCAAGAATGATGCGATCGGCCTCGATGAATTGGCGCGCAGTTTCTTCCGGATATAGCTCTGAGTCGGTCTTGTTGACGATCTCTTCGACCGACCTGCCAACGAATTTTGCGCCGGCCGGATTCATCATCAAGTAACGGCCCTGCAGGTCTTTGACGAAGATTGAGTCGGCAGTTCCCTCAATAACGGCGCTCAGGATTCCATTCATCTGGAGCAAAGCTTCTGCCGCGACCTTGCGTTCAATAGCCAAAGCGATCTGGCCACCCACTGAAGTCAGGAATTCGAGGTCTCTTGCTGAATAGGCTTCGTGGTCTGTGTAGTGCTGCACCACAAGTACCCCGACAACGCCTGAAGGCGTAGCCAGTGGAACGCCCAACCATGAGGCAGGTCGTGTTCCAATAGATTCGACTTCGTCTCGTTCTAACAGTTGTTGAAAGACCTCATCTGTCATAAGCAACGGTTGGCCGGTACGAAAAATATAAGCGGTACGGCTTTTCAGCAGCTTCTGCGGCTGGGGCTTCTTGTCGTTTTGATCGACAAAGAATTCCATTTCAAAGAATTCGGTTTTGTTATCGTAGAGCGCGACATAGCAATTTCGCGCATCGAGTACCTTGTTTATCGATTGATGAACGCTTGTGAGGAGGTCATCAAGGTCGGAAGTTTGGCTCAAGCTCTCGATAACTGCGGAAATAACCTCGCGTTCTTTTTCAGCCCGACGCCTTGTTTACTGAGGTGTAGTTACCGTCGAGATCGTGGGTATAAACGATGTCGTTGGCGTTTTCAAAGAGGTCGCTATAGCGCTCTTCACTTTCTTGCAATGCTGCCTGCGCTCGCTTCTCTTCGGCGCTGTTTCGAATAATTGCAGCCAGTCCTATTGGAGTGCCATCATTTCCTTTCACAGCAAAGGTTTTGACAACAATTGCCACACGTTCTCCATCTTTCGTGATGATTTGCTTTTCGTAGTCTTGCGGTTGACCCAGCTCGAGAACCTTTTCCCTGATCTCGCGTTCGACCTCGTGGTATGCAGGATCAGTTAATTGCTGGTATTTGGTTCCACTCAGTAACTCTTCTCTCGAGTAGCCAGTCAGAGAGACAAAGGCGTCATTAATATCAATAAGGGTGCCGTCAAAATCTGCGAAGGCAATTGCGTCCTGAGTAGCGTTATATATGCCCTGGAATCGCTCGCTAACTTCTCGGAGTCGTTTCATCTCGGTGATGTCTTCAACCGGATTGCGATGGGTTTTGAGTGAGTCTTGCTGAGAGATCGACATTTTTGTGATTCGGTTATCGCTTCGCTTAGCTCATAAAGAAACTAAGGTATTGGGAAACGGCCAGGAGGAATAGGTGAAAACAATTGAGCGCGGAAAGGTCAGGAACCGTTTCAGAGCAAGGACTCCGGCCTAGAGTCCTCGTCGACAATTGGGGCAAAACCCCTCGGCTGGGGCACAAAGGGCAGGGCGAAACACCTCAGTTTGACCCACAACGCGGCTCCGCCACGCATCTCAGCATATTAGGGCATTCCCTATGCCATGGGTCGGTGGAGGTGAAGTGGGCGAAATGCAGAACGACTCAAGCAACCGCGTTTCGAGAGATGACCTCGCGATAGAACGCGGCGCTCAGTTTTGGCGTTCTCTTCTGCGATGCGTAATCGACGTAATGCAGACCGAAGCGATTGGTGTAGCCGTCGGCCCACTCAAAGTTGTCCATCAGACTCCACAGAAAATAGCCCCGCACAGGTATGCCGTCAGCGGTCGCTCGTTGGAGTTGGGTTAGATAGTTGCGGAGATACATCACGCGATCCGAGTCGTACACGATGCCGTCGGGTGCTGGGACATCCGAGGACGAGCAACCGTTTTCAGTGATGTAGATCTCTTTCACGTTCCAAATCTTCGCGACGTGGTGTGGTCCCCAGTAGAGCGCTTCTGGACCAATAGACAACCACCAAGACGCCATATGCGGATACGATTTTGGGTGGGGTACGACGGTGAAGCCAAGCGGCGAGCTGTCTGCGCGAACATAGGTCGGCGTGTAGATGTTGATGCCGACAAAATCGAGCGGACTGGAGATTATCTTCAGGTCTTCAGGCGTGAACTTCGGCGCGTTGGCCCCGGCTGCGGCAAGGTAAGCATCTGTATACTTTCCTTCCTGAATCACAGTCATGTACGGCGCGTTCAGTTCTCGCGCGGCGCGGGTTGCCGCCTCAATGTGCTGTGTCGTCTCGATAATGGGGACGCAGATCGTCATGTTCTCGGCCAATCCGATCTTCGTTCCCGGCTTTGACTTCGCCCGGATCGCCTGCACGGCCAGGCCATGGCCCAACACCGCGTGATGCCGGGTTTGGTTGAAGCGGCCCGGCGGCAACTTCAGCCCCGGAGCGTGTATCCCAACCCGGTATCCAAGTTCTACGAAAGCCCCGAACTCGTTGATCGTAAAAAAATGCTTTACTCGATCGGAGAGATGCTCGGCAACGTAACCGGCATAATCGCCGAATGCCTTAGAGGTATCGCGCGACTCCCACCCGCCGCCGTTATCCTGCAGCGTCTGCGGCAAATCCCAGTGATAGAGAGTGGCAAATGGCTGGATGTCGTTAGCGAGCAATTCGTCGACAAGGCGGTTGTAAAAGTCGAGACCTTTTGGGTTCGGCGTGCCGGCGCCCTGCGGAAACACGCGAGGCCACGCGACTGAAAAGCGATACGCCTTGACCCCCAGCGACTTCATGAGCTGAACATCCTCTTTGTACCGATTGTAGTGGTCATCTGCGACGTCACCCGTAGCATCGTTCACCACTTTGCCAGGAATGCGTGAGAAGGTATCCCAGATCGATGGTCCACGTCCGTCCTCATTAACGGCGCCCTCGACTTGATAGGAAGCAGTTGCCGAACCCCAGAGGAAGCCTCTCGGAAATTCGCAGCCTGTCGCAGGTGCGCTCATGCCTGAAGCTCCTGAAAAGCCAACTGGTTGCGACGCGACAGAGCTCAAAGCGGTCGTCGCGGTTGAGGCCACCGCTGCCGTGCTTGCCACTTTTGCAAACGTACGTCTAGATATCTTCCTGTTCATTAAGTGATCTCCTCGCTCCGAGCTTTTAGAATCAATTTGAAAATGTCGCTACCTGCCAGGACGCTTCAACACTAGATGCTGGACCATCCGCACACAGGCAACGCCACCCCGCTCGAAATCTGCGCTTTAATTGCAGACGCTTCAGGCCATGATACTCGGATGCTTGCCGCCGGCCGCGGATGAACAATAATGGTTCAATGCGGTAACCGATGAGAGCACGAGCAGGATCAGTCGTCAAGAGAAAGGTCGAGGCAATGGTGATAAATCCACGTGGTAGTCGCGCGTCGATTACATCGATCCCGTGACCGGCAAGAGGCACGATCGCCAGCGACGTGCTGAGAGCAAGATCTACGCAAAAGGAGTTGCGATACCGGCTGGTGATTAACGCTTTGGTTCACCGGCGGCGCTTAGCGCTCCCGCTGCACTTGTTTGTTTGGCGGCGTACTCAGCTATCCTAGTCTTTACAAGCTTCCGCACCAGTGTGGCAGGTAAGGGACGCTCCGCGGGAAAACGGATGGCGCCCTTGCTGGTGTCGTAAGCTTTGAGTTCGTCCTTGTGGGCTTTCACGGGGTAAGCGCCCGGGTAGAAACTGCAGTGGTTCTCGGCTGCGCCAAAACCCATGAGATACCTTCCGCCAATACGGAAGCCTGGGATACCATAGCTGATACACTCTTCAGCCTTGGGCGCCGCGGACTTGATCGCCCTTCGAAGCTTCTCAAGCGCAGCGCGCTTCTCTTTGCTCAAGCCTTCAAGATATTCGTCGACGGACTGTGCTTTAGCTAACATGGCTGTACTCCTGTTGAGAGATCACCAACTGCGGAGGTCAGTACCGTAACGCGGTGGCGTCGGGTCGATGATCCGCAGCTGGCAACAACGCTATATGTATCAAGGTAGAAACTTCGTGTCTCTCATATTACGTGTTGAGCGAGGAAGACCCGAAGCTACGGCGTTAAGGTACTGACCCCATTGCCACTGCAGTTCGCATTTTGAACCACCCTCTCGTTAAAATGCGAATGGCTCGTTGATGAGCCCGACGTGTCCACCGGTGCGAGAACGGCTTCAAGGAGAGGTCGTATCTGGGACAATTGCTTGATCCGGATGACGGTGTCCCATGCGCGCTCGAACTTCTTCCACCCCGAACTGTAGAAGAAGTGTTTCGCCTGGTGCTTGACCGAGCTGTGCGCCGATGCTGCCAGGAAGATGTTGCTCCAGCGGTAGAACTCTTTATAGGACCAGTCATACCCGCGCTTCAGTTCTTCGGGTGACAGACTTGCAGGGCGATAGACAACGTTGCGGGTGTCGTAAAAGTCCCAGTTCCGCGTGACGATTCGGTCTTGTGCGGCCATGTCCGTGAACAACTTCGTACCGGGGTAAGGGGTTAGAATGTGGAAGGTGGCCGTAGTGATACCAACTTGGACGGCCCAGTCTACGGTGCGGGCGAAGACGTCGCGGTCGTCTCCGTCCAGGCCGAAGACGAAGCTGCCGTTGATCATGATGCCGAGGCTGTCGAGCCGGCGCACGACCTCGCGGTAGCTGCGGCCGAGGTTCTGGCGCTTCCCGGCGCCCTCGAGGCCACTCGTGGAGAGCGTTTCGAACCCAACGAACAGACTCCGGAGCCCTGCGGACGCTGCCTCTTCGACCACATCATCGCGCAGGATCGAGTCGACGGTTGCGGCTCCTTGAAAGATTCGGCCCATCCTTTTCATACCGCGGAAGAGATCTCGCGCGAAGCGGGCATTCCCGAAGAGATGATCGTCCAGGAAGTAAAGATGTCGGCCGGGAAGGCGGGCAATTTCGGCGAGCGCGTCATCCACGAGCTGTGTGTAGAACGAGCGCCCTCCCTTGAAGAAACCATCCTTGTAGCAGAAGGTGCAATGATGGGGACAGCCTCGCGAGACGACAATCGAGTTCGGGACCAGGTATCGGTGGCGCTGAATAAGGTCCCGCCGTATGGGCGGTAGCGTTTCCAGAGTACGCACCGCCGACTCGTAGCGGCGTTGTGGCGCTCCTGCCTCCAGGTCTTGCAAGAATTGTGGGAAGGTGTGCTCTCCGGGTCCGATAAAGATCGTGTTTGCGTGCTGTGCCGCCTCATCCGGCAGTGATGTGACGTGGAGGCCACCGAGCAGTACGTAGGAACCACGCGCGCGATAGTGATCAGCGATCTGGTACGCCCGATATGCATTGGTGATGTAGACTTGAATTATCACCAGGTCTGGTTGGTCGTTGAGGTCGAGCTTCTCGACGTGCTCGTCTTGCAGAGAGATCTCGGTGTCGGGATCGAGATAAGCGGCGAGAGTTGCTAAGCCAAGGGGCGGAAAGAGTGAGTACTTGATCGGCCGCCAATAGGGACTAGTTGCCTCGGTCAACGCCGGAAGAATCAATTTCACGCTTTTAACCGATCGTCTGAAGTTCACAGCTGCCTCCTTTTGGCTGCCAGCGGCAGCATCCCAAAGTGCAGTGTAGTGTAAATCACTTTGCGAAATAAAGTCAAAAGGAAGAAATATTGGTCCTATGGGTCAGATAGGTCCTATCGCTAGGTCCTATTTCCTATTCTTCCTTGCCCAATACAGTCGCTCAGTAAACCCACCGTCCTTGAGGAACGCCGCTTCTAGCTGCCGCAGCTGTCGGTCTAGAAGGTAGTTGGTTTGGTGGATAAGACAAATAATAGTGTTGGCCGCGATCCCCGCGGAGGAATCTTCAACATAAGTCCTATAGGTCAGATAGGATCTATTCTTTTCATAGGCCAATCGACGAATCGATCGCGCCATAGAATCATCCTTCCGCCACAAAGTCAGCCCTCGCTGTCTGAGGAAGTCTTCATAGTCCAGGAGGAGTTCTTCGAGGCTTGCCCGAGCCACACCGACAAGCTTCAACTCGAATTTCTTCGATGTACCTGAGGCCTGGCTCCCTTCAGCTATGTTCTGACGTCCGCTGCGCGCGGCCTGAACCATTTGGTCGTGAGTACGTGAGCGCTTGTCAACAAAGCGATCGCAGAACTTTACAGTTAGGTCATAGACGAGTTCGGCTTGCTGAAATGATTTCAGCTCACGATAGCCGCCGTGGGCAGGAATTAGATCAATCTTGGTTTTGTGAGGTTGAGTCATTGTGAGGTTGCTCCAGTCTTAATAGGTCCTATAAGTCCTATAGGTCCTATAACTCCTATTGCCTATATCGAAGTCTGTGCGATGAGGGCAAACAAACGGGGCGACTCGGGGTCGCCTCGCTTGCGGTGAAAATATTGGTGCCCGCTAGAAGATTCGAACTTCTGACCCCTCGCGTGTGAAGCGAGTGCTCTACCACTGAGCTAAGCGGGCAGATGTTTTAACTAAGTTTAAGCTATACAACAACTTGCTTTCTTTTCAAGCGTTTAGGAAAGTCGGCGACTTGGCTCGGAAGGCTCGCATTTCCCGCTCGTCCCGCAAAAGTCCGCAAGAAGTCCGCAACGGTATTTGTGGACTGTTCACCAAGTATACAGCCCTTCTCGGTCGGGTGAAGATAGATTTTGAAGGACTCTAATGACTTGTGGCCGCTCCAGGACATGACTAGTGCTACGTCGTTTCCTGTTGCTTCCATCATTCTGGTGACGAAGGTGTGCCGGAGGCTGTGGCAGGTGAAACCGTCTTCGCGGCCGTAGTCGAGTTTCACGGCTTTGGCGGCTTTGAGGCAAGCGCGGCCAATGGCGTTATCGAATGTTTCTGTGGTAGCGCGGGGAAATAGGTATTCGTCGTCGGTGAGGCCTTCTGAGATTCTTTTTTGTACTAAGTCTCTTATGGGGGTCCAGAATGGAAGGTCTCTTTCGTTTTCCGTTTTTGTGGCTTCAAGCCTGACAATATTTTTCGACCACATAAACTGCCAGAGTTTGATTCGTAGTATTTCGTTAAGTCTGCCGCCAGTCATTCTCAGGAGTTGGATGGCATCTCCAGCTTCTCGCCATAGTGCTTTTCGTTCTTCACGTCTTGATGGCGCTAGGGGAGGATCCAGTAGGGTTTGAACCAGCGTGGCGTATTCCCAATCTTCAACAACTCGATGTTCAAACTCCGGGCTGCGATGGACTTTCAATGTAGGGCGTAGCCATGTGGCGAGATCTGTTTTTTTTCGCTGTGCGGCTTTCAGCATTCCTTGAATGCGTCCTATGAAAACGCCGGCACTATTTTTGTTCAGGCCTGGCTTGAAGCAAAGAATGTGATAGAACTCCCGAAGATCGTCTTCGGTGCATTCGCGGATCAGTCGTTTGGGGCCAAAGTGGTCTACGAATTCTTGAAGGACTTTGCAGTTTGAATTTACGTTGTGGCTGTATTGCTTCGCTTTGCTTTGCGCGCGGATATCCAAGGTGCGTCTATATATATTAAGCGCCTCTTGGGCGGTTGTTGGATCGCAACGAACTTCGCCTCGGTCTCGGGCGTCCATATCATCCATTACTTGGCGCAGATGCTTTTCAGCATCGCTCTTTCGCGTAAACCCTTTTTTTCGTAATTGGACGCCTTTGTACTGACGCTCATAGCGATGGAGCGTTTGTCCGCCAGGACCGGTGTATTGGTGGAAATTCTTTGCCATTTGTCTGCGCGAGCTGTTAACAGGCGGTGCTTGAAGGATTGTAGTTCTTCCTTTTGCGACTACCTGCTCGCAGCTCTTTTTCCTTGGGTATTGGAAGCGCAGAATTATAGTGAGACTGCGTGTGGCTGTCCATAAGTTTTCTCACTTGGAGTTTTGATGGCAAGTTCGCGGTTATCTTGGTGGCCCTCTTGGCGCTGGGCGAGGGCTAATACTTCGTCGAGTAGGAACCGTACTTGTTTGGTGCCGTTGCGAATTCGTGTGAGGGCTTTAGTCCCGGCGCCGCCGTTAAGAACTGTTTTATGTGAGCAGCCGAGGATTTCGCCGACTTGCTTGGCGGTGATTCTAGTTTTTGTTGTTCGTCGAATGAGACTCATTGGATTGTCTCGACATTGTTTGGGCGTCTTATAGGATGGTGAGTGGTTTAATTAGGTCGGATTTCTGTCGCGAGGGACAAGCGACGCGCTTCTTGGGCCAGCCAGCGCCAATAACTTCCAATAGGTTCCACGGTAGTTTCTTTTACATCGTCCCAAATAGTGATCATACTTGCGTTCATTTCGGCTGCTAAGACAGCAGCGAGGAGAAGGTGGGGGAGCAAGTCGTCTTGTTCGTAAGGTTCCAGGTCGCCGGAAACTTCAAAGTTTCTAGCCTGTCCGCCGGACTGAATTTGTAGCGAACGATCGTTATCACACGTTTGCGCTAAATCGTGCCAGGTGCGATCAAGTAGTGGTAGTTGTTGTTTATATGTTTCGATCGCGGTGTTGAGGTCGATATTGTTATCCGTTACCAGGCGGGCTATGAAAATATTTTTTGCCAATTCATCAGTCTGGTTTATCTGGACTTGTGCTAAGCGCAAGCGTTCGGCAGTGGTAGCCTGAGTGTAATCTTCGCCTTCATCTTCGTCTTCCATTTGCGCCTTCAAGATCAAGGGATAACATTTTTCCATAATGTCGGTGTCAAACGATTCCGAGAAATTCTCGAACTCTAAATGACCTTGATCAGTTAAGGTGAAATTAACGAACAAGTCGTTCGTTTCGAACAGTTCTGCTTCGGTTGCGTCACCTATTTCATCAAGGATGACTATTGCGGCATCACGATCTTGAGCGCTAACAAGCGAGAGATCGCCATTTGGCCAACGACAAAGGAAATTGGACATGGGTTTCTCCTGGTCCAAGCTACTAAAGGTATCTGCATTGACATGGGAAGGAAGCTTCGTTGCGCCTTAGGATTTAATATCAAGTAAGGTGGAAGTCAATTGCTCGTGAGCTGGCCTAGGAAGCTTCAATCTGCCCTTTTTGGTTTATTGCACCTTGTGTGCCATTTAGAGTGAATGTTTCTATGGCGAAGTAAATTGGTGGTTTGCGAGGGGTTAGGCTGAAAAGAAGCAGTGGGTAGGTGGGTCTGAAAAGCCTAATTGTTTGGGCGACTTCTTGGAGTTGTTGCTTGACCGTGTGTATGGAGCGGGAGAATGAGCGGGTTGGGTGTTAAAAACCCAAGTAGATTGAGAAGGGTGCGTTGCTCGGGTGTTCGCGTTTGCTGACAGCGTGCGTTCGGTATTGTCTGCTCTCGTGAAAGTTGGTGGTAGGTCAAGCGGTCTTGGGTTGGGGTTTTTCCCAGTGGGTGTGTGCCGTATATGGCACAGCGTCTGATTGGCGAAAATATCCGAAAATGCTAGACTCGCCGGCGTCATGCCGGCTTGTATTGTTTCTTATGTAGACATGGAAGGCTTGCGCCATTCCGTCGAGCTAGAGGCAGAGAGTCTTTATGAGGCGGCTGTCTTGGCGGTGCGGACATTCAGGCAGCATGATTGTGAGCCAGGTGAGCTGAGCAAGCTCGAGGTTGAGGTACGCACGGCTATTACTCACACAGTCACGTTAAAGAAAATCCATTCTTGGTTACAGGGCGGAGCGAAGAGCCCTAAAGAAGCGATTACTAAAGATCGGTTGCGAGCACTTCTCTAAACTTACCTTCGATTTTCGTCTGTAGTTGTGTTTGTAGGGAGCTAAAGAACCGAAAGGCCGGATTGTGTCCGGCCTTTATATCGGTTGACGGAGGCTTTCGCCTCTTGTGGTCACTGTCCTCACCCCAGCGACCTAAACGCCTAGTGCGCAGGATTTTATACGTTCAAAACTGGCTGTCAATAAAAAAGTTCTTGCAATAAATATGGCAATTCAACTGGTGGTCTACAGGAGTGTGAAGTTAAAGCAGAATCAAAATTTATTGGATGAGTAGAAAGACTTGGTTGTCTTCGGCGCCCTCGATCGTTAATTGAGCCTGGCCGCATCCGGCGAGTTCGGTGGGAATGCGAATGATGATTTGTTGTAGTCCGGGCAGCGAGGGGAGTGTAGCGGCGAAGTCCTGGACCAATAGTGCTTGATAGCCGGATTGGCAGGTTATGTGGAGAATGAGCGTGTTTTGCTCAACGAGCTTTTTTGCTCCGGAGGCGAACAGTAAAATACGTCTTGTGCCGTCTGCTGGAAAAGGAGCGTTAGGCGTGAAAGCGGTTAAGCGGTCGCCGTCCAGTGTGAGAAGCGGACCGTTTGCGGTTCCATCAAGTGCCCAGAACGCGGGAGCGGTTGCTCTAATTGTAGCGGTGGTGTTCCAGC
>WNFC01027656.1_pt1 | contig 10534 bp, 10 predicted proteins | sample 5400541 | NCBI WGS metagenome assembly WNFC01 (sample SAMN13153342, study PRJNA577476) | soil metagenome | isolation source: 120 cm saprolite under Douglas fir tree site 2 hole 2 replicate 1 | place: USA:California | collected 2015-04-18
CGCCGATGGTTCCCGTTTTCCGGCAGGTGATAGCAACGCGAGATCGCTATGGGCTGCACGCGTACTTGACCGCACTCGAGAATGCCGGCCTACGAGGAAACCTGGAGGAGGAACTGCAAGCTGGCACGTCCGGCGACCACGATGAGAAAGAGAGACTGCGGAGAATTCTTCAAGCGGGATCGCTGTTGGCGGATGAACCCGGAATGGTCGAGAGTGGCGTGGCGCAATCGGTGTTACTGCGATGATTCGCTTGCTGGGATTCTTGAATCACACGCTCTTCTGGTACTACCTGGCAAGCAATCTATCGTACCTGACGATGTTGATTGTCGCGCTGAAGACGAGTGCGGCGCACCAGCGCAGGCTGAAAAGCCATCGCTTGTCGTGGTTCAAAGAGTCGCCGCTGGCGCCGCCCATCACCATCATTGCTCCCGCGCACAATGAAGAGAAATCCATTCGCGTGGCAGTGCGAAACCTTCTGGATCTGGATTACCCGGAGCTTGAGGTTATCGTTGTCAACGATGGCTCGGAAGACCGCACCCTGGACGAAATGCGGGAAGAGTTTCGGCTGCGCCCGGTCCGCGCGGTGTACGTACCCGAGGCGAAGAGCGCTCCGGTGCGCGGGCTATATCGCAGCGAGGTGAACGCAAGCTTGTTGGTTGTTGATAAAGAATCCGGAGGCAGCAAAGCGGATGCCGTGAACGCGGGTTTGAATGCGGCGACCTCACCCTACGTGTGCATTGTGGATGCCGATTCTGTCCTCGAGCGCGACGCGCTGCTGCGAATCATGCTGCCCATCATGGAGGACCCGAAGCGCGTCGTGGCCGTAGGAGGAATCATTCGCGTCTTGAACGGGTCGGAAATTGAGGGAGGGCATCTGCGGCGCGTACGCTTGCCGCGCAAGAGCATCGAAGTGATCCAGGTGATTGAGTATTTGCGCGCGTTCTTGATCGGCAGAGAAGCGTGGGGCCAAGGCAACATGCTGACAATCATTTCCGGGGCCTTCGGCGTATTTCGCACGGAGCTGGTGCGCGCCGTTGGCGGGTATCGCGCTAGTTCCATCGGTGAAGATTTTGATCTCGTAGCACGCATGCACCGGCATTTGCTCGAGAAAGGAGCCGAGTATCAGATTCGCTTTGTGCCCGATCCCATGTGCTGGACGGAAGCTCCGTCCGACCTGAAATCGTTGGGAAGGCAGCGGCAGCGCTGGCAAAAAGGGCTCCTGGACGTGCTCTGGCCAAACCGGGACATGCTCTTCCGTCCGCGTTACGGCAGAATCGGTTGCTTTGCGCTCCCCTACTTGTGGCTCTTTGAGCTGTTCGCGCCCGTCGTGGAGACCGCCGGGATCGCAACGATCTTGCTCGCGGCCTTTTTGGGAGTGTTGAGCCGCGAATTCTTTCTGCAGTTTCTTCTGTTCGGCTATGCGTTCGCGACGGTGATTTCGATTGGTTCCGTGTTGCAGGAAGAAATCACTTACAAGCGCTACAACGACTGGCAAGATGTGATCCGGCTCGTCAGCTACTGCTTCTTCGAGCATTTTCCTTACCGGCAACTACATATGATCTGGAGGCTGCAAGGCCTCTGGCAGTATTCCCGCGGCGACTTCGCCTGGAAGCCCGTGAAGCGCAAAGGGCTTCAATCCGCACAGGCCCCGTGAGAACCTATCCCGCTTCCTGGTCCACTACTTTGCGGCTGTGATAGAGTTTGCGGCATTCCTCTTTCGAGGTTCTGCCATGAAATGCGAAGTCTGTGGCATGGATTATGGTTTATCGCACCATTGCTCGGGGATTCCTCCGCTTGTGACTCTGGAAGAATCGGCTCCTGCGCCAACGGGTTTTTCGCCAGGGTACTACTTGGCACTTGCCCTCAATATTGCACGGTGGGATGACGTCGCCATCCGCCGCGCTTCGCGCGATTCCAATTCTATTTATTACGGGGCCGTTCTTTGGGTTGTGGCCGCAATGCTGATCATGACTGGCATAGCTCTTCCCCGGATTCTTGACGCAATTCATTTCGGCGGGCCCGCGATAATTTTTGGAGCAATCGTGGGCCTCAGGTTTGGACTCGTGGTAATGGCGTTTCTCACATTTATACAGCTTGGCTTGTGCCATCTCATTGCAAAGTGGTTCTTTGATGGCAGCGGAAGCTATTTGGGCGTGATGCGACCCTTGCTGCTCGGTTGGTTTGTAAACTGCCTAGTTCTAATCCCCGTTGCTGGGACACTCGCCGCGGCAATCACATGGACTGCAGTCCTGATGATGGTCTTTGAAGAAGTCGAAGGCATCAGCCGGCTTCAAGCATTTGGCATTTCCGCAGGCATAAACGTCTGCTTTTTCATAATACAGCTCATGATGACACCCGTGACACATCATCTCTGATTGACGGCTGACGCCATTAAGCCGGTGGCAGGCCGCGGCGGGCTTTTAGATCCGCCAGCAGCCGGTCCACTTCCGCATCGCGATCGAGGCGCGTTACCCTCTCTCCGACATCGTCGCTGAGAAGCTCGACTTCGGCGGTCGCGACCGCTTCGGTGTGATGCACGCGGTCTTTAAGGCGATCGAACGTAGCGCTCTTGGAGTTGTCGCCCAGCGCGGTTTGCGCGTGCGCCGCTTTACCCAGAGCAATGCTGCGCCGGTGGCGTGCGAGAAGCAGATCGCGTTTGGATTTGGCTTCGTCGAGTTTTTGTTCGAGTTTCATGAGCGCCCCCTTCAGCGTCTCGACCTGCGCCTTCTGATCGTCAACTTGTTCGCGGTAGCTTTGCGCCAACCGCTGCGAAGTCTGGAAGCGGTCGAGCGCGGCGCGCGCCAAATCATCCTGGCCTTTGTCCACGGCCGTTTCCGCCCTGCGCATCCAGTCCTTGCCGGAGTCTTCGTTCTCGCGCCATTTCTTTTCCAGCATGTGCTGGTCGGCGATGGAGACTGCCACCTGCGTCTTGACCTGCAGGTATTGATTCTCCATGTCGAGAATCACCTGCTTGATCATTTTTTCAGGATCTTCCGCGCGATCCACCATGTCGTTGATATTCGCGCGAATCAGAGTGCTTACTCGTTCTAAAAGTCCCATGATAAATCTCCTTTCGAATTCCAAATGATACAAACCACTCAAAACTTTCAAAGACCATCGAGCGCATCTGCTGTCCCTGCAAAGTCATTTAGGCCAGGAACTGCACGCCGCAAATCCTAGCAACAAGTTTCGCAAGGCCGGGCAAAGCGACGACGCTTAACGCGACGGCCCTGCCAAGCGCGTAAATAGTGCTGGCCCAAAAATGGGAGATGACAAAACTCACCGTCACCACCATGACCAGCCAAATGCTCAGAATTTTTTCTTTCATACCCATGGCCATCCCCCCGAGACCATTTAGCGCCCTGGTGGGCATTCAGCAGCCCACCAGGACGGAAGCAAACGTTAGGCCTTCTTGACGGGCGCCAGCGGCGGCTCCGGCTTCGGTGCTTTGTCGCCGATCGTCCGGACTTTGCTTAGCAGATCGGACATTTGCATGCCGGAGAGCGCTTCAAAGAGCGCGGGCACCTGCGCGGCAATTCTGGTTACGTCGCCGGTCAATTTGTAAGCGCCCGCGGCGTCGCCATTGCCGGTGGAGACGATGGTCACCTTGTCCACCTTGCTGAGCGGCTCGGCAAGAGCGCGCACGATGTCCGGCAATCCGGTAAACAGCTTGTCGATAACGGCGGCCTGGTTGTATTCCTGGAAAGCCTCCGCCTTCACGTTCATAGCCTTAGCTTCGGCTTCGCCCTTCTTGAAGATGATTTCTGCTTCGGCTTCGCCCTGCGCTCGAATCGCGGAGGCCCGGCCTTCGGCTTCGGTTATCGAGCGCTGACGCTCGGCGCTGGCGAGCGTTTCGATGCGTTGGCGCTCGATTTCCGCCTGTTTCAGCACGGTGGCGATGAGCTCCTTTTCGCGGCGCGCGATTTCCGCTTCCTGCACCTTCACTTGAGCTTCGCGCTCCACTTGCTGCACCCTCACCGATTCGGTAATGACTTGCTGCTGCATGATGTTGGTCTCGATTTCGTAGGCTTTGTCGGCGGTCGCCTGCGCCTTTTTCGTCATTTCGAGATAGCTGGCTCTCTTGAGGTCCAGATCGCGTTCCGCCTCAGCCTGCTTGGCGAGTGAAGCAGTTTCGGCTGCAACTCTCTCCATGTCTGCTTGCGCTTTTGCTACGGCCGAGGCACGCGTTGCCTCGGCGCGTTTGATGGCGATGTCGCGGTCCGCTTCGGCCGCAGCCACTTCGGCGTCTCTCTTGATGCGTGCGACGTCGGGTCGACCCATGTTGGTGATGTATTCGTTCTTGTCGCGTACTTCCTTGATGGTGAAGCTGATGACTTCCAGCCCCATCTTGCTCATGTCGTCGGCGCACGTGGACCGCATGCGGTCGCCCACCATTTCCGGTTCCTTGACGATCTGTTCCACAGTGAGCTGGCTTGTCGTTTTTCACCTTGATTTGTGCTACGGCTTCGACCGTCACGGCGACCCCCTGCTTGGTATACAAACTTTGTTGCGGCGCGACGTCGAACGACATCAACTCCAGCGAGAGATCCCGGCAAGTCTGCACCATCGGAAAAATCAAGGCGCCCTTTCCGCTGTAGACTTCCGTGCCTCCCATGCCGTATCGGATCAAAGCCTCATTCGGCCCCACCTTTCGATACATCTTGGCGACCACGATCATGATCATCAAGATGCCGAGAACGAGAAGCCCCGCGATGACCACCACTTCGTTTGGCAACCCGAACATAAATCCTCCTTTTCAACCCTCCGGACTGTTTGTGTCGAACACCAGTCCGAGAAACTCTTTCACTTCGAGAATTCTTCCCACCTCTTCACGTAGGCAATTCCCTTTTCGTAGCGCTCGATCACCACCTCAGCCCCCTTCTCTATCCCTTTGCCGTCATCGCAGCGCGCGCCGGAGCAACGGCGCACTCCTGCCAGCGAGAAAATGATTTCGCCCGTGCCGTTCTCGCGGATCGGCATGCTGATGGTCCCCAGCGAACCCTCCATCCGGTAGTCTTCGCTCTTCATCGGCTCATCGGTCGAACTCATGAGTTTCAGCATGAAGCGGAAGACCGCCCATCCCGCCGCCAAGCCGGCGACCGTGGCAATCAGAAGGCTGACGACTGCGAGCATGTGCGAATGCCGCGTGAGCAGATAGCCCGTTCCGCCGAACCACGCCAGAAAAGCCATTGCCGAAGAGGCGTTGAACCAGGAAATGTGCGTGCCGCCTCGCAGGCCGCCGTGGGAAGCGCTGCCTCCCCCTTGATGCGCTCCGTGGAACGGTAAGTGCATTTTGAACGGCAGATGGATGTGGACCGCGCCGGCCAGAAACGAAAGCACGCTCAGAGAGAAGCCCACCAGGAAGCAGAGAAGATAAAAATCAGACCAGGTCATAAGTCACCTCGAGCGCGACATTACTCTGCGCAACTTGCCGTTGCGGTGCGCGAGCTGGGATTCGAGACACGGACCTTTAAACCTCTGCGCAGCCCACCTCGGGCCGGATCCACCTCAATTTCGAAGTGGCGAAACAGGCGGTGGATGACCGCTGCCCTTTTGTCCCCCGTTCTGCTGACTGCCGTGGTGCAAGACTTCTCCGAGGCGCTCGGCCAGGTCGGGCGTGCGGAGAATCTCCGCCAGCAGTAAAATCGCCCGGCGAGAGTCTTCATGCTCAGCGATGGTCAAGAGAGCGCGCTGGAGAACGGGGTCTGCTGTGAACTGTTCAGCGCCGGCAAAAAGCCAGGAATCCACTTTCGCGTCAATGGCGCGCAATTCAGACTGCAAGCCCGGTGTGTAACCCTCCGGGTCGTCCACCAGAAAACCTGGATAGACGCGGAAGAATCGCGCCAACAGCTCGCGTGTCGTGTGTGTCAAATGGGGCCGGGCGCCATTTTCGATTTGCGAGAGATACGCTTGGCTCAAGCCGCGGCCGATCTCGCGCTTCATCGCGGCAGCAAGTTCCTGTTGGGTCATCGAGCGACCCAATCCGCGGAGGGAACCTTCCACAGAGCGGAGGGAGCGGAGTTTGTCGCCGAGTTTCATGGAAAACCTATTATTGCAATCTGCAAATATCATATTACATATCGCTATTTTGTCAAGCACAAAATTGCCCCTGTTTTCAATCACTTACAGACATATCTGGAATTAGTTGCCTTATTCTGGCTTGCGGAGGGACTGCAGGTCGATTCCCAACTGCTGGCACTTCTTATACAGGTGGCTGCGCTCCAGGCCCAACGCTCGCGCCACATTGGTCATGTGGAAGTTGTGCCGCCGGATTTCGGCCAGCATCACTTCCCTCTCGAACGCTTCGGCGCGTTCGGCCAGCGTGCCCGTTGAGCTTCCGGCAGCAAAATCAGAGGCACCACCCGAGGAAGAATCCGATGTGGGAAGAATCAGGCGAACATCCGCAGCGGAGACATCCTCGTCCGAAGCCAGCAGGATGAGGCGCTCCACGATGTTTCGCAGTTCGCGAACGTTTCCGGGCCAGCCGTACTTGCGCAATTCACCGATGGCATCGTCCGCAAAGATCTTTTCTTTCCAGCCGTTTTGCGCTGCCACCTGGCGCGCGAAGTGCGCCACCAAATCAGGAAAATCCTCCGGGCGTTCGTGCAAGGGCGGCAGCGTCAGCGGAAAAACATAAATGCGGTGAAAGAGATCGCGCCGGAAGGCGTTCTGCTTCACGAGCTCTTCCAGGTTGCGATGCGTAGCGACCACGACGCGGACGTTCACTTTGATGGGCTTGTCGCCGCCGACGCGCTCCACTTCGCCTTCTTCCAGCACGCGCAACAACTTTGCCTGCATTGAAACAGGCATGTCGCCGATTTCGTCCAGAAAAAGTGTTCCGCTGTCGGCTTGTTCAAACTTGCCCGCATGCCTGGCTGCTGCGCCGGTGAAGGCGCCTTTTTCGTGGCCGAAGAGCTCCGATTCGATCAATTCCGCGGGCACCGCCGCGCAATTCAGGGTGATGAAGGGGTGCTCGTGCCGCGGCGATTTTTCATGGATCGCCCGCGCGACCAGTTCCTTGCCCGTGCCGGTTTCGCCGAGGATACACACGCGCGTTTCGCTTGCCGCGACGCGCTCGATCTGCGCAAGCAACGTTGTCATTGCCGCACCCGAACCAACAAGTTCGTGCTTGCCCAGGCGATGGCGCAGCTCGCGATTTTCATCCTCCAAGCGCGACAGCCGCAGCGCGTTCTCCACCGTCACAAGCAATTTGTCGGTGGAAAGCGGCTTCTCCAGAAAATCCAGCGCACCCAGCTTCGTGGCTTTTACGGCCATTTCGATATTCGCTTGTCCGGAGATGAGCACGATCGGCGTCTTCACGCCGGCCTTCTTCAAATCCTCGAGTAATTCCAATCCACTCCTGCCGGGCATCACCACGTCGGAAAGAATCAGGTCGAATGTTTCCGTGCGGAGGAGTTCGACCGCGCGAGCCGCGTTGTCGCAAACGGTGGCCTCATGTCCCGCCAGCCGGAAGGCACGGGAAAGCGATGCCAGCGTGTTGGGATCGTCGTCAACCAGGAGGAGGTGAGCTTTGCGCGGCAAGCGTCGGTCCTTGGTGATGAGCTAATCGGAAGAAGCCGCAGCCAGAGTAGTTGGTGGCGTGCTCTTGGACTCTGGCTCTGCTGCGCGCGGTGCCGCGGCGCGGCCGGCTTGGCGCTTCGGCAATTCGATACGAAACGCTGTGCCGCGCCCCTCGTCACTGGTGACTGAAATGGTGCCGTGATGATCGCTGACTACAGACTGCACGATGGCGAGCCCCAGCCCTGTGCCCTGCAACTTCGTGGTGTAGTACGGCGTGAAAAGCCGCGAACACTCTTCCGGAGTCAAGCCTTTGCCTGTGTCCGCAACCTCGATGCGTACCTGGCTATCCTTTTCGGACGTTCTCAGCGTGAGCGTCCCGCCGGCAGGCATGGCGTCCAGGGCATTCAGCACCAGATTCTGAAATGCACGGTGGAGCAAATCTGGATCCGCATCGATATCCGGCAACGATTCGGTCAGGAACAGCTCCGGCGTAATCGTCGGCTTGCCCACTTCGTTGAATTGCGGCTCAAAAAGGCGCACCGCGTTGCGCAGCGCCTCATTCACGTTCACTCGCACAAACTCGGGCGCCGGCATTTTTGAAAAATCGCTGAACCGCCCAACGATGGTATTCAGATTGGCAAGTTCCGTCTTCAGGGTGGCCGTCGATTCGTTGAAAACTTCCATGAACTGTTTGGCGTCGAGCTTGCGCGACTTCTGGAGATTTTCGACGGTGATCTGCATGGGAAAGAGTGGATTGCGCAACTCGTGCGCCAGGCGCCGCGCCAGTTCGCGCCAGGCGGCCACGCGCTCGGTCTGCACCAAGCGTTCCTTCTGCGCCGCAAGCGTTTGCGTCATGGCGTTGAAAGCCTTGGCGAGCTGGCCGATCTCGTCGCTTCCATGAACGTCGATGCGCGTATCCCATCGTCCGCTGGCAACTTCGCGCGCTCCTTCGGCAAGTTCCTCGACCGGCTTGGTGATGCGCGCGGAGACCCAGAAGCTGACGAGCATTCCAATCAATAGCGCGGCAGCCGCAACGGCGGCGGCAATTTTCAGGATCTGGCGCGTTAACATCACCAGCTCTTTTCGCGAGCTGCCAACGAAAAAAACGCCAAGAAGTTCATTGTTGCGGCCATTCAAAGGAATAGCATGAAACGTTTCCGCATCAGCCGGATCTCTCGTCCAGTCAATCGTTCGTACCATGGGCTGTGGCTGCTTCTGCAACTGTTCGATCAGCGGAGCGAACCGCTCCGCTTGCTCTGCATCAATCTTCTCGCCCATCAGGGAGGTGGGAACAAACGTAGGCTCGAGATTGGTGTAGATCAGCGCGCGCATCCCAGCCGGCAGAACCAGCGAAGCGAGGAAATTCTTATCCAGCCGGTGTCCTCCGATGATGTACAAACTCTTGTCCGCGACGGTGTTGTTCACGCGAACAACGCTGAGAGACAGCGCCACACCGTCGGGCAAATCTTCTTTTTTCAGGAACGCTGGGGTCTCATTCCAGTCCTTCACCGCGGCCACCCAGTCATTTTTATAGCCGACCCTAGCCGGAAATTGCGCCGACGAGATGAGCACCCCGTTGTAATTCACAAATTCCACGTAATCCAGTCCCTGTTCTTGAGCAGAACCGGTCGCGTCGCGCAGGTAGAGAGACAGGTCGGCATTGGGACGGGACAGGTCAATGGCCATGCGTTCGGTAAAGTTGGCTTCCGCGATGTTTTTTGCCTGTTGCGCGATTTCCGCCCCGCGCTGCACGAATTCTTTCTTGAATTGTGCAACCAGGGCTTCGGTGCGTTCCGTATCTATCGCTTCGAACGCCGCCTGCGCGTAATGCGTCACGCCGTAAGCGACCACCGACACGGACGCGAAGATGGTGAGCAGCACGACCAATAGCAATTTCGTTCGAAAGCTCATGGCAGACACACGAATAAGACGTTGATGATATCACGCCTGCAACTGAACGATTGTCTGCCGCCAAAGTTGCCGCCAAAGTTCGGATTCAAATCTCTTCGGACCACCAATCTTTTTCCCGTCCGCCAAACTCCAGCTCTGCATCGATTCCCTTCCCGCCATTTCTCGCCGCTAGCCGGGTGGCAAGGAGCGCGTTGCAGCAGGAAGAAAGTCTCTGGCGGAAAGGTCCAAGCGCGGCGGTGCTTGCCTTCTTCCTTGTGACCACCCTACAGTCAGCAAGGCCAAAGTATTTCCTCTTGTCCTGCTTCGCGTCCCGAGCCACCCACAGGGTTTTTGGCTAGCGGAACTCGTTGCCACAGCCACTAATCCCTACCCTTAATCACCAGGTGGCTGTGCTCATCTCTTTCTTTCCATTGCGGCCGGCACGATTGCACCGTCAGCACCTCACCCTTTTGCTTGGGATTTTCCGCCGCCAGCGTTGAATACACCTGCTCGCGCGTGTCGTAAATCGCCGCGGAATCCACCAGCGGCGTCACCAGATGCACGCCGGGATATAACGTACCGAGGCGCGCGCCCCAAATTTCGCTGACGTGTACGCTCGCTGCTCCATCGAGAATCACTACGTTGCACTCCATGATCAGAATCGTTAGCGCCCCGGCCGCCGTCAGTTGCAGCGCCAGCCGCCAGCGCACTGGCAGGAAAGGGCGGCGAGCTAACTCCCAACTCCACACCGGACTCATCCGTTTTGTTCCGCGACAATAGCCGCCGCAGTTGTTCCGAGAGATAAATGTCGTAAGCGACCAGGGCCCCCGCGCTTCCGAAAAGTCCCGCGCCCACCAGCATCAACAGCCATTTCAAAGCCGCCATCGACGTACCCCCTTTCTTCCAATTCCAGGACTCCAGTGCCACAGGCTTCAGCCTGTGCTCTTCGGCCCGGTCCCAATCACCTCTGCGGAGCAAACGCCCGCGCCAGTTGCGCCGTCCCGCGCGCCAACTCCGCGCGCAAAGGAATCCTTCGCGCTGTAGCCGGCCGCATCATCAAGAATGCCGCCCGCAAGAACAACCAATTCAGCCCAACCGCAGCCGCCGCCGCGAACATCGTGGT
>WNFC01009978.1_pt1 | contig 10533 bp, 10 predicted proteins | sample 5400541 | NCBI WGS metagenome assembly WNFC01 (sample SAMN13153342, study PRJNA577476) | soil metagenome | isolation source: 120 cm saprolite under Douglas fir tree site 2 hole 2 replicate 1 | place: USA:California | collected 2015-04-18
TCGAGCGCGGCCCGCAGCTGAGTCAGCAGCGCGGTCGACAGCGCGTTGGCATTATGAGGCGAGTCAAGCGTGACGGTCCTGATCCCGCCCGAGCTCTGCGCCCGGACGAGAACCGGCGGGCCCGCGCCGGCCTGGTCAGCGTTGTCTCGGTCAGTGCTGTCTCGGTCAGTGCTGTCTCGGTCAGCGCCGCGCGCCATCGCTCTCCGCTTCGTTCGTCGCTTCGTCGGCAGTCACGATCGCGAGCACGTCGCCGGCGTTGACCTGGGCGCCCTGGACGACGCGCAACTCGGCCAGCACGCCGCTGGCCGGGGCCGCGATCTGGTGCTCCATTTTCATGGCCTCCAGGACCAGGACAAGCTGGCCGGCGAGGACCCGGTCGCCCGGCGCCGCCGCGATCCTGATCACGCTGCCGGGCATCGGCGCGACGAGCGAGCCCAACTCTTCCGCCCGCTCCGGGGCCGGCAGCCGGTCCAGCAGCGTGAGCCGGACCGATCCGAGCGCCGAGTCGACCCAGATCTCCGCGCCCGCGCGGGTGATGTCGAACCGGTACCGCACCCCAGCAATGTCGAGCGTCACCCGATCAGGGGCGAGCCCGGCGACCGTCATCGAAGGATCGTCGTCGCCGCCGTCATCGGCAGCTCCGGCCGCGCGCTCGGTCGCCACCGCGGCGATCGTGATCCCCGCCCTGGTCCAGTGGTAGCGGACGTCGATCAGGCCCCGGGGCCCTGTGAACGAGGTGAGCTGCGGCTGGCTCACCACGTTGCGCCAGCCGCCAGGCAGCGTCGCCGCCGCCCTGGCCTCGCGGCGGTTAGCGGCTGCCACGGCCGCAGCGGCGGCCGCGGCCGAGATCCGGCAGATCCGCTCGGCGGGCAGCAGCCCGCTGAAGTCGTAGTCGTCGAGCAGCGAGGTGTCGGCGCCGCCGTCGAGGAACGCCGGGTCACGCAGCACGCCGACCAGCAGGTCGCGGTTGGTGGCCGGGCCCGCTATCCGCGCTGCGGCTAGGGCGGCCGCGAGCCTCCTGGCGGCGCCGTCGCGCTCGGGCGACCAGGCGATCACCTTGGCGAGCATCGCGTCATAGTGAGCGGAGACGCTGGTGCCAGGTTCGACCCCGGAGTCGAGCCGGAGGAAGGGCGCGGCCCGGCCCCCGGCGTCCTCCCCCGGCCCATCCCACGCCAGGCGGAAACGAGCGCCGGGAGCCGGCCAGAACGCGCAGTCGGTTCCAGGGATGGCGAACGCGTGCACCACCCCGCCGGAGGGCCGGAACCCGTCGGCCGGGTCCTCGGCGTACAGCCGCGCCTCGATCGCGTGCCCCACGGCCGAAGGGGGGCGGGCCGAGAGCGGCCGGCCCTCGGCGATCGCGAGCTGCAGCGCCACCAGGTCGATGTCGTGCACGCACTCAGTGACCGGGTGCTCGACCTGGAGCCTGGTGTTGAACTCAAGAAAATAGAACTCGCGCTCCTCGTCGCGTCCGTCCCCGGCGACCAGGAACTCCACCGTGCCCGCGTTGACGTAGCCGACCGCCCGCGCCAGCGCCGTGGCGGCGCCGAGCAGGCGCTCGCGAAGCTGCGGACCGATGGCCGGAGACGGCGTCTCCTCGATCACCTTGGCGTAGCGGCGCTGGACGGAGCAGTCGCGCTCAGTCAGCGCCCATACAGTGCCGGCCTGGTCGGCGACCACCTGCACCTCGATGTGGCGGGCGCCGGTCAGCAGCGGCTCGCAGAAAACCGTGCCGTCGCCGAACGCGGCCTGCGCCTCGCGCCGTGCCGACTCAATCGCCTCGCCAAGCTCACTCGCGGCGTACACGGCGCGCATCCCGCGGCCGCCGCCGCCGGCTGACGCCTTGACCAGGACGGGGAACGTCGTGACCGAGCCTGGGTCCAGCTCAGGCAGCACGGGGAGACCGGCCGCTGAGGCCCGTTTCCGCGCTTCGATCTTGAGCGCCATCGCCTCCATCGCTTCCGGGGGCGGGCCAACCCAGGTCAGCCCGGCGGCGAGTACCCGCCGCGCGAACCCAGGATCCTCGGCGAGAAACCCGTAACCGGGGTGCACAGCATCCGCGCCTGCGATCAGCGCGGCGGCGACGATCGCCTCGCCGTCCAGGTACGTCTCGGCCGAGCTCGCGCCAGGCAGCCGGACCGCCCGGTCGGCCTCGGCCACGTGCGGCGATCCGGCGTCGGGGTCGGAGAAGACGGCGACCGTACCGATCCCGGCCGCGCGGGCGGACCAGAAGACCCGGCGGGCGATCTCGCCGCGGTTGGCCACGAGCAGGGAGCTAATCACCGCAGCACTTCACATCCTGAATACGCCATAACGGCCCGCACCGGCGACTCCGGTCCGGCCGGCCACTGCCGGCCCGGGGTAGGCATCCGCGCCGGCCAGGCGCGCGGGTGCGCCGTCGATGACCGACAGGCACATGCCGAGCACCGACCTCGTGTCGCGGGGATCGATCACGCCGTCGTCGTAGAGCCTGCCTGATAGGAAGAAGGCCTGTGACTCGGCCTCGATCTGCTCCTCCACCGTCTTCCGCATCGCCGCGTCGGCATCCTCGTCGTACGTCTCGCCCCTGGCGGCAGCGGCCTGACGACCCACGATCGACAGCACGCCAGCCAGCTGGGCCGGGCCCATGACAGCCGACTTGGCGCTTGGCCAGCTGAAGAGGAACCGCGGATCGTAGGCCCGCCCGCACATACCGTAGTTGCCGGCGCCGTAGGAGGCGCCCATAACGACGGTCAGATGCGGTACGCGGCTGTTTGACACCGCGTTGATCATCATCGCACCGTGCTTGATGATGCCCGCCTGCTCATAGCTGGCGCCGACCATGTAGCCGGTCGTGTTCTGCAGGAACAGCAACGGCACCCCGATCTGGTTCGCGAGCTGGATGAATTGGGCGGCTTTCTGCGACTCGGCGCTGAACAGGATTCCGCGCGCGTTGGCCAGGATGCCGATCGGGTAGCCGTGCACCGCTGCCCAGCCGGTCACCAGGCTCGTCCCGTACAGCGGCTTGAACTCGTCGAATTCCGAGCCGTCGACGATCCTGGCGATCACCTCGCGCGGGTCGAACGGAATCTTCAGATCCAGTGGCACGATGCCGAGCAGCTCATCGGGGTCGTGCGCGGGCTCGGCCGGGACCAGCGCCGGCCCGCCGCCTGGCTGGCGCCAGTTCAGCCGCGCCACGATCGACCGGCCGATCCGCAGCGCGTCGTGCTCGTTCTCGGCCAGGAAGTCGGCCAGCCCCGACTGCCGGGAATGCATGCTCGCGCCGCCGAGTGACTCGTCGTCGGATTCCTCGCCGGTCGCCATCTTGACCAGCGGCGGACCGGCCAGGAACACCTTGGACCGGCCCTCGATCATGACGACGTAGTCGCTCATGCCAGGCACGTAGGCGCCGCCGGCCGTCGAGTTGCCGAATACGAGCGCGATCGTCGGGATCCCGGCGGCCGACATCCTGGTCAGGTCGCGGAAGATCTGGCCGCCTGGGATGAAGATATCTTTCTGGGTGGGCAGGTCAGCTCCGCCCGACTCGACGAGGTTGACCAGGGGCAGCCGGTTCTCGATCGCGATCTGCATGGACCGCAGCGATTTGCGCAATGACCAGGGATTGGTCGAGCCGCCGCGTACGGTCGGGTCGCTGGCGCTGATCATGGCTTCGGTGCCGGAGATCACGCCTATGCCGCTGACGCCGCTGCCGCCGACCGGGAAACCCGTGCCGTGACCAGCCAGCGCGGACAGCTCGAGGAACGGCGAGTCGGGGTCGATCAGCAGCTCGACGCGCTCGCGCACGGTGAGCTTGCCGCGGTCGCGGTGTCGCTTGACATACTTCTGGCCGCCTCCGGCCAGGGCCTTGGCGTGCTCGCCGTCGAGTTCTTCGAGCTTCGCCAGCATGGAAGCGCGCCGTGCGGCGTACTCGGCACTGCCGGGGTCCAGCGCGCTGGCGAGAACGGTCACAAGCGGAACCATATGACGCGCCTGGCTCACTGCGACAGCCGCAGTCCCGCCGTCACCGCCTGGTCAATGTTTCGCGGTCGTGCCGCTGAACCGGTGCCGGTGAACCCGCATAGCCAGTCGGACCCGGTTCGTCGAGTCTGAGGTTAGACCTGGACGACCGCGACTCTCTCCCGACGCGGACGGTCCGGTTCTTCCGTCAGTCGCTCCATGTCCTTCGTATCGCTCGTCAGCAGCACGACCGGTCGCGGCTGGGCCAGCGCCACGACCGCCACGAGCGCATCAAGGGCGTGGCTGTGTCCGGAACGCCCGACGCGGCCAAGCAGTTCCCCTGCTGCACGTCCCTCTACCTCGTCGATTGGCGAGATGTCAATGCGGCGAAGTACGCGATGGACGGGAGAGTCTCGCGAGCCGCCGCGCAGTACCTCCGTCAGCGTCGATGCTGCGGCCACCACGGCGGCTCTGGCACCACGCGCGTCCTCGTACAGCGACCTGGCTACGGCATTGCCGTCGGCCAGCTTCACCAATCCCTCGGCATCGAGGACCAAGACACCGCCTACTGCTCCGAATAGTTGGGCCACATCCGCCTCGTTTGCTGCCGAATCTCTTCCGGAATGGGGCCGAATTCCGCTTCCAGCTCAGCCGATAGGTCGCCGAGAAGGTCATGCTTGATTTCCCTGTCGACTGCCTCGCTTACGTACCGGCTGAAGCCGCCCGCTCCGGTACGCGCACGTACAGCTTCGGCTAGATCCTCTGGCATGGACACGCTCACCTTCCTTACTTTGCCGCTGTGCAACTTGCCGCTCTCCCCGACAAACACCGAAGTTGGCAGCACCGACAGGATGGCTTTGACCACTTGGTCTCTCGGAACCGAGTCAAGTGCGTGCCTGAGCGCTTGCTCCAGCTCGCTGAGGCGCGGCGGGATCTTCGCAGACCGGTTCGGAGGCTGGCGTTTCGGCCGAGATTCCGCGCTCATGCCAACGATGCTACCACTGGTAGCAACATTGGTGCGCGGCGACACTCGCCCGTCGCGTTTTACTGGTACCTAGGGGGTTTCCCCAATAGCGCCGCTGGCCTGATGCCCGTACCAAGAGAGGAACGAGAAGCCGACCGACAGCCCGCTGGAGGGCAGATGACTGAGATCACCGATCCGACGTTCTACCGCACGCCGGCCGATGCCATCGCGGCCGCGCCTGAGTCACTGGCGTACGTGGCCGCCTTCGACCCTGGCGGGGAAGCGAAGGACGCGATCGCGGTGCTGGACTGCGATCGCTCATCCGGTACCTATGGTGGCGGCGCTGGTGGCTGCTGGCAGGACCAACCGGCAAATCGGCAGGGCGCTCGGGATCTCTGAGAAGACGGCCGAGGTTCACCTGCAGCACGTGATGTCCAAGCTGCAGGCTCGGAGCCGGGCCGAAGTAGCCGCCTGGGCCGTCACCCATCAGCTGTCCGCCCCAGTCGGCTAACGCCATCAGAACGGGAGGGCCCGATGAACAGAGTCGTGACCGGGTACGACGAGGCCGGCAATCCGGCGATCATCAGCCAGGGTGCGCCGCCGACCGTCATCCAGGCTGGCCGGTACGTCACGACGGAGCTCTGGGTCACCGACCAGACACCGCCGGCCACGACCACGTCGGACCCGTCAACGCGGCCGTGGGCGCTTGAGCCACCGCGAGGCGGAACCTGCTTTCGGATCGTGGAAATAGCGCCAGAAGACGCGGCCGATGGCGGTGCAGCTGCCGGAGCCAGTGATCTTGTGTTTCGTCGCGGCGACGACGGCCGCCTCGACGCCGAGCACGAGAGGTTTCAAGAGGCGCACGCGACGGACACCCTCGACTACGTCACCGTGCTGAGCGGTCAGGTCACGCTCGTGGTGGGCGGCTCCGCAGTCACTCTCCGGCCCGGGGACAGCGTGATTCAGCAGCCGGGGGTGCCGCACGACTGGCAGAACAGGTCGGCCGAGCCGGCCGTGCTGGCCGGCATCCTGCTCAGCGCCCGCTAGCGCGCTCCGACAGCGGTGCGCAGGGCGTCCAGAGCACGACCCAGGACGAGGGCCGCGTGGCCGGTGATCTTGCCGGCGGCCTGGTAATGGTCGTAGACCTGAACCAGCTGGTCATATTGCTGCTGCGCCCGCTTAGGGTCCTCACCGGGCGGCTGGAACAACAGATGCTGGAGCTGGTTGAACAGGTTCTGCCCGGCATCCGAGCTCACCTGGCCCGATATGACACCCGCCTGCAGGTCACCGACGAATGTGGCCGCGGCGGCGGCGACCGGCGGCAGCTTGGCCCGATGAGTGCGGTGCGCGCTCGGGCTGTGCTGATGCTTCTGAGCGGGGTGGGCGTGGCTGGCCGTGATGGGCCGGGTGGCGGATGAGTCAGACGGCGCGCTCCGGGCCCCGGTAAGCAGCACCGTGACGAGGCCGACAAGGGCGGCGGCGAGCGCGGTTCCGAGAACCAGCTCGGTTCGCCTGGGCCGCCGCATCCGGCGTTGAGGTTCGGGGGCTGTGTCAGCCTCCTGGGCTGGGAACACCGTGGTGCGGCCGGGGGTGAGGGCGGCGAGCAAGCCGGCCCTGGCGGCCGCAGCGCCGGGTGGCCGGCTGGCCGGGTTCTTGGCCATCAGCCTGCTCGTGATCCAGTCCAGCTGCGCCGGCAGGCCGGGCCGCCGTGCTGACGGCGGGCCAGGGTCGTCATGCACCTGGCGGTAGGCGACGCCGACCTCGGAGTCTGCGGTGAACGGCGGTGTCCCGGCGAGCATCTCGAACAGTACGCAGCCGAGGGCGTACAGGTCGGCCTGCGGGCCGGCCTGCTGCCCGGAGGCCTGTTCAGGCGAGAGGTAGGCGGCGGTGCCGAGCACCGCCCGGGTCCGGGTGCCGCCAGCCGTGCCATCGAGCCGCGCGATGCCGAAATCCAGCACCTTCACCTCGCCGCCAGACAGCACGATGTTCGCGGGCTTGATATCACGGTGGACCAGGCCGACCGCGTGCGCGGCCTGCAGACCCTCGCACACAGCGGCCGCGATCGCGACGGCATCGTCCGGCGGAAGTGCCCCGGCCACGTCGAGTACCTGCCGCAACGTGCGGCCAGCGACGAGTTCCATCACGATAAAAGGCGTGGTCCCGTCCACGCCACAGTCAAAGACCGTCACCAGACGAGGGTGGCTGAGGGCGGCTGCATGCCGCGCTTCCCGTTCGAACCTGGCACGGAAGGCGGCATCGGCCGCGTACTGCGGGCTGAGAATCTTGACCGCGACGTCACGCCCGAGGACCTCGTCCCGCCCGCGCCATACCGTCGACATCCCGCCGACACCGAGCACGTCAAGGAGCACATACCGGCCGCCGAATCGGGGCGCGCCCGTCATGGCCGTTGTCCTGACGACGCTGACGCTCTTCTGGCGATCATGTTGCATTCTCCGGGGGCACTGGTCGCGTCGGCAGGACGAGTGCGGCGAGCAGCCGGTCCGCCTCGGCGTCGGGGTCCTGGGTCAGCCCGGTGTGGACCGGGCCGGGCTGCACCACGGTGCTGCGCGCGGCCGTGAGCCAGCGGAACCTGCGCCCGATCTCCTGCTGGCCCGCTGGTCCAACGGCGGGCCGCTGGTCGCAGACACCGAGCACGGCGGCCAGCGCTCGCTCGATGCTCGCGACATCGGCCGCCGGGTCGATCGCGAGCACGCGCAAGGAGTCCAGGGCGATCCGGGCGGCCAGGTAGTGCCGTGGCCGGCAGTAGAGCAGCACGCCGGCGTTGATCATCTCTCCCCGGTCCACCCTCGGCACCACCCGGAGCACGGCATATTCGAAGCCATACCGCTCGCTGCTCATGACCAGGCACCACCATCCGAGCGCCGGCGTGGCGAGCGTGCCAGCCAGTCAGGCCGCGCCGACCTGGCCGGCACGCGGCGCGGCAAGCCCGGCTGCCGCGCGGTCTCGCGCATTCCGGCCAGCCAGGCTTCGCGGCTGGCGAGCCGGCTGCTCAGCTGCCTGACGTGAGACTGGCGAATGAGCTCGGGTTCCGGCAGCCCTGGCTCTGGCTCCAGCCAGTCATCGGGAACCGCTGCCACCGCCTCGTGCAGCACGGCGGCGGTGATCTCGCCGGCTAGCTCGCGGTCGGCCGCATCGAGCAGCGGACCGCAGCCGACGAGCGCGTGATCGGTGATGTCATAGGGCCGGCTCGCGGCGGCACCGGCGGTGTCCCAGCGGTGCTGGTAGGTCAGGGTGGCGCCATGATCGATGAGATAGAGCTGTTCGCGCCAGAAGAGCATGTTCGGATTACGCCACGACCGGTCCGCGTTACTGGTCAGCGCGTCGAACCAGATGATCCGCCCGGCGAGTACGCCGCCGACGGCTGCGGCCGCGTCGAAGTCGACCGCGCCAGCCAGGAAATCTACGCCCAGATTGAGGCCGCCGCTGGCCCGCAGCAACTCCTGGATTTCCTGGTCCGGCTCACCCGCCGCCAGGCCCGGGTCCAGGTCCACCGCCACCAGGTCAGGTACACCGAGGCCGCAGGCTCGGGCCAGTCGCGCACTTATCACCTCGGCGACCAGGGCCTTGCGACCCTGGCCTGCCCCGCAGAACTTGACCACGTACGTTCCCAGATCGTCGGCCTCCATGATGGCCGGCAGGGAACCGCCTTCGCGCAGCGGCGTGACATACCGCGTAGCGGTCACCAGAGGCAGCACGCATCAGAGCCTACGCAGAATGCGCCGCTTGCGTGCATAAGGCGGTTACCTTGCGCGGCGGCCGCTGGCGAGCTGCTGCGATCTGCCCCGAGGTGGTCAGCGGACTATGGCATCGAGCTGGTCGATCGCCCAGTCGAGGTCGTCCTGGCTGATCATCAGCGGGGGTGCCAGGCGGATCGTGGCGCCATGGGTGTCCTTCGCGAGCACGCCGGCCGCCATCAGCCGCTCAGAGACATCGCGGCCGCTGAGCGCGGTGAACTCCACGCCAGCCCACAGGCCGCGCCCGCGCACGTCGCGCACCGCGCTAGCGGGCAGCGCAGCGAGCCGGTCGTGCATGTGGGTGCCGAGCTTTGCCGATCGCTCCTGGAACTCGCCGGTGCTGAGCATCGCGATGACCTCCCTGGCGATCGCGCAGCCCAGCGGGTTGCCGCCGAAGGTGGAGCCGTGCTGGCCAGGCTTGAACACCCCCAGGACGGCGGCAGAGGAGACGACCGCGGACACCGGTACGATGCCGCCGCCCAGGGCCTTCCCGAGCACATACATGTCGGGAACCACGTCGTCGTGCTCGCACGCGAATGTCGTTCCGGTCCGGCCAAGGCCCGACTGGATCTCGTCCGCGATCATCAGCGCGCCCCAGTGCGTGCACAGCTCCCTGACCCGGGCCAGGAAGCCGGCCGGCGGCACGATGACGCCCGCCTCACCCTGGATCGGCTCAACCAGCACGCCGACCACCCGATCGTCCATTGCGGCGGCGAGTGCCTGCGCGTCGCCGTACGGCACGATCCTGAAGCCAGGCGTGTACGGACCGTAGGAGTCCCGCGCTTCCTGGTCGGTCGAGAAGCTGATGATCGTCGTGGTCCGGCCGTGGAAGTTGCCGTCGAAGGCGATGATCACCGCCTCGTCCGCGGGCACGCCCTTGACCTCGTAACCCCACTTGCGCGCAGTTTTGATCGCGGTCTCGACGGCTTCGGCGCCGGTGTTCATCGGCAGGACCATCTCCATGCCCGCCATCGCGGCAAGCTCGGCGCAGAACGGCCCGAACTGGTCGTGCTGGAACGCCCTGCTGACCAGGGTGACCCGCTCTAGCTGCCGCTGCGCGACCGCGATCAGGCGCGGGTGCCGGTGGCCGAAATTGATCGCCGAGTACGCCGCGAGCATGTCCAGATAGCGCCTGCCGTCAACGTCGGTGACCCATGCCCCCTCAGCACTGGCGATCACCACGGGCAGGGGGCGGTAGTTATGCGCGCTATGCAGGTCGGCCTGGGCACTGAGCTGGGCGGCCGACAGATGGTTCGCCCGCACTGGCACCTCCGTGATTACCTCAGTTCCAGCGTGCAGCACTTGGGTCCGCCGCCGGCCTTCTTGAACTCCGACATGTCGACCGGCACAACCGCGAAACCGGCGGCGTCAATCTCCCTGGCCAGGCCCTCGGCTTGCACAGGCAGGACGACGTTGCGGCCGTCACTGATCCCGTTGAGGCCGAGCACCTCGGCGTCGGCGTCCTTTGCCTCGATCAGCGCACCGAAGTGTGCCGCGAGCGCCGCCTGCCCGGCCTCGTCGAAGGCTGGCGGGTAATAGGCCGCCGTGTTCTCGTCCAGGATGAGGAGGGCGGTGTCCAGGTGGTAGAAGCGAGGGTCCACCAGCCGGACGCTGATCACCGGCAGGCCGAACAAGGCCGCGGCCTCGCCGCTCACTGCTTCATCGCTGCGCAATCCATACCCGGCGATGATCGCCCGGCGGGCGTAGACAATGTCGCCCTCGCCTTCGTTCACGTGTACCGGTTCGATGACCTGGTAGCCGGAACGCCGGAACCAGTTCATATACAGGGCGCCCTCTGGGTACCGCTGCGGATGCATGAACCTGGAGCCGAGCACGCTGCCGCCGATCACCGTGGCGCCGTTGGCGGCGAAGACCATGTCG
>WNFC01018787.1_pt1 | contig 10533 bp, 9 predicted proteins | sample 5400541 | NCBI WGS metagenome assembly WNFC01 (sample SAMN13153342, study PRJNA577476) | soil metagenome | isolation source: 120 cm saprolite under Douglas fir tree site 2 hole 2 replicate 1 | place: USA:California | collected 2015-04-18
CGTGATGCCCGCCTCGATCGCCTTGCGCCCGTGCTCGAAATCGGAGCCGGTGTGCCCGGCGGAGACGACGATGCCCGCCAGGTGCAGGCGCTGGATCGCCTCGAGCCCCCCTTTGAGCTCAGGCGCGAGCGTGACCAGGCGCGGCCTCGCCGCCAGGACGACGTCCACGTTTTTCGCGGTGGGCTCGACCAGGTTCGACCGCAGGTGGGCGCCGTGAAAGGACGGGTTGAGGAAGGGCCCTTCGACGTGCGCGCCGAGGACGCGCGCGCCGGCAGCCTCGGCGGCCGCCCCGACCGCCGCGGTGAACTCCGCCCCGACCTCCACTGGAGCCGAGATGATCGTGGGCAGGAACGCGGTCACGCCAGTCGCGGGCAGCGCATTCGAGATCGCGGCGATCGCGTCCGCGCCGTCCGCCGCGTCATGCCCGGAGAAGCCGTTGACCTGCAGGTCGATGAACCCAGGCGCGATCGTTTCGCCAGGCTCGGCGTGGATCTCATCGTCCGGGCGCTGGGGCGGCCGGCCGGTGCCGACCCATGTGATCACCTCGCCCTCGACGAGCACCGCGTCGGCGGCGCCGGCCCCGTGGAGCAGGCCGCGAAGCAGCGTCCTCACGCCCGCTGCACCTCGGCGAGGACGGCCCTGATGTCGCCACCAGCGGCGTGCAGCCGCTCGCGCGCCTCCTCGAGCGACACCCCTGACAGGTCGGCGACGATCCGCGCCGCGCGCTCGCGCAGCTTCTCGTTGCTGGCGACGACGCCTACCATGCGTCCGCGCCGCGTGCGACCAAGCCTGGTGAAGACCGCGGTGCTCAGCATGTTGAGCACGAGCTTCTGCACCGTGCCGGCCTTGAGCCGCGTCGAGCCCGCGATCACCTCGGAACCGGTCTCGACCTCGATGGCGATGTCCACGCCGCGAGCCATCCGCGAGCGCGCGTTGGACGTGAGGGAGACGGTGAGCGCGCCGCGGGCGGTCGCCTCCTCGAGCGCGCCGATGACGAAGGCGGTCCGCCCGCTGGCGCTGATCCCGACAGCGACGTCGGCGGGGCCGACCCCGGCTTCACGGGCGGCCTCCTGTCCGGCGGCGCGGTCGTCCTCGTCCTCGTCGGTCACGGTGTGCGCCTGGACAGCGTCGGCGGCGACGCCGAAGGTGGCCGGGCACTCGGCCGCGTCCATGGCCGCGACCCAGCCGCTGGTGCCGGCGCCGAAGTAGTGCAGGCGGCCGCCCGCGCGCAGGCGGCCGGTGATCGCTTCGATCGCGCCGGCGATGCTCTCCAGCGCTGGCCGGACGGCCTCGACCGCGTTGCGGTCCTCGGCGTGCATGAGGGTCACGAGCTCGAGCGCCGTGAGGTCGTCCAGCTGGTCGGCTTGCGGGTGCAGGTCCTCGCTCATGGCCTCATCACCGCGGCGGCAGCCTCGGCGCACACACGCGCCGAGCCGTGCGTGGCGACGTAATTCTTCGCGGCCTCGGGGCGGCAGACGGGCACGCCCATCTCGACCACGACGGCGTCGGGATGGCGCTCGAGCAGGGACGCCGCTCGCGCCTGGTTCTCGGGCTGGCGATGCAGGTCGCGCACGACTATGACGAGGCTTCCCGTGTTCTCGGTGATGCGGACTCCACACGCGGCCAGGGCGCCGGCCATGCCCCACGGCACCTCTCCCGCCGCGATCGAGCTCGGCGAGTCGAGGCGAATCACGACGGCCTCGTCGCCGACGGTTACGTTGCCCTCGATGCGGATCGCCCGACGGGCGACAAGCCGGGCAGCCCCTTCCCGCGGCTTCGCCGCGAATTTCCCCGCGATCGGGGAAGTCACGAGCTTCACCCGGGAGGCGGCCTGAGCGAGGCGCTCTTCCGAGAGACGGCCACCCTGCACGGCCGACGCGATCGCCGCGACCAGCTCGTCGACCACGTCCTCGTCGCGCAGCCCGCCGCCCACGCACAGCGCGTCGCAACCGGCGGCCAGCGCGAGCACCGCGCCCTCGCCGACGCTCCGCCCGCCGCTGAGCCCCGCCATCTCCAGCCCGTCCGTCACGGCGACGCCCTCGAAGCCGAGCTCGTCGCGGAGCAGGCCGGTCATGACCCTGGAACTGATCGTCGCGGGCTGCTGGTCGATGGACGGGACCACGATGTGCGCGCTCATGATCGCCTTGACGCCCGCGGCGATCGCGGCGTTGAACGGCGACAGCTCCTCCTTGCCGACAGGAAGCGCGAGGTGCGAGTCGACGGACGTGTCGCCGTGGCCGGGGAAGTGCTTGGCGCATGCGGCCACGCCCGCGCCCTGCATGCCTCCCACCCACGCCGCGGTGTGCTCGGCGACGGCGACCGGGTCGGAACCGAACGACCGCACGCCGATGATCGGGTTCCGCGGGTTCGTGTTCACGTCCGCGACCGGCGCCAGGTTGAGGTCGACGCCGACGGCCGCGAGCCTGGCGCCCATCTCGGCGGCGACCTCGGCCGTCAGGTGCGGATCGCCGGCGGCGCCGAGCGCCAGGTTTCCCGGATAGCGGCTGCCGGTCCGGGCGTCGAGCCTGGTGACGTCGCCGCCCTCCTCGTCGATCGCGACCACGACGTCGGGCCGCTCGGCATGGAGGGCCGCGTTCAGCGCACGGACCTGCTCGTCCGACTCCACGTTGCGGCCGAAAAGGACCACGCCGCCGAGGCCGTCCGCGACCCGCCGCCGCACCCAGTCCGGCGCCACAGTGCCCTCGAAACCTGGCAGCAGGCAGCGCAGCGCGAGCCCTTCGACCGAGGTCATCCCTTCACGGCGCCCGCGGTCAGCCCCCCGGCCAGGTAGCGCTGCAGGATCAGGAAGAAGGCGACCACCGGCAGCCCGGTCAGCGTCGCCGCCGCCATCAGCGGCCCCCACTCAGGTCCGTGGTTGGTGGTGAAGGACGCCAGCCAGACCGTCAGCGTCTGGTTGGTCGGGCTGGACAGAAGGACGTAGGCGATGATGTACTCGTTCCAGGCCTGGATGAAGCCGAAGATGGCGGTCGCCACCAGGCCGGGGCCGACGAGCGGGAAGGTGATCCGGAAGAAGGCCCCGACCCGCGTGCAGCCGTCGATCATCGCCGACTCCTCGAGCTCCACCGGGATGTTGGCCACGAACCCGCGCAGCGTCCAGATCATGAAGGGCAGCACGACCGCCAGGTAGATCGCGATCACGCCGGGCAGCGCGTCGACCTGGCCTGCGCTGTCGAGGAGCATGTAGAGCGGGATGATCAGCGCGTTCAGGGGCACCATCTGGACGCCGATGATCATCACCAGGTACGCGGTGCGTCCCCGGAAGCCGAAGCGCGCCGTGCCGACCGCGGCGAGGAACGCGACGAGCAGCGCGGCGGCGAGCATGACGGCGACGATGATCACGCTGTTGCGGACGTCGTCGAGGAAGAACGGCCGGGCGATCGCGTCCTTGAAGTTGTCGAGCGTGAGAGGCGCCGGGAACCACTTCGGCTCGAGTGTGAGGATGTCCCTTCCCGGCTTGAACGCTGTGATGACCATCCAGTAAATGGGAAAAAGCATCACCGCCGCGACCGCGACCCCGACTCCGTCGTAGAGCAGCTGCGAGACGCGCCGCCACACGTTGACCCGCAGGTCGACCGCCGCCGCCGCACGCTCGGTGCGCGCCCGGATGCCCTGCGCCGTCCCGGGCGCGATCACGAGATCTCGGCCACCTTGACGGTCTCGCGCACGTAGAAGAGCGTCACGATCACGAGCACGATCACCATCACGACCGCGATCGCGGCGCCGAGCCCGTACTGCGTCACCCCGAACGACTCGCGGTAGGAGTAGATCGCGATCGTGAAGTAGTCAGAGCTCGGCCGCTGGTTGAGGAGGATGTAGATCTGGTTGAAGACGCCGAAGTTCCAGATCGTGGAGAGGCAGATGACGATCAGGAAGATCGGTTTGAGCATCGGGGCCGTGACGAATCGGAATCTCTGCCACGCTCCGGCGCCGTCCACCTGCGCCGCGTCGAGCAGCTCAGTGGGCACCTGGAGAAGCCCGGCGAACACGGTTATCGTCACAAATGGGATCGCACCCCAAACCACGATGACGACGAAGACAGTCCAACCCTGGAGGGGGTTGTCGAACCAGTTGTGGTGGATGAAGTTTCCGAGGTGCAGCTGGGTGAGCAGGTAGTTGATGACCCCGAACTCGTAGTCGAACATCCACTGCCAGATGTCCACGGTCACGACGACCGGCGTGGCCCAGACGAACACGAGAGCGCTCATGACGATCACCTGGACCGCGCGACGCACTTTGAGCAGGAGCAGCGCGATCAGGGTGCTGATGACGACGGTCAGGGCGACGCAGGCAAAAGTGAACGCCAGCGAACGGAAGATGACCTGGTGGAAGAGAGGGTCGGCCAGGATCGCCTGGAAGTTGCCGAGTCCAACCCACTCGCCCTGGTGCGCGATCAGCTCTCGCAGGCCGTAGTGCTGCAGGGAAAGCCAGACGAGCATGCCGAGCGGGAAGGCAAGGATGCCGGCGATCACCGCCACGCTCGGCGTGATCAGGGCGTAGGGAAAGAGCCGGCCGCGAAGCCACTGTCGCCGCAGAAAAGAGGAGGCCGGTTCGAGGTCAGGCGCGTTCGCCGCCAGTCCCATCGAGCCAGCCCCCTTTGTTATCGAAGTTCTAGCCGCCGCCGTTCAGGATCGTGGTGATCCTGTTGCTCGCGGCAGTCGTCGCGGTCTGAATGTCCTGCTGCTTGGTGAATATCTTGACGAGCATGTCGGGGAGCACGTTCGCGCTCTCCACGCTCGCCCAGTTCTGAGAGTTGGGCACGAACTTGCTGTTCTTGGCCGCGTTGTAGAAGGTCGAGTTGATGCCGGTGCCCAGGTTGAGCATCGAAGTCGTGTTCGGGATGACCCCGCCCACGGTCGCCATCTCAGCCATGTGCTTGTTGCCGGTCAAAGAGGCGATCCAGGCCTGAGCCAGGTCCTGGTGCTTGCTCTTCGCGGCGATGCCGAGGTCTGACCCGCCGAGGAACACCGGGGCGGTCGAGCCCGCGTTGTGGCTCGGGATCGGGAATGCGCCGAGCTGGTCCTTCAGCGCCGGGTTGCCGGCCTTCGGGTCGAGGATGACGCCGACTTCCCAGCCGTTGGCGATGATCATCGCGATGTGGCCCTGCGCGAAGGCCGCGTCCTGCTTGGCCTCGTCGCCCGACTTGTCGGCGCGCGAGAGCTTGCTGACGAGGTTCTGAAGGGTGGTCAGGCCTTGCTGCGCGCTGGGCTGGTTGAGGGTGCCGGACCACTTGCCGCCCGACTGGGCGGCGATGTCGCCGCCGAAGTCCCAGACGAAGGGCAGCGCGGCGTACCAGTACTTGCCGGGGAAGTAGAGCGCGGAGAAGTTCGGGTCGGAGGCGTGCGCGGTCATGAGCTTCTGGCCGATGGTCGCCAGACCGTCGATGCTGTCAGGAGGCGCGACGCCCGCGGAGGCGAAGAAGTCCTTGCGGTAGATGATGGCGCGGCTGCCCGCGTAGTACGGCACGCAGTAGAGCTTGCCGGCCTGGGTGCAGGAGTCCGTCAGGGACTGCAGCCAGGTCGCGGAGTTGTCGAAGCCCGCCTTCTTGCCCGTGATGTCAAGCAGCGCCCCGGCCGCGGCGTACTTGGCCACCAGCGTGTTGCCGAGCTCCATGACGTCGGGCGGGCTGCTGCCCTGGAACGCCGTGTCGAGCTTGGTGGTGACGTCGCTCCACTGCTGGATCTCGACCTTGACGGTCACGTTCGGATACTTCGTCTTGAAGTCCGCGTTGACCTCGTCGATGACGCTCTGCGGAGCGCTTCCGTTCATGAGCCAGACCGTGAGCGTGCCCGTCTGACTCGACGAGTTGTTGCTGCTGCCCGTGGAGCCACAGGCCGCGGCAACCAGCGTGAAGGCGACCGCGATGAGGGTCACCCAACGTTTGCGTAGGTTCATCTGTCGTTTTTCCCCCTATGTGGTGAATGCGGCGCGGGAGCGCCATCTCTGTGGTCGCCTCGACGTGCCCTCGTCGCGCCTGGCGCGCTCAGGGCGCCGGCCGAGCGCCCGTTGCGGCTTCGCTGCGGTACGAGGTCGGCGACCAGGCGATAACGGTCGCCGCGATAGATGGAGCGGACGAACTCGACGATCCGCCCTGACTCGGAGACGGTCGTCCGCTCGAAGAGAAATGCGGGTGAGTGGAGCGGGACGTTGAGCACCTCTGACTCTTCCTCGCTCGTCACGGTGGGTTCGATGGACTGGGTGCCGCTGGCGATCGTGATCCCGTAGCGGTTGCGCAGCAGCTCGTAGAAGGAGTGGTCCTCGAAGTCCTGCCTGGTCAGGCCCGGGACGAGGGATTCGGGGACGTGCAGGACCTCCATCGCCATCGGCTGCGAGTCGGCGAGCCTCAGTCGCTTGACCCTGAAGAGCCTTGCTTCGGGCGACACGCCGAGCCTGTGAGCGAGCCGTGCGCCTGCGGTCGTGGAGGTGAGCTCGAGGGTCCGGCTCCCGGGGGTCATCCCGCGCCGCCGCATGTCGTCGCTGAAGCTCGTGAGCGTCAGCGGCTGGGCGATCTTGGGCTCGGTGACGTAGGTGCCGCTGCCGTGGCGGCGATCGAGGTACCCGTCGCGCACGAGCTCGTCTAAAGCGGCCCGGACGGTGAGCCTTGAGACGCTGAGGTCGACGGCGAGCTGGCGCTCGGCCGGGATCGGCTGGCCGACAGCCAGTGTCTCGATGAGATCGAGCACGCGGTCGCGCGTCTCTTCCTGCTTACTCAAGTGGTACTACCCTCCCTGGCCCCACAAGGCGGAAGTTAAGCACAAACCAGCCAAGTGGTCAATACCACTTTTAGTGGGTAGGGAAGCGTGCCGTCTGTTAGGTATCCGCCGGCCTCGATACCGAACTGGCGGGACACTTGGCCTTAACACGCTCGGTTGTAATTCCGAGCCAAGCGCAGGAGGCTGCCTGGGTGGCTCCTGTTCCGCGAGTTCCGGTCGAGCTCACCACCGGACCGTTTGACCTCGTCGAGGCGCGCCGCCACGGACTGTCAAGAGCGCAGCTGCTGGGGGCGAGCTGGAAAAGAATCGGACCCGGGCTATACGCGTCGCGAGCGATCGCGGATGAGCCGTTGGTGCTCCTCCGAGCAGCATTGCGCCGTCTGCCAAACGATGCAGTATTCTCCGGGCGGACCGCTGCCTGGCTTCATGGCCTTGACCAACCTTGTTCGCCAGTGGAGGCCGTTGTTCCCCGCACGTCGCATCTCGCCGGACTTGTAATCAGACGGTGTCGACTGCAGCCAGGTGAAGTTGTGCTGCGCAGAGGGTTCCGGACCACGTCGGCCCTGCGCACAGTGTCCGACCTCGCGCGCAGCTTGCCGCTTGTGGAGGCCGTCGTTGTCATCGACGAAGCGCTTCACAGAGGACTGGTCCGACTCGATCAACTCGGCGCAAGGGTGGCAGAGGTGGCCGAGCCCGCGACTGAAAGCCCGATGGAGACGCGCTTGCGCCTCGTGCTTGTTCTCGCCGGCCTGCCCCGGCCTCAAGCCCAGGTCACGCTTCGCACCGAGTCCGGCGTCTTTCTAGGTCGTCCCGACCTTTTCTATCCCGAGCACCGCCTCGCCATCGAGTACGACGGCGCCACGCATCGCGATAGCCTCGCCGCCGACAATCGCCGCCAGAACCGCCTTGTCGACGCGGGCTACCGCCTCTTGCGATTCACCGCCGCAGACGTCCTCGACTCCCCGGCGTCCATCGTCGAGCTCGGCCGGCGCAGCCTCGCGTGAGTCAGCGAGACGCGCACCCGCGCGTGCGCTGCGTCGCGGCCGCGATGCCCTCCCGGATCCTGTCGAGCAGCTTTTCATCCGCCGCGCGAAGCACTCCCCCGCCCAGCACGACGTCCACATCGCTGCGCGTGAGGTGAAGCCGGCGGATCGCCGCGTTGGCCGTGGCGACGATCTCGTCCGCCATCTCGCCGATCAGCCCCTGCGCCACCTCGTCCCCCGCCGCCGCCGCCTTGAACACCAACGGCGCCAGCTCGCTCAGCCGCGCGCCCCTCAGGTTGCCCACGTACACCGCCTCCATCACGGCGTGAGGACGGGACATGCCGAAATAGGCGGGCACCATCTGCTCAAGCCGCGTCCGCGGTCCCCGCCCGTCGCGCGCCCTGATCGCCACGCCCAGCGCCGTCCGGCCCAGCCACCCGCCCCCGTGGGCGCGGTCACCCGAGAGCTCGCCAAACGACGGAAAGCGCACAGAGCGACCGTCGGGCGCGACGCCGGCGCAGTTCATGCCCGTGCCGCACACGACGGCGACCCCCCACTTCCGGTCCGTGCCCGCGCGCAGGACGGCGAAGGTGTCGTTGCGGATCAGAGTCCTGCGGGTCCATCTCTGGCCCACGAGCTGCGCTTCGATCCGGCGGTCGTCCAGCGCGAGGTCGGCGCCGGCCAGGCAGTACACGCCCAGTGTCGGAATGCCTCCGCGCGTCGCGTCGGCGATCGCGCGCGCGAGGCCGTCGAACGATCCGCTCGAGCCAAGGCCGAAGTTGAAGCGGCCGCGCCGCCGGATCGCCGAGAGGACTTTTCCTTCGACGTCGACGAGCGCGACGTCCACCTTCGACGCGCCGCCATCCACCGCGAGGATCGTCTTAACAGGAAACATCTCTAACAATTCCCTCATATTCTCGCGTACGATGCCGCGATGTGGGCGTAAAGATTGCGGTCGTCGGCGGCGGAAGCACCTACACGCCTGAGCTGATCGAGGGTTTTCACCAGCGCCGCGACCGACTTCCGGTCGACGAGCTCGTCCTCCACGACATCGACGACGAGCGCCTCGAGGTCGTCGGCGGCCTGGCCCGGCGAATCCTGGAGAAGCACGAATGGCCCGGCCGGCTGGTGACCACCAAGGACCGAGAGAGGGCGCTCGACGGCGCGAGCTTCGTCATCGTCCAGCTTCGGGTCGGCGGCCAGGCCGCGCGCCTGGTCGACGAGACGCTGCCCCTCGAGTTCGGGTGCATCGGCCAGGAGACCACCGGTCCTGGAGGATTCGCCAAGGCCCTTCGCACGGTTCCCGTCGTCCTCGACATCGCCGAGCAGACCGAGAAGCACGGCGCGAAAGGCGCCTGGCTTGTCGACTTCACCAACCCCGTCGGCATCGTCATGCAGGCCCTGCTCGACCAGGGTCACCGCGCGATCGGCCTGTGCAACTCGGCGATGGGCTTCCAGCGCCAGTTCGCCCGCCTCCTCGATGCCGCCCCGGAGCGTGTGCTGCTCGACCACGTCGGCCTCAACCACCTGACCTGGGAGCGGAAAGTCCTGGTCGACGGAGAGGACCGCCTGCCCCAGCTGATCGAGAGTTCGGCGGACGAGATCGCGAAACACATCGGCATTCCCGTGGGCTTGATCCACCTCCTGCACGCCGTGCCCTCGTACTACCTGCGCTACTACTACTCGACCGACGAGGTCCTGCGCGAGCAGGTCTCGGGCGTCAAGAAGTCCCGCGCGGAGGAGGTGATGGCGATCGAGCGCGACCTGCTCGAGCTGTACCGCGACCCCAACCTCGCCGAGAAGCCCGCCCTGCTTGAAAAGCGCGGCGGCGCCTACTACAGCGAGGCTGCGGCTCAGCTCATCGCCTCGCTGTACGACGGCACCGACGACGTCCAGGTCGTAGACGTCCGCAACGACGGCGCATTGCCCGACCTGCCCGATGACGCGGTCGTCGAGATCCCGGCCAGGGTTGGCCATGACGGCGCGCGCGCGGACCGCCTCGATCCCCTCGCGCCGGAGATGCTCGGACTCGTCCAGCAGGTGAAGGCGTACGAGCGCCTCACCGTGAAGGCGGCGATCGACGGCGACCGCGAGGCCGGCCTGAAGGCACTGCTCGCGAACCCGCTGGTGGCCCGCTACAACGTCGCCAGGCCACTTTTCGACGCGTTGCTCGAAGCGAATCGACCGCACCTTCCCCGGTTCTTTCCCCGCGGCTGATCGACCTGCTTGACGAGACCGCGGGCAGCGGGTAAGGTCTACCGTAAGGAATTCTTACTAACTATGGATGGTGCGCCGGCGATTGTCGGAAGTAGGTCGCAGCACGGAGGGCTTCGCGCACCTGCCTCCATCACCGTCGGCACGCCAAGCCTCCTCCGCGCCATCAACGAGCGCACAGTGCTCGATCTGATCCACCACCAGGGGCCGCTCTCGCGGGCGCAGGTCGCGAGGGTAAGCGGCCTTTCGAAACCCACCGTCTCGCTGGCGCTGAGCGGCCTGCTCGACGCCCGGCTGGTGAGAGAGGTCGGGCGGTCACGCGGCGAACGGGGCCCCAGCGCCCTGCTCTACGAGCTCAACCCAAGCGCGGGCTGGGTCGTCGGCGTCGACATCGGCCGCAGGTGGGTGCGCGCCGCCATCGCCGTCATCGCGGGCACCATCGTCGCCCGGCGCGACGAACGCGCGCGGGTGGCCAGCGCCAAGACCCTGATCGGCCAGCTCGGCGCGATCGCCCGCCGGCTGGCGTCCGAGGCCGGCGTGGGCTGGTCGCAGGTCACGCACGCCACGCTCGGCAGCCCCGGCGTCTTCGACCCCGTGCACGGCTA
>WNFC01009984.1_pt1 | contig 10531 bp, 3 predicted proteins | sample 5400541 | NCBI WGS metagenome assembly WNFC01 (sample SAMN13153342, study PRJNA577476) | soil metagenome | isolation source: 120 cm saprolite under Douglas fir tree site 2 hole 2 replicate 1 | place: USA:California | collected 2015-04-18
TGGCCTTCGCGATCCAACCAAACATCACCAGCTTGTTTGGCACTCCAGCACCGGTTCTAGCGCCAATGGCGATCGCGGGGACAGGATTCGGTGCGACCCAAGGGCTAAGTACGGTCACGTTTAACGGGACAGCAGCTTCACCAACGAGTTGGAGTGCTACAAATATCACCGCGCTGGTACCCCTCGGAGCAACCACGGGGAATGTCGTGGTCACAGTGGGTGGGCTGGCGAGCAACGGGGTCGCCTTCACGGTAACGAACGCGCCAGTCCTGACAGGCCTCAATCCAAATATTGGGCCTGCCGGCACTTCCGTGACCATTACGGGATTGAATTTCGGCGCGACGCAGGGGACAAGCACCGTCGGATTCAATGGGATACCAGCGACACCGACAAGCTGGAGCGATACGAGGATTGTAGTACCCGTGCCAACGGGGGCGACGACGGGTAACTTCGGTGTTACTGTTGCCGGTGTCTCGAGCAACGGCGCCCTTTTCACGGTGACGACGCCAAAGCCAATCAAACTGGTACAGCACACGAGCAAAGATGCTGGGTCGACCAGTGCTTCGTCACTCGGATTCAGCGCGAACAACACTTCAGGGAATTTCATCGCGGTCGCTGTTCGCGCGGGACACTCCGGACAAGTCTTTAGTGTCAGCGACTCGCAAGGGCAAGCCTACCAGCAAGCAGTGCTGTTCAATCAGACCTTGGATACACCGAACGGGGACACGTTTGCGATTTTCTATGCAGAAAATATCGCCGGTGGAACAAATACGGTTACCGTGTCCGATTCGATTCCCAACAACACGCTGCGCTTCGCGATCCTCGAGTATTCCGGCGTGGCCACAGCGAATTCGTTGGACGTGACGGCAGTGGCACAGGGAACTGGCGCGTCAGTGAGCAGCGGGAATGCGACGACAACCGCGGCGGGCGACCTGATTCTGGGCGCGTTAATGACAGGGAGCGGCGTGACCTACACGGCAGGAAGCGGATTCACGGTCGAAGAGCAGGTTCCAGCGGCAGCGAACACGAAGCTGATCGCGGAGGATCAGATTCAGGCGGCGGCAGGTGGAGTAGCCGCGACCGCGACTCTATCGGCGAGCGCCAGTTGGGGAGCGGCCGTGGCGGTGTTCAAGGCGGCAAGCGGCGGCGGCAGCACGGCTCCCACAATTTCCAATTTGAATCCGGCATCTGGCGCGGTTGGATCGCCTGTGACGATCGCGGGAACAAATTTCGGCGCGGCACAGGGAACGAGCGCGGTGACGTTCAACGGAATAGCAGCGACCCCGACGAATTGGAGCACGACAAGCATCTCCGTGCCCGTGCCGGCGTCCGTGCCGACGGGCAGCGCGAACGTCATTGTCACGGTGAACAATGTGCTGAGCAACGGCGTCACCTTCACAGTCACGCCCCCGCCTCCCATTTCCGTGACCGTGACGCCGGTTCGCGGTGGATTGACGATCAATCAGCGGCTGTCACTGCTCGTTTCTGTCCAAAACGATCCGTCAAACTTAGGCATTACTTGGACTGCCTCCGGCGGCGCGCTAAGCAATACGACAAACTTGTCCGCTACTTTCATAGCAACGTCACCGGGCGTTTACACGATTACGGCCACGAGCAAGGCCGACGTCACCAAGAGCGCTTCCGCGGTCATTGGCGTCACAGATCTCACGGGAGTGAATACTTGGCGCAACGACACCTCACGTTCCGGTGTCAATTCCCAGGAATACGCGCTCACGCCGCAAAACGTAAACACGACCACCTTCGGAAAACTCTTTTCCTGCTCTGTGGACGGCCAGGTTTTCGCTCAGCCTCTTTGGCTAGCGAATGTTTTGAGTGGTGGCCAACGTCGTAACGTGGTTTTTGTCGCTACAGAAAACGACACCCTGTACGCGTTTGATGCTGATGGTCCTGGGTGCAAACCGGTCTGGCCCACCTTCGGTGTCAGTCTCATCCCGAGCGGTGAAGTCATCGTGCCGTTTGCCGATTTGGAGAACGACAATGCCCTGGGACCCGTTGTTGGGATTACCGGCACGCCCGTGGTCGATCCTGCCTCACAAACGATCTACCTTGTGGCGCTTACTGAAGATTCCAGCAAAAACGTTATCCAGCGGTTGCACGCCATCGACATCACGACGGGACTCGAACGTCCCGGCTCTCCGCTAATCATTTCGGCGTCCATAACAGGCGCCGCTGGCTACGACAATTCCAGCGGAATCATTACCTTTGCGCCAAAGTTTCAGAAGCAGCGTCCGGCACTGCTGCTCCTCAATGGCGTGATTTACGTTTCTTGGGCCGGTTTTCTCGACACAGACTTCTATCACGGTTGGTTGATCGGCTATGACGCAACCACGCTGGCACAAGTGACGGTCTTCAACGACACTCCCGATGGCGGCCGCGGTGGGATCTGGATGTCTGGCGGCGGTCCGGCTGCCGATTCCCAAGGCAATATCTATTTGCTGACCGGCAATGGCGATTTCAACGCGAATACTCCCGGCGGTCGAAACTACGGCGACACTTTCTTGAAGCTCGGCACCTCCGGCGGTCTTTCGGTCTCCGACTGGTTCACTCCGTTCGACGAGTCGAACCTGGCCGCAAACGACCTGGATCTAGGTGGCGGCGGCGCCGTAATTCTCCTCGACCAGCCGAGCAGCCCCTTTCCTCACCTCATTCTCGGAGGAGGCAAAGCGGGAACCCTCTACGTAGTGAACCGCGACAGTCTCGGCAAATTCAACTCAGCGAACGATTCCCAGATCGTGCAGAGCTTCACTGTGGGCAGCAATGGCATCTATTCCGCGCCACTCTTCTGGCAAAACATGCTGTACGCTGCGGCTTCTGGCTCGCCGCTCGGCGCATATCCATTTTCATCGTCGACTGGACAGTTCCAAATTTCGCCGTCTGTGGTTTCGAGCCAGACGTTCGGCCATCCGGGAACTACGCCGTCGCTCTCCGCCGTAGGGACCAGTAATGCGATCCTCTGGGCCATTCGGAGGAGTTCGGCGACAACCCCAGCGGTGCTGCACGCCTTCGACCCAAGCAACATCCACACTGCGCTTTGGGACAGTTCGCAGGCTCCCAACAATCGCGACACAGCGGGAGTGGCCGTAAAGTTCACCGTTCCTACCGTCGCGAACGGCAAGGTGTACATCGGCACGCAGACGGAACTCGACGTATACGGATTGCTTCCGAATTGAGTAACCACCGACCCGTTGCGATTCTGTAGCGTCATGCCGAACTTGTTTGGACAGTTGACTTGTATCGCTCGAGGGGATGAGAGAAAAGGGGCGAAGGGAGAAGCTTCGCCCCGAGTCGCTAAGTGCTGCGCTAAGAAGCGCAGGATTTAAGAGCTGCTTTCTTTCATGTCGTCCGAGGCTTGCTTGTTGGCTTTCTTGGTCTCGGACTTGGCGTTGGCGCTGGGCTCGAGAGCTTCGATGGCTTTGCCGAGGCTCATGGCGCCGGTGCCGGTCATTTTTGCTTTGAGCGCGTCGAAGCCGCCGGGGATGTCCAGGTTTTTCGCCACGTGCGCTGCTGCAACGCACTGGCCGAGGTTCTTGAAGCCGCCGCAGGCTGTCGCGGCGTCCTCGCCCGTCAGCGTCTTGATCTTGCCGGCGATGGCGGTGTTGTGGCTCAGAACGTCGCTCGGGGAAGCGTGCGACATGTCGGTATGCGAGGTGGCGGCGCCAGTTTCATGCGGGTTGCCCACGCTGGAGCCGTTATCGGGCCCACGTCCCGCAGGCGGGCCACCGCCCGGATGCGCCGTGCGCTGAGCGAAAGCTGGAGCGCTGCTGAAGGCGAGCGCCATCGCTGCGACGACAATCAGAGTCGAACGTTTCATGTAGTTCCTCCTTTTGTTTGGGCTGGAGGGGACAAGACAGCCTTCTTTGCTGCCTTGACCGCGGGACTGTCTTATAGTTCTTAGGATGCACAGAACTTTGGCGGGGATGCAAGGCCTGCGTTCTGTTTTTCCCTCCCTGTCGTCTCCGTGCAAATGGACGGAGCAAGAAAACTCCATTTGACCGAGGGGCAACAATGTTCCCAAAATGACACGGGAATCTGTTATTGAGATGAGTACACGTGGCAGCGGGGGGCTTGTCTCAGGGCCAGGGTGTATCTACTGTAAGGGAAGTGTGAGGAGGGGCAGGGTCCAGCGCCGACAGCCATGATTCAGGAACAAAGAGGCGGGGCGCGCGCGTTTGTGCGCAGCCTGAACATTCTGCTGAAATTCGCGCGTCTGTACGAGTTTGGGCACGCGAAGACGATGCAGCAGTTTGAAACGGCGTGGAAAGAACTGCGCAACGCGCTGGAAGACAGCGGCGGCAGCGGTGTGTTGCTAGGCGCGTCGGGAACGCAGATCTTGCTGGACGGCGTGCCATTGGGATCGGCTGCCGGTGAACGAAGCTTCGCGCACCTTTTGACTTCCTCGGGAATCGCGAGCATCCATTTTTCCACGACTCTTACGCAGCCGCAATTCGCGCGATTTGTGCGCGCCTTTCCAAGCGGAAATGCCAAGCCTTCTTCTCTCGCCGAACAATTAAAAACCGCGCTGGCGGGAGATACGAGCATCAAGGTGAATGAAATTCGCTACGTGGCGGAAGATTCCTCGGTGGCGGGGATCAAAGTTGCCGCGCAGCTCACGCAGAAAGTGCTCGGCGCGGCGGGCGAAAAGTTTAGAGATTTCTTCGAAGATCCGAACAAGATGCTGCAAATGATTCTGGCTGCGGAGAGCATGCGCTCCAGCGGCGGCGGCGGGGGGATGGGTGGACCAGGGCACGGCTCCGGCGGACCGGGACCAGGATTCGGCCTGGGCAGCGGCGGAGGATCAGGCGGCGCGGGAACTGGTGGTGGTGGTGGAACCGGCGGAAGCGGTGGGGGCAGCGGTTCCAGCTTGTGGGAATCAGGTGTGCCGGGAGGAGGTGGCGGCGGGGGGACGGGAACCGGCGGTGGGACGGGAACCGGCGGTGGGACCGGCACGGGATCGGGCAGCCGCGGTAGTCATGGTGGTGGTGGAACTGGGACCGGTGGCGGAGGTGGCGGCGCAGGTGGAGGAGGATTTGGAGGCGGCAGCGGAGGCACAGGAACCGGCGGAGGGACGGGAACCGGCGGTGGCCACGGTGGTGGAACTGGGACCGGTAGCGGAGGTGGCGGCGCAGGTGGAGGAGGATTTGGAGGCGGCAGCGGAGGCACAGGAGCCGGCGGCGGAGTGGCGACGGCAGGTGGCGAAGGCACCACGCCTGGAAAATGGCTGACGGCCTCAGCTTTGTTGCGCAGTGGCGCGGCCGGAGGAGCTGCCGGCCTGCCGGGAACGGGAGCAGGAACTGGAACGGGCAGCGGGGCATTCAGCGTCGAGGAAGAAGACGTTCGTTCGATGCTGGGATTGTTCGCGCAACTGGGGAAGTCGCGGAAAGATTCTGAACACCGTATGGACGTGCCCACGTTTCAATCGCGCTTGAGCGCGATGCCGGTGCGGGCACAGTACACGCTGCAGCAAGCGCTGGCGGGACTCGCAGCGCAGGCTCCCGATGCAAAGCCCGACAAGCCCATGCTGCTCAAACTGGCGGAACACGTGGCGATCCGCTTCGCACTGGACAGCTACGAAAAAGGCGAATTGCGCGTCAACGCGGTGAAACAACTGCTCGATCGCATGAATACGGAAATTGAAGCGCTGCGCAAAATCCTATCGACGCAGGAAGAAATGATGTCGCAGGCGGGGCTCTCCGTGCAGTCGTACACGGAGTTGCTGGACCAGGAATTCTGGGAGCAGGTCCCCGAAGAGAACAAGAAAGAAGTTCTGACTTCGGACGAAGCGTGGTGCGTGCCGCCGCGGAACGTGCGGGCATTCCTGGAAGACATGCTACGGCGCGGTGAACTGAAGACCGTCAATGAAATTTTGATGAAATACGCTTCGTGCGTGGGGCTGGAAGCACCAGAAGCGCGGCGAACGACGGCGATCGGACTCTCGGATTTGGGCGAATTGTACGGCAGCGGGGACGGCAGCGCGTTGATGGAGGCGATCAAGAAGCTCGGGAATCAGTTGGCGGTGGAGCGCGAGCCGGAACTGCAGACGCTGGTGAGCGCGGCCTTTGTGCGCTTGAGCCAGGAAGCGGCCTCCAAGCGCTGCTACGCGGCGATGCAGCAAGCACTCGCTTCACTGGAGAACGTGGAGACGCAGAGGCCGGGATCGACGCAGAGCCTGCGGCCACGCATCGGCGCGGAGGAACGACTGCCGGAATTCATTGAAGAAGCGATGCGCAGCGGGCAGCTCGCGGACGGGATGATGGAGATCCTCAACCTGATGCCTAAGGCCACGATCCATTACGTAACCAATCGATTCGGACACTGCGGATTCCGCGAGGATTGCGAACTGCTCACCACGATTATCCGCAACCTGGGAGAGGATGCGACACAACGGCTCCTGGAGACATTGCAGACAGCTCCGCCAACAGAGGCTGCTGAGGCCATCGGGTTGGTGAGCCAGCTTTCCCCGGAGAATGTGGAGAAGATTCTGCCGGCGCGGCTCTCGCAATGGCCGCGCTCCATACATGACCGCGCCGTCCGGCAACTTTCCGCATCGCCCGCGATGGAACGGGCGCGGCTGCTGGTCGCCATCTACGATTCGCTGGATGCGCTGATTCGTCCGCTGGCCATCGACGAAATGGGCATGAGCGGACAAGCGGCGTGCATTCCGAAACTGATCGAACTGTTGCAGAACGACGAGACGCCGGGATTCACGAGGGTGAAAGCGGTTGAAGCGCTCGGGCGACTGCGGGCTTCAGGGTCCAGTGGGCTATTCCAGCACATTCTGGACACCCGGCAAGTTTGGCGCTGGGTGTATCCAAACGAATTGAGAATCGCGGCGGCACAGGCGCTGCAGCGCGTCGATCCGACGGTGGGCATGGAAAAGGTTGCCGCCAGTGGAATCGACCGCAAGGAGCTAACGCTGGAACCCACGGATCCCGAGCCCAACGCCTCCGTGATCCGGCAGCGGCGCTACGCGCGCCTGAAGCTTGCGCGCAACCTCATGGCGGTAACAACGAATTTGCGGGAAAACTTCCGGCTCTCTATCCCAGAGATGAACTTGGGAGGCGGAATCGGTTCCGGGGAGCGCCATCTGGCTCCGGGCTCGTTGTTGTCGCTGAAATTCTCGCATGGCGTGCGCAACATCAAGGCACAGGCGATCGTCCGCGGAGCGCGGCCTCAGGCCATGGCTTTCGAATTCGTGGACATGGATCTAGATGAACGATACCGCTTGCGGAAATTGTTGCTGGAGCTGGCCGGACTGCCGATGGTTGCGCAGGTCACGAATCGCACCCGGCGACGCGGGCGCGTGGCGATCCTCAGGAACTAAATCCGGCGCGAATGGATTTTTTTCTCGACGGGGACATTCCTTCCCACCTGTCCGCCCTCTTCGCGCACCCGTCCGTTTGGTCAGGGGATCAACCCGTCCTATTGGTGGCTTGACCGCCGGGACACATGGACCGGCTGTACCATTGCGGCGAACAGCGCCTGGCCCTACGGTACTAGTGAGGGAGTCCCATTGAAGGGCGGAAACGGCGCAGGATGAAAGCAGATCCACAAAGAGGAGCTGGACGCGCATTCGTAAGAAGCCTGAACATCCTCCTGAAGTTTGCCCGCCTGTACGGTTACGAGCACGCCCGGACCATCGAACAGCTCCAGATTGCCTGGCAGGAGCTGCGCAGCGCCATTCCCCTGGGGACAAACGGGGGGCTATTGCTCGGAGCGACGAATTCACAGCTCTTGCTGGATGGTGTGCCCCTGGAAGGCTCGCCCGCTGAAAAGCAATTTGCGCAACTGCTCTCGGCGGCGGGGCTGGCCAGCATCCAGTTTTTCGCTTCCATCACGGAAGATGAGATTAGCCGATTCGCGCGCGCGTTTCCGACCGGCAAAGCCAAACCAGCCGAGCTGGCGCTGCAACTGAAAGCCGCTCTCGCCGGTGCGCAGGGAATTCGCATCAATGAAATTTGCTTCGTGGCCACGGATTCGCGGCTGAAAGAAGCGAGCATGGCCGCGCAGATTGCCGCGGCATCGCTCGGCGATGAACAAGATGAATTCAAGAAGTGGCTGAACGATCCCCAGAAGCTGCTGGAATTGATTGCGGCGGCGCAGGGATCCAAAGGCGGGGGAGTTGCTGGAGCTGGCCCAGGTGGGCCGGTGCCTGCGGGTGCAGATTCGGCGACCGGAACAGGCCTGCCTTCAGGATCTGGTGAAGTTGGAAGCGCTGGAGACGCTTCGGGCAGTGGTGGCGGCGCCGGCACCGGCGTTGGACCCAGTTATGGTGCTGGCACAAGCGGCCTCGGCGGAGGAATCGGTGTTGGCGGGGGTGGAACCGGCCACGTGGCGGGCCCGGTTGGGAGCTTCTGGGCCAGCGGTGGCAATGGAAGCGTACAAGTATCCGATGTGGTGGCAGGCTTGAGGGGAGCCGGAGGAGTAGCGGGGGCACTCGGGGGCGGAAGTGGGCCGGGAAGAGGCGGAAGTGGGCGCGGCGAGCCGAGCGAGGAAGAGATTTACGCCATTTTGGGCGCGCTGACGAGTTTCGGCAGCGTGGGGACAGGTCAAGGCGGAGTGGCTGCCGCGGGAGCGTTCCAGCAGCAGATGGCGGAGTTGCCGGGGCGCGCGCAAGACATGTTGAAGCAGGCGCTCGCGAGCCTCGCCGCGCAAGCGCCGAATGCGAAACCGGATGAGTCCGTGATCGTGCAGCTTGCTGAACACCTGGCGATCCGGTTCGCGCTGGAACGCTTCGAGCGCGGCGAAGTGAAAGTCAACGCCGTGCGCCAGATGCTGGACCGCATGAATCAGGAAATCGAGAACCTGCGAAAGATTCTCGGGGCTCATGAAGACAAAATGTGCGAAGCGGGCATCCTGTCGGAGTCACACCGCGAGATTCTCGACCGGCAATTCTGGGCGGCGGTGCCGGAAAACGGCAAGCGCGCCGTGTTGCTTTCCGAAGAGGCGTGGTGCATTCCGGCGCGCAACGTGCAGTCTTACGTAGCAGAGCTGATCGAGCACGGTGACATCGCCGACGCCATCAGCATCCTACAGAATTATGCGGCTTGTGCGGAAAGCGAAGATGCTGATGCGCGAAAGAAAACCGCGGTGGGACTTTCCGAGATGGCCGAACTGTATGCCAAAGCCGATCCAAAGCTGCTCAGCGAAGCGCTGCGCCATATGGGACTGCGGGTCGGCGTGGAGCAAGACGCGGAACTCCAGGGCTTGGTGAATGCAGCTTTCGTACGGCTGAGCCAGGAAGCGGCTACTTGCCACAATTTCCCGGCGATGCAGCAGGCACTCGATCTTGTTGCGGGCGTGGAGTCGCAGAGGCCGGGGATCGCGCGCACCCTGCGCGGAAAAATGGGAATCGAAGAGCGCGTGCCGGAGTTTGTCGAGGAAGCGCTGAAGGCGCGCCAGGTGGCTGCGGGGCTGACCGATGTCCTGAAGTTGCTGCCGCAGACGACCATGGAGCAGCTCTCGGTGCGCTTCAATCGCTGCAGTCTTCGGGACGATTCCGAACATGTTGCGAATTTGGCGGCCGACCTGGGCGAAGAGGGCGTTCAGTATCTGCGCAGCACGGTGCGCGGCGGGCCGATCGCCGAGGCCGTGGAGATGGCGGGGCTGCTGAGCAGGCTCGATCCGGAATCGGTCATGGTATTTCTACCGGGCCGGATGAAAGATTTTCCGCGGACCTCGCAGGACCGCATCGTGCGGCAGATTTCCGCAAGTGGAGCGCCCCGGCGGTGCCACATCCTGCTTGAACTGCTCGATCATGTGGACCCGCTGGTGGCGCCGCTGGTGATCGACGAGATCGGCGTTACCTCAGATCGCGAGGCGCTAGGCAAACTGCTGACCATCGCCGACGGCGACTTGCCCGCCGGTGGCGGGCCGTATCTGCGCGTCAAGGCCATTGAAGCGCTGGGAAGAATCAACGCGCCGGAATCGGTCAGCACGCTGAAGCGTATCGCGGAGTCCAAGAAAGTTTTCGGATGGATTCACCCACAGGAGTTGAGGATTGCAGCGCTGCAGGCGCTTGAGAGACTGGACCCGGTATGGGTCCGCGAGTTCTTGCCAAAGAGCGGCATCGAAAAGGAAGAGTACACTCTCGCGCCCCTGGATGTTCCGCTTACGTCAAGATTTGTGCGGCAGCGGCGGCACACGCGTGTTCGCCTACGGAGACCTGTCCGCGCCGTCAGCACGAACCTGAAGGAGAATTTTTCGCTGGAAATCAAGACCGCCAGCTTGAGCGGCGGCGTTGCGACCATCAGCCGCCACCTCTCGCCGGGTACACAAGTGCAGCTGAAGCTGTCGATCGGCATGAGAAACCTGCAGGCCACGGCGCTGATGCGCGACTACCGCGCCCAGGACATGGCCTTCGAAATCGTGGACATGAGTCTCGAAGAGCGAGGCAAGTACCGGCGTTTGCTGGCCGACAATCTCACCAACACCGCCAGCAATCAAGGCCCCACCGAAGGCGACATGATCCCCATACCAGCCGGTGTTGCTGTTTCCAGATAGCGCCCCACGC
>WNFC01013272.1_pt1 | contig 10531 bp, 8 predicted proteins | sample 5400541 | NCBI WGS metagenome assembly WNFC01 (sample SAMN13153342, study PRJNA577476) | soil metagenome | isolation source: 120 cm saprolite under Douglas fir tree site 2 hole 2 replicate 1 | place: USA:California | collected 2015-04-18
AACATCAGCAGAAGCTCCGCGTTCATGCGCGGGGAGGGGACGTGCTCCGCAGTCAGGCGGGTGACGGCGGCGGTGAGGGTTTGCCTTAGCTGCACTGAACCATTTCACCACAGAGGAACGGAGACACGGAGAAAACCAGGAAACAGGAAATCATCTGGATTTCTCTGCTTGGTCTCTTAACTCATAACCGAGGTAAATCATTTGTCCGATGTGGTGCTGCACGTGGGCGGCGCAAATCACCACAATGTCCAAGCGAGTCTTCGCGTCCGTGCCGGCGCCGGCATATTCCGCCGACCAATCCGCGGGAGATTGCGCGCGGATTGTTTTCAGAATCATGTCGATGGCAGCGTCGAAGCGTTGGAGGGCCTCATCTCTCGACGGAGGGTTGGGGGCATTGAATTCGCGCGGGCGGTCGCGGACGTAGCCGGCTTTCGCGATCTGTGCTCCGATGTAGTAGTTCAGGTTACCGGTGAGGTGCAGAACGAGGTGGCCGAAACTGTTGCCGTAGGGGAACGGCTTTTGCCAGAACCGGGCGTTGGTGAGAGGGGCGGCTAGTTCGTGGACGCGGGCAGCGTTGGCGGTGTAGCGGTCGGTGAGAACAGTGGAAACAGTCGAGTGCAGGTCGGACATGCGATGAATTTCCTCGTTGGACTGCTGTGGCAACCTAACAGTATAGTTCGGTGTCAAACATCAAAAGGGAGGCCGGATTTTCGAGGACGAGATGATGAAGTCATTAACTCTTCTGGTGATTCCGCTGGTCTGTAGCGCTTTGCTTGGGCAGTCCGCCGCTCCTGCCCGTCAGCCTCAGACATTCCACGTCAAAGGGCAGATCAAAAGCTCAAGCGGCTATGACGTCGATGGAGCCAGGATAAGCTTTGAGAACGACAAGACCAGGAAGATTGTGTCCAGCGACAACAAAGGTTTCTACGAAGCGGAGCTTCCCGTCGGCGACTACACTATGACCGTCAACAGCCCGGTTTTTATGGCATGCCACCGGCCGTTCTTTCGCGTGTCATCGCCGATGCGACTCACTTTTGACTTCACCCTGCATCCCGTAGGGTTAGCTACTGATGTGCCTGTGGACCCGTCTAATCCGGCGGTGCGAGCATCGGCTCTTTACGATATCTCGCCTTATGGAGAAGAGTTCTTACCGGTGCCTTCAGGAGATGGGGCACCGTTGCAACTCTATATTCGGTACAGCACTCGCTTGCGGAATGGCGATATCGGAACCTATGTCGGCGACTTCTACCCTCCGTACCAAAATCGTGTATTTGTCGCCTACAATCTCTTCTCCATGTGGGCGGATAGGGTCATCTACGATGAAAAGACTCGGACGATTGAGGCACACGATAATGTCTGCGTCGCCAAGGAGTCGGGCGCGCCTCACTGTGACTACTCCGCGACCTTCAAAATCGAAGATGGTCACGTGACATCGCTCCAATGAGACAACTGCCGGGCTTCGCCCGGCGGACAGCCGAGGGCGGCCGTCCCCACATAAATCCTCTGCACGTTACACTGCCTCGATCAGCGGCTGTAGTTTCCCATCCATCACAGCCTCAAGCTGGTGCAGCGTGAAGCCGATGCGGTGGTCGGTAACGCGGTTTTGCGGGAAATTATAAGTGCGAATCTTCTCGCTGCGGTCCCCCGAACCCACCATCGCCTTGCGCTCTTTGGCCAGAGCCTGCTGCTGCTTCTCCATTTCGATTTCGTACAGCCGCGAGCGCAGCACGCGCATTCCCTTTTCGCGGTTCTTGATTTGCGACTTCTCGTCCTGGCAGCTCACGACCGTATTAGTGGGAATGTGTGTAATCCGGACAGCCGAATACGTCGTGTTGACCGACTGCCCGCCTGGACCGGAGGAGCAGAAAGTGTCGATGCGCAGATCTTTAGCTTCGATCTTGATGTCAACGTCTTCGGCTTCGGGCAGAACGGCGACCGTTACGGCCGAGGTATGCACGCGTCCCTGTTGCTCGGTGGCGGGAACGCGCTGCACGCGATGGACGCCGCTTTCATACTTGAGCTGGGAAAACACGCGGTGGCCTTCGATGATGGCAATTACTTCCTTCAGCCCGCCTGCCGACGACTCAGAAGAAGAGAGCACTTCGACCTTCCAGCGTTGGGTTTCAGCGTAGCGGGTGTACATGCGGAAGATTTCGGCGGCGAACAACGTGGCTTCGTCACCTCCAGTTCCCGCGCGAATTTCGAGGATGATGTTTTTCTCGTCGTTCGGATCCTTGGGCAGCAGCAGCACTTTCAACTCTTCTTCGATGGCGGCGACGCGTGGCTCCAGCTTGGTGAGTTCTTCCTGGGCGTAGGCGCGCATCTCGGGATCTTTTTCATCGGCCAGCATGGTTTTACTCTCGGCGATGCCGCGCGTCAGATCCTTGTATTCCCGGTACTTCTCAACTATGGCCGCCACTTCGCTGTGCGCCTTGGCGGTTTTCTGGTATTTCGCCGAATCGTTGACGATGTCCGGCGAAGCCAGAGCGCTGGTCAGCTCTTCGTAGCGGGCTTCGATTTGGTCAAGTCTTTCAAACATCGAATTCTTTCGTAGAGACGTAGCTTGCTACGTCTCGGTTTCCCCGCGCGCACCTTGGTCGGGGATGGCTATACCGCATTTTAGTGATATTGGACGGGAAGGGAAAATATTCGCGGCGCAGCCGCTAGGCAATGACCAACTCGCCGCCGTGATCTTTTTCCAGAATCATGGCCTTGTCGAGGGCATCGATGGCGCACTGCGCCATCTCATCGGTCGGAGGCTGAGTGGTGATGCGCTGCAGCCAGAGGCCGGGAGCGGTCATCAGGGCGAAAAGCGAGCCGCGATGCTTGGCGGCGAAGCGAATGATTTCGTAGGAGACACCGGCAATCACAGGCAGCAGCGCGATGCGCGACGCGAAGCGCGCCCAGAATGAAGTGAATGGAACCAGCATGTAAAAACCGATCGAGATCAGCATCACGGTCATCAGAAAGCTGGTGCCGCAACGAGGATGAAAGGTCGAATATTTCTGCACGGCTGCGGTTTCGAGCGGGTCGCCATTCTCGAAAGCAAACACGGTCTTGTGTTCTGCGCCGTGATACTGATAGACACGGCGGATATCGGGGAACAGCGAAACTCCCCAGATGAATAGCAGGAACAGGCTCAAGCGTATCGCGCCGTCGACCAGGTTGAACACGATCTGGCCGCCTAGCGCGGGATTAGCCTTCTTGAGTTCAGTGGCCGCCAGCAGAGGCAGGTACTTGTACATGAAGATAAAGAATGCCAGTGAGATAACGACGTTCGCGGCGGCCAGCCATCCACTAAGGGCGGCGGCCGTTTCTCGTGTCTGGGGTTTGGAAGAGTCAGCCGGGATAAGTTCCGCTTCGCTTCGTTTCGGCGGGACAGCCGAGGCTGTCGCTACATCGGTCTTCTCATTCTCCATTACGTCTTCGATAGCGACATTGGCCGAGAAGCGCAGGGCCCGATAGCCAAGCGACATTGCATAGCCGAGCGTCATGACTCCGCGAACGATGGGCCAAGCCATCCACTTATGTTTTTCCGAGGGACGTTCGAGTGGTTCGCTCATGGTAACCACTTTGCCTGATGGCTTGCGGCAGGCGATCGCCCAGGCGTGCGGGGAACGCATCATCACGCCCTCAAGCACGGCCTGACCGCCGACCAAGGTCTCTTCACCACTTTCAAGAGCGGGCAAAAGCTGCACTGCTACGAGGAAGCGCACGAGATTTCGCAAAAAACGCACGATAGTTAGATGCTCCCGGCGCGAAAACGCACCAAACATTAGGGTACCACACGGGTAGAGCGATTGATGCAGTGGCGCTCGCTATCTGCTCGGGAATTTCCGATAAACGTCCCACACCACTCCTGCGAGCAACGCGGCAGCCGCGATCGCACAAGAATACCTTGCCCTCATTGACTTAACTTCAGTTATCGAAAATCGTGGTTTGGCGCTTCCCACCGGGAAGATGGCTTGGCGCTTCACCGCTAGTATGAGGAACTGCACGGCGAAGAGCGCCCCAAGCAGATCCCGTCGGAAATAGTCGAGTTGGGAGATCATGTTTCGCATCGCCGTGCCGCGGCTGAATGATGCCACGAAACTCCAAAGAATCCAATCGTGATCTGGCCGACGCCTTGTTCATCTATTCTGTGTACTAGCATGCAAAATCTCGCACAGACTTGCGAAGCTATCGCGGCGACGACCAAAAAGCTAGAAAAGACGGCGATCGTTGCAGATTATCTTAAGTCGTGTCCTACGGACGAGGCGGCAGTCTCGGCGGTGTTTCTTTCCGGAAGAGCATTTCCGGCATGGGAAGAGGTGACGCTGCAAGTGGGAAGTGCGCTGCTGTGGCGTGTGGTGGCGGAGCTTTCCGGACAGAACGAAGCGGGCCTTACCGCGGCTTATCGCAAACATGGCGACCTGGGCGCGGTCGCTGCGGAAGTCTTGCAGGCACGAACAGAAGAAGACGTTGACGTTCTCGAAGTGAGCAAGACTTTTCGTGAGATTGCAGCGGCGCGGGGACCCGCCGCAAAGACCGCTTTGGTTTGCGATTTGTTGACTCGGGCGACGCCGCTCGAAGCAAAATACATTGTGAAGATCATGACCGGCGACTTGCGGATTGGCCTGAAGGAGAGTCTGGTCGAAGAAGCAATCGCCAAGGCCTACGGTGGCACGCTGGCGGAAGTGCAGCGCGCGAACATGTTGCTGGGAGATATCGGCGAGACCCTGCGGCTGGCGGGCGAAGGCAAGCTGTCCGATGCGAAGATGAGGATGTTTCATCCGCTGGGATTCATGCTGGCAAGTCCAATCGAATCGGCGGAAGAAGGGCTGAGTTATTTTGCTGAAGGGGCTGTCGAGGACAAGTACGACGGCATTCGAGCGCAAGCGCATGTGTCGGACGGCGAGGTGAAGTTCTTCTCCCGCACACGAGACGAGATTACCGAATCATTTCCGGAGTTGCCAGAAGCGCTTGCCGGATTGCCGCTGGATGCGATCCTCGATGGCGAAATTGTGGCGTGGGAGTATCCCGCACAGGTTGCACGGCCGCAGGCAGTGGTGGATGAGAAATTCTCCGAAGATGCGGAGGAGAAAGCTACAGAGCTTGGCCGGGCGAGGCCGTTCTCGGTCTTGCAGCAGCGGCTGGGACGGAAGAAAGTCAGCGACAAGATGTTGCGGGAGGTTCCGGTGGCGTTCGTGGCATTCGATGTTTTTTACGCCGGCGGCGAGTTGTTGATTGATCGGCCGTTGAGCGAACGGGCGCGGGTGCTGGATGGATTAATAAAGAACGAAAATCTTGAACACAGGGGGCACGGGGGAACACAGGGGAAAATTGGAGCGCAGTCGAAGTTAAAGTTCGAACCTGAGGATAATTTGTCGACCGCTCGCATCATTCGCGCGCCCGTATTTCGGGCAGTGTCCCCTCGGGAACTTGAAATTTTGTTTACGGCGGCGCAGGCTCGGGGCAATGAAGGATTGATGATCAAAGACCTGAACTCGTCGTACTCGCCCGGAAAGCGCGGGAAATCCTGGCTGAAGATGAAGCGCGAACTGGCCAGGCTCGACGTGGTCGTGACCGCGGTTGAGTATGGGCACGGCAGGCGCGTGGGCGTGCTCAGCGACTACACGTTTGGCGTGTGGGATACGAATAAAGATCGGCTTGTGAACATTGGCAAGGCGTACTCAGGGCTGACCGACGTCGAGATCGCCGAGATGACGAAGTGGTTCCTGGAACACACGATTGAAGATCAAGGCTTTCGGCGCACGGTCGAGCCGAAGATTGTCCTGGAAGTGGCTTTCAATAACATGATGGAGTCAGACCGGCATGAGAGCGGCTATGCGCTGCGCTTCCCGCGAATCGTGCGGCTGCGGCCGGATAAGACGGCGGAAGAGGCGGATACTATTGAACGGGCACGAGCGATATTTTCAGGGCAACAAGCGGAAAAGACCTGAAGCGCAGGGATCGCTGAGGACTGCCGCGGAGAGGACGGAGACATCTTGCGTTAGTGGCTATGCTGCCGATGCTCTTCGCTCTCCCCCACCGGAATCACACACCCGTGCGCCACTTCGCACTCCACGTGCTCGAACTGAATGGTGGTATGGTCGATGCGGAAGTTGAGGTGCAGGGAGTCCTTAACGTCGCGCAAAATGCGCTCACTCACTGACGGCGGGATGTCGGCGATCGCAATGTGGCAAGAAAGCGCGCGGGTTTCCGACCCGATGCTCCAGCAGTGCAGATCGTGGACATCGTTGACGCCGTCGATCGAGCGGATGGCGCTCTCAACCAGTTCAAGCTTCACCCCGCGCGGTGTGCCTTCGAGTAGAATATTCAGCGTCTCGCGCACAATGCCGAAGCCGGACCATAGGATCAGCACGCCGATTCCAAAAGAAAGGGCGGAATCAATCCAGGTATCGCCGGTGACCAGAATTGCCCAGCCTCCAGCGATAACGGCGGCGGTCGAGAGCGTGTCGCCCACTTCATGCAGCAGCGCGCTGCGGATGTTGACGTCGCCGCCGGAGCGTCCGCCCGCGCGGTAGAGCAGCACCGCGATGGCTCCATTCATCACCACGCCCGTAGCGGCGACCCACATCATCACTGAGGCTTGCACGTGCTGGGGGTGCTGCAAACGGCGGAACGCCTCGTAGAAGATGAAGAATGAAACCGCGACCAGCGAAACCGCATTCACCAGCGCGGCCAGCACTCCGGCACGATGGTAACCGTAGGTCTTGGTGGAACTGGCCGGGCGCGACTGCAAATAAACAGCGACCAGTGACAGCAACAACGCCAGGAAGTCAGAGAGATTATGTCCAGCTTCGGAGAGCAAGGCCAGCGAATGGGCGCGGATACCGGCCGCCACCAGCAGCACGATATAGGCCGCGGTTACCCCCAGCGCAATCTTGAGAACTTGCTTGGGGCCGCCTGCGCCGTGAACATGGGCACGCATATCTTAAGTGTACGGTTGCCAGAGACGGGCTTCAAGCGGCGCCCCAGCCTGGGAATTCCTTAGCGCTTCAGAAGATTCTGCATGTACCGGTCGTTGTAGAGGGTGGTCTTACTCTGTACAAACTCGAGAATGCGGTACATCTTTTCCCGCGACTCACGGCTCATCTCCTTGAATTGCACAGCTACTCCCGAGCCGGGATGAACTCTCGCGATCGTACCCTCCGCGTTCAACGTGCCATCATCGATGGAGAACACCAACTTCAAGCTCGATCCCGGAGTGAGGATCGCGCTTGTTTCCACATAGCAGCCGCCCAGGCTGACGTCGATCAAATTGCCAAATATCGGCGCGGCGCTACCCTGAGGATGCAACTCGATGGTGAGACGGCATTTCATGCGGGTGTGCAGCCGCTGATCTTTCTGCGAAGGCTGTTTCTGCTTCTCCATGTACATGCGTCGGTCGGCCTGCGCCAAAAGTTGTTCGGCATCGTTCCCATCTGCCGGAGAAACGGCCAACCCCACGCTCAACGACACAATCTCCTCTCCGCAAACGTCGAACCCGGCTTGCCGCGCCAAAGGCCGAATCTGCTCAACTTTCTTAGCGGCAGCGTCAGCTTGCAGACCCGGAGCAATCACCACAAATTCGTCTCCGCCCATGCGGGCGACGTAGTCATACTCGCGGCAGCTGTCTTTCAACGCCTGCGCAAACAGGCGCAACACCCGATTCCCTTCCAGGTGTCCGAAGCGGTCGTTGATCTTCTTGAACCCATTCATGTCGCAGACCATTAGCGTAAGTGACTCTTGGTCACGCTTGCATCGGGCCAGTTCGCGGTCGAGTTGCAGGAACAGTGACCGGGCATTCGGCAGTCCAGTCAGGTAGTCCGTGGTGGCGGAGCTCTCTGCCTGCTGAAATTTGAGGGCATTCTCAATCGCAAGAGCCATCTTGCCGCTAACCGCTAACAGAATGCGCAAATGATCGGAAGTAAACGCGTCGCGCTCGGCGCGGTAAAGCGCGAGCACACCAATCACGCCACCCACGCCCTCCAGAGGCAGAGCCAGGGCGGAGCGCAAGGTGCTGAATTTGTCGGGATCGTTCAAGTATCCCGGCTCCACGGAAGGATTGCCGTTCACGATCGGTTTCTTGTTCTGCGCGACCCAGCCTGAGAGTCCGTCCCCTAGCGGAATTCGCAAAGAAGAAAACAGGCGATAGTTGTCGCCATTCACATATTCCGGCATCAGCACTTCGTCGCGCAGGATGTAGATGGCGATGGCGTCGTAGGGAACCATGGGTTTGAGCTTGACCGAAAAAACCGAAAGCGTTTCGCCCAAGCTCAGCGAAGCTCCCAAATCCTGGCTCAGCTCAAACAGAGATTGCGCCTCCTGCCGCGCCGCCGCGATCGACGACAGAAAAGTTGCTTCCCGGCCCGGCGCATCGGAAACGCTGGCATTTTCGAATCCAGCAGCGGGCGCATGCCCTCGTGTGATCCTGAGTTCGGTGGGAAGCGCAAGATTTCCCCCTCCCGCTGCCTGCGCCAGCGCCAAATTCTCCAGGGTTCGGTAACGCCTCTTAAGAACATCCACCACTTTCGGGTCAAACGATTTCCCTGACTCTGCCGCCAGCCGTTTCATCACTTCATCCAGCGGCATGGCGCGCCGGTATTGCCGGTCGGAGGCCAGCGCGTCCAGGTAGTCGACGGCGGAAAGAATACGCGCTCCGATTGGAATCTCCGTGCCTTTCAGTCCATAGGGATAGCCGGATCCGTCCCACTTTTCATGATGGGCCCGCACGATCGGCACAACCGGGTAGGGGAAGCGAACACGCTCCAGAATTTCCGCCCCCACCACGGTGTGGATCTTCATTTTCTCGAACTCTTCCGGTGTCAGCCGGCCGGGCTTGGCGATAATGTGTTCCGGCACCGCGAGCTTGCCGATGTCGTGCAGCAGGGACGCGGCATGCAGCGCTTCCAGATCAGTCCCTGTCATGCCTAGCTCCTTCGCCACCTCGATGGCGTAAATCCGCACCCGCTGCAGGTGATCGTGGGTGGTTTGGTCTTTTGCCTCAATGGCCAGGGCAAGCGCCTCAATGGTTCGCAGGTGCAAGTCCGCAATCTCTTCCACATGCCTCTTCTCGTCCTCCAGTTTGCCCAGGTACAAGCGGTAGGACCGGTAAATGACATAAATGGCAGGGACGAACAGCAGCGATGTTTCCCAGTTGAACTCGCGATTGAACCATCCAATCACACCGGCGATACCGGCACCGAGCAGGTAATAAGGGAACGACCAGAAGTAGCAATCCACCAGGATCTGCCGCAGGGGCTTGCCTTCGCTGAATGAAATGACGGCCGCAATGGATCCGGCATTGACAATGAAGTATGTCGATGCCGCCAGGCACAGAATCAGCGGACGGCTGGCGATGTACTGGTTGGCCAGAGGATTGTGATAGACAACGTAGGCCAGAGCGGTGGAGATAGCTCCGGCGCATACGTTGAACGCCAACTGAATGGCCGTAGGCCGGGATGGATACAGACTCTGTGCCAGCATGGAGATCGCGCCCAGCGTCAGGGCTTCCGCATAGCTCAGCTCCGCGATCCCCACCAGGATAAACAGGAAGTTCACCGACATCGTGCCCGTAATGCCGGGCAGCATAACGCGCAACCGCGACGCCAGGATCGCGATGCCCAGGTAGCAGATGAACTCCGCGATATTTTTACTGCTTTGGTGAATCGCAGCCTGAAGCAGGGACGCCATGCCGGCAGCGATGACGAGGCCGACAAAAGCCTTGGCGCCGATGGGTAGGCCTTTCCACGAGTGTGTGCTAGTGGACATTGAGTCTGCGGCGGTACCCGCTCGAGACTGCGGCGCGAGATACCACGCATTCAAGGATAAATAGCTAACAGGTTTAGTAACAATGATTTGTAGGCAATGGCGTAAACTTCGGTAATGCTCCCAAGTGCCTAATTGGCGGAAACTTTCGGGCGATTCGTCCGCCACCGAGGTCGCAGGGCCGCTCTTGCCAAAACATAATTCTCACGTGCCGTCCTCGCCGACCGAGGCCGAACCAGCCATCGGTACGGCATCATGTTTATCTTCCCGGGCCGGGCTCCCGTGGTCCGGGGCAGCAGGAACTCCGCCTGCAAATATCTGCTCACCTATCAGGATTACCTGGACATCCGCCGCGAAGCTCCGCATGTTCGTAACGCATCCCCGTCCTCATTAGGTTCGGCCTCAAGAGAAAAGGCGCGGCATATCGGCCGCGCCTGATTTCCTTAAAGTTGTATCTTATACTTTTACTATATCACAACAAGAGGATCAACTGTGACATGTCGCCAGAAATATCTGCGCCATGTTATGAGCAACTTAACCTGTTTGCCTATTGACAACATTTCAGGTGGCTCCCGGTTTCCTCGAAATTGCACCGCCCCACCCTAAATTTGGTTTGCTCTTGTGGAGCGGACACTCTTGTCCGGCGCCTTTGACTTTGACTTCTGGCCGCTCCCCACATGGAAGGATCGTCGTAGCTAGCGGACACTTCCGTCCGGCACACTCAGAAACTCAATACAAACCTTGGCCAACATAAAGGCATCGAAGCTAAGCATCGAAG
>WNFC01048939.1_pt1 | contig 10531 bp, 13 predicted proteins | sample 5400541 | NCBI WGS metagenome assembly WNFC01 (sample SAMN13153342, study PRJNA577476) | soil metagenome | isolation source: 120 cm saprolite under Douglas fir tree site 2 hole 2 replicate 1 | place: USA:California | collected 2015-04-18
GCGTGGCGCGATTCGAGCGCCGGTTCGGCAAACGGGACAAGTAACGCACCACGCGGGGGATACTTGCCCCCCGCGTGCCCCCGAGGTGCAGCCGGGTTCTTCGCTGTTCGTTGTCGCGCAGGAGGTAAGCGATGCTGGAGAGGCTTGCCGACCTGGCATCGGAGCACGCCCAGCTTGAGCGCGACCTCGCCGACCCGGCGGTGCACGCCGACCAGGAGAAGGCGCGGGCACTTGGCCGCAGGTACAGCGAGCTAACGCCCGTGGTACGCGCCTACGAGCAGTGGCTGGCTGTCAGCGCGGACGAGGCGACCGCGCGCGAATTGGCGGACGAGGACCCGTCCTTCGCGCGGGAGGCAGAGGAACTGGCAGCGCGCAGGGCCGAGCTTGAGCAGAAGCTGGAGCAGCTGCTCGTGCCGCGCGACCCGCTCGACGCCAAGGACGTGATCCTCGAGATCAAGGCGGGGGAGGGCGGCGAGGAGTCGGCCCTGTTCGCCGCCGACCTGCTGCGCATGTACCTGCGCTACGCGGAGCGCCAGGGCTGGAAGACCGAGGTGCTCGACTCGACCATCACCGGGCTCGGCGGCTACAAGGACGTGACCGTCGCGGTCAAGGCGGCCGGCCGGGGCAGCCTGGCCGGAACCCCTGACGGTGCCTGGTCGCTGCTGAAGTACGAGGGTGGAGTGCACCGGGTGCAGCGGGTTCCGGTCACCGAATCGCAGGGCCGGATCCATACGTCGGCCGCTGGCGTTCTCGTGTTGCCTGAAGCCGACCCGGTCGAGGTCAGCATCGACCCGGCGGACCTGCGCATCGACGTGTTCCGCTCAACCGGGCCCGGCGGCCAGAGCGTCAACACGACCGACTCGGCGGTACGGATCACACACCAGCCGAGCGGCATCGTGGTCTCGTGCCAGAACGAGAAGAGCCAGCTGCAGAACAAGGAAGCGGCGCTGCGCATCCTGCGCTCGCGGCTGCTCGCGGCGGCGCAGGAGGAAGCGAACGCCAAGGCCTCGGCGGAGCGACGCAGCCAGGTCGCGACGGTCGACCGGTCACAGCGGGTCCGCACCTACAACTTCCCTGAGAACCGGATATCCGACCACCGAGTCGGGTTCAAGGCCTACAACCTGGACCAGGTGCTGAACGGTGACCTGGACGCGGTGATCGGAGCGCTGGTGGAGGCGGACCGGGCTGGGAGGCTGGCCGGGGCCGCGCAGGACTCATGAGCCTGCTGCTGCGCGAGATCGCGCTGGCCACGGCCCGGCTCGCGGAGGCAGGCGTCGAGTCGCCGCGCACCGACGCGGAGCTGATGGCGGCGCACAGGCACGGGGTCAGCCGGAGCCAGCTGCACCTGGTGCCGGATGTGACGTGGCCAGACGCGAGGCGCGCGAACCGGTTCAGCACATCACCGGGGTGGCCTACTTCCGCTACCTCGACCTGCTGGTCGGCCCCGGCGTGTTCGTGCCGCGACCGGAGACCGAGGTGATGACCGGCTGGGCGATCGACGCCCTGAACGCGATGGACGCCGCCGAGCCGGTGGTGGCAGACCTGGGCACGGGGTCTGGTGCGATCGCGCTGGCGATCGCGCTCGAAGTACCCACGGCACGGGTGCACGCGGTCGAGGCCGATCCGCTGGCACGGGCCTGGGCCGAGAAGAACCTCGCGCGATGCGCCGCGGCCGCACCGCACCTGGCGGGCAGAATCATTATTCACGCTGCCGATCTCGCGACTGCCCTGGCTGATCTGGACGGTTCCGTCGACCTGGTGATCAGCAACCCGCCGTACATCCCAGTCGGCGCTGGCGTGCCGCCCGAGGTCGCCGAGTACGAACCAGCCGCCGCGCTGTACTCGGGAGCGGACGGGCTCGATGCGATCCGGGTCGTCGAACGAACCGCGAAGAGGCTGCTCCGCCCCGGCGGGCTTGTCGCCGTCGAGCACGGCGCGCCGCAAGGTACCGCCGTGTACTGGGTGTTCGCTGAGGACAGCGAATGGCAGGACACGGCCAACCACCGCGACCTGGCGGGTCTCGACCGGTTCGTCAGTGCCCGGCTGCGGGACAGGGCCTACGATCGGCTGCCATGACGGAGATCTTCGACTGCGCCGACGAGGAGCAGCGTGCGGCGGGTATCGCCGCCGCAGCGAAGGCCGTGCTCGACGGGCAACTCGTCGTGCTTCCCACCGACACCGTCTACGGGATCGGCGCGGATGCCTTCCGCACGGCCGCTGACGCGCGGCCGAGGCCCTGGCCGATGACCTCGGCCCGTACGGCCGGTCGCTGATCGACGAGTTCTGGCCAGGGGGGCTTACCCTGATCTGCCGCGCGCGGCTGTCGCTGAAGTGGGACCTCGGTGAGACCAAGGGCACGGTCGCGCTGCGGATGCCGGATCATCCGGTCGCGCTCGAACTGTTGCAGCAGACCGGGCCGATGGCGGTCAGCAGTGCGAACATCACGGGCGCGCCGGCGGCCACCACGGTGGCGGACGCCAGGGAGCAGCTCGGCGACGAGGTCGCGGTCTACCTCGACGCCGGGGTGTCCGCGGTGGGGACCGCGTCCACGATCGTCGACCTGACCGGCGACATGCCTCGGATGCTGCGATCGGGCGCGGTGCCGATCGGGCGGTTGCGCGAGGTCGCGGCTGTAGCCATAGAGTGAACGCGATGCGGGACTACGCCTTGCCGCTGCTTGTGACCCTGGCAGTCACCTATCTGCTGACGCCGCTGGTGCGGCGGCTAGCGATCAAGGTCGGTGCTGTGTTCGGGGCACGCGACCGGGATGTGCATGCCGAGCCGATTCCGCGGATGGGCGGGCTCGCCATGTTCATCGGCGTTGCTGCCGGCCTGCTCGCGGCGAGTCGGCTCGCGTCGCTCGCCAGCGCGATCTCCCTCCGTGATCTGCTTCTGCTGCTGCTCGCGGCTGGCCTCATCGTCGGCGTCCGCTGGCGGGGCGAGGCTGCAGTTCTTTCCGCTGCCGAGGGAGTACCTGTTCGACCTGACGCCGAACGAGTCGCTGGTGCTGACGATCGTGGTCGTCGTGGCAACGATCAACGCGGTGAACTTCATCGACGGCCTTGACGGGCTGGCGGCGGGGATCGTGTGCATCGCGGCGCTCTCGTTCTTCGTCTATTACTACTACCTGACCCAGAACGTGGGCCTTGTGCCCGAGGCGGCGCCCGCGCTGGTCTCGGTCGTCCTCGCCGGGGCGTGCCTTGGCTTCCTGCCGCACAACTTCTACCCCGCGAAGATCTTCATGGGCGACACCGGGTCCATGCTGCTCGGCTTGCTGCTCGCCTACGTGCCGATCCAGGCCATGTCGTCGCTGCCGTTCGCGATCCTGTACAACAAGGCCAACCGGTTCGCCGAGATCCTGCCTCTGCTGCTGCCCGCCGCCGTGCTCGTCCTCCCGTACACCGACATGCTGCGCGCCGTCATCCGGCGCGCCAGGGCTGGGCAGTCGCCGTTCGCGGCCGACCGCAAGCACCTGCACCACCGGATGCTGGAGATCGGCCACTCGCACCGCTCCAGCGTGCTGATCCTCTACGCCTGGGCGGCGGTCTTCGCCAGCATCGTCGTCGGCCTGTCCATCCTGACCGTCAGCCTCGCGTACCTCGCCCTGACCACGCTCGCCGCGGTCCTCGTGCTCGCGCTGCTGTCGATTCCGAGCATGCGGTTCTGGGAGCGGAGCAGCCGCCACCCCGCGTTAGCGCAGCACCAATGGATGGCTTTCGTCACGGTGGATGACCCGGCGCGGCCAAGGTCCGGGAGCTTGTGATATCTTTCACGAGCACCCGCGCTCCGTCGAGTGCTCGTCCCGTGATGCATGCGCCGGCCGGCCAGAGGCCGCTGGCCACTCCACCCGGAGTTAGACACGATGCTGGCGAACTACGCCCGGATCGCCCGCCGCTCCGCCTTCGTCGCGGCAACGGCAGCGGCGGTGATGCTGGCGATCTCGGCGGCCGTCGGCGGTGTGAAGGGCCTGCTCGGTGCGGCCATCGCGGTCGCGATCGTGGCAGCCTTCTTCGGGATCAGCATCCTGGCGGTGGGCCGGGCTGCGCGGATCAGTCCGCCGGTGATGATGGTGACCGCGCTCGGAACGTATGTCGTCAAGATCCTGATCCTGTTGATTCTGGTGGGACAGTTCGAGAACACGACAGCGTTCAATCCGCGTCTCTTCGGCCTGACGGCGATCGTCTGCGTGCTTGTCTACTCCGGAGCCCAGTTCGCCTGGTCGCGGCGGCTGAAGACGTTCTACGTCGAACCTGGCAAGCAACAGTGAGCGGCGGCATGCATGCGCGACGGCTACACCTACCTCTCCTACCTGATCGGTGGCATGGCGCTGTACGGGTTCATCGGCTGGCTGGTCGGCCGGTGGACGGGCCTGCCCGTGCTGTTCCCGGTCGGTATGGTCATCGGCCTTGCGCTGGGGGTCGCCTTGGTCATCTTCCAAGCGCGACGACGGCCGTGACGACCGGGAGTGCGCGGTGATCGCAGCGCGGGACTGCGTCGGCGGCCATATCTTCTCCGGCTGCGCCTACCCGGCGCCGACGATCAACGACTTCTTCTTCAAGCCGCTCGCCACGATCGGGCCGGTCCAGATCACCAAGCCGATGGTGCTCGCCGTCGTGGCCGGCGCGATCGTCCTCGGATTCTTCGCGTACGCGTTCCGCAAGCCCGCGCTTGTGCCGCGCGGCGCGCAGAACGTCGGCGAGGCGGGCGTGCTGTTCGTCCGGGATCAGATCCTGCGGCCGCAGCTCGGCAAGGCCGGCGACAAGTACCTGCCCTTCCTGGTATCGATCTTCTTCTTCGTCTGGATCATGAACCTGTTCGGGATCATCCCGCTGATCGACTTCCCGGCGACGTCGAAGATCGCCTACCCGGCCGGGCTGGCGCTGATCGTCTGGATCACCTACCTGACCGTGGGCATCCGGGCGAAGGGCCCGCTCAACTACTTCAAGAACATTGCGGTGCCGTCCGGTGCCCCGTGGTGGATCCTGCCGTTGCTCGCCCCGATCGAACTGGTGTCGAACATCTTCGTCCGGCCGTTCACGCTCACGATCCGGCTCATGGCCAACATGCTGGCCGGGCACCTGCTGCTGCTGGTGTTCGGGCTCGCGTCGTGGTACCTGTTCAGCGCTACGATCGGGCTGCTGTTCTCCGCCACGTCGCTACTCGTGACCATCATCCTGACCGGCCTTGAGGTGCTGATCCAGTTGCTTCAGGCCTTCATCTTCACGACGTTGACTGCTTATTACCTGGCGGACGCTTCGGCGGCGCACTAATGCACTAATAGAGAAGAGGAAACACACACATGCTCGCGATGCACGTGCTGCACCTGATCCACCTTGCGTCTGGCACGACCACTCTGCACATTGTCAACCTGGGTGCTCTGACGTACGGTCTCGCGGCGATTGGCCCTGGCATCGGCATTGGCTTGGTGTTCGGCCACGCGATCGAGGCGATGGCCCGCCAGCCTGAGGCGACCGGCCAGATCACGACGTTCATGTGGATCGGCTTCGCGCTTACCGAGGCGCTGGCGCTGATCGGCATCGCCGTGCCGTTCTTCATCAAGTAGTACCCGGAGGCCCCATGATCGCCGCAGCATCACAGCCGTCGCCGCTGCTCCCTGACCCGACCGACCTGATCGTCGGGCTGTTCACGTTCGCGGTCATCTTCTTCGCGCTGTGGCGGATCGTGCTGCCGCGGCTGTCCGCGATGCTCGAGGCGCGCACCGACGCGATCGAGGGCGGCCTGAAGCGGGCCGAGGACGCGCAGGAAGAGGCCACCCGGGTACTCGGTCAGTACCAGGCCCAGCTCGCCGAGGCCAGGCACGACGCGGCCCGGCTGCGCGAGGTGGCCAAGGAGGAGGCCGCGCAGATCGTGGCGCAGGGCCGGGCCGACGGCGCGGCCGAGCGGCAGCGGCTGATCGACTCGGCGAGCGCGCAGATCGAGGCCGACCGGCAGCACGCCCTGGCAGCGCTGCGGGCCGAGGTCGGCACGCTCGCGGTCGAACTGGCCAGCAAGATCGTCGGCGAGTCGCTGGCCGACGAGGCCAGGCAGGCCAGGATGGTCGACCGGTTCCTGGCGGAGATCGAAGCTGAGCCGGCTGGCACGGGGGCGGCGGGCACCCGGCGATGAGAGGGACAAGCCGTGCGTCGCTGTCCGCCGCCAGAAGGCGGCTGACTGCGGCATTGCGCGACGGCGAGAGGACGGAGGCAAGCGCGCTTGGCGAGGAACTGTTCGCGGTCACCGCTCTGCTCGACTCCGAGCCCGCGCTGCGGCGCGCGCTGTCCGACTCGTCCAGGGACGGCGCCGCGCGGGCTGGCCTGGCGGACAGCTTGCTGCGCGGCAAGCTGTCCGAGCTATCGCTTGAGCAGCTGACCTTGCTTGTGGCTGACCGCTGGTCCGAGGCGTCTGACCTGGCCGACGCCTGCGAGCAGCTCGCGGTGCTTGCCTTCGCTGTGTCAGCGGACAAGGTCGGCCAGCTCGACGAGACTGAGGACGAGTTGTTCAGGTTCGGCCGGATCGCGGCGGGTAATCCGGACCTGCGGTCCGCGCTGTCGAACTGGTTCGCGCCGGTGGCAGCCCGCACCGAACTGGTCACCACGCTGCTGACCGGGAAGGTCACCGCTGCCGCGCTGCGGCTGATCACCCAAGCCGCGGCGCAGCCGCGTGGACGTAGCCTGGATGCGAGCCTTGAGCAATACGCGCGCCTGGCCGCTCAGCTGCGCGAGCAGCTCCTGGCCGTGGTGCGGGTGGCGGCACCGCTCAGCGCGGAGCAGCGAGCCAGGCTGGAAGAGGCTTTGTCGGCGGCCTACGGGCACGACGTGCACCTGAACGTCGTGCTCGACCCGGAGGTGATCGGCGGCTTGTCGGTGCGGATCGGCGACCAGCTCATCAACGGCAGCGTGGCCGCCCGCCTGGCCGAGCTGCGCCGCGGGCTAGCGGCGTAGGAATCAAAGGGGAGAGACCGGAACGATGACCGAGCTGACCATCAGGCCGCAGGAGATCAAGGACGCGCTCGCGCGTTTCGTCGAGGCCTATGAGCCGGGCGCGGCGGCCACCGAGGAGGTCGGCCTCGTCGTCGAGTGCGGCGACGGCATCGCCCGGGTCGAGGGGCTGCCCTCGGCCATGGCCAACGAGCTGCTTGAGTTCGAGGACGGCACCCGCGGCCTGGCGTTGAACCTGGATGAGCGTGAGATCGGCGTGGTGATCCTTGGCGACTTTTCGCAGATCGAGGAGGGGCAACAGGTCAAGCGGACCGGTGAGGTGCTGTCGGTCCCGGTCGGCGATAGTTTCCTCGGCCGGGTCGTCGGCCCGCTTGGGGAGCCGCTTGACGGCCAGGGCCCGATCGAGAACACGGTCCACCGCGCCCTGGAACTGCAGGCGCCGAGCGTCGTGCAGCGGCAGCCGGTGAAGGAGCCGCTGCAGACCGGCATCAAGGCCATCGACTCGATGACCGCGATCGGCCGCGGCCAGCGCCAGCCGCAGTCGGGCAGAAGGGATCGACGATCGCCCAGGTCCGCGGCGCGCTTGACGAGGCAGGCGCGATGGCCTACACCACCATCGTGGCCGCCCCGGCCTCCGACCCGGCGGGCTACAAGTACATCGCCCCGTATACCGGCTCGGCGATCGGCCAGCACTGGATGTACCAGCGCAAGCACGCCCTGATCATCTTCGACGACCTGACCAAGCAGGCCGAGGCATACCGGGCGATCTCGCTGCTGCTGCGCCGACCGCCGGGCCGCGAGGCGTATCCGGGCGACGTGTTCTACTTGCACTCGCGGCTGCTCGAGCGGTGCGCGAAGCTGTCCGACGACATGGGCGGCGGCTCGCTGACCGGCCTGCCGATCATCGAGACCAAGGGCAACGACGTGTCGGCCTACATCCCGACGAACGTGATCTCGATCACCGACGGGCAGATCTTCCTGGAGACCGACCTGTTCAACTCGGGCGTGCGCCCGGCCATCAACGTGGGAATCTCGGTGTCCCGGGTTGGTGGCAACGCGCAGGTCAAAGCCATGAAGAAGGTTGCGGGCACGCTGCGGCTCGGGCTGTCCCAGTACCGGGACCTCGAGGCCTTCGCCGCGTTCGCCTCCGATCTGGACGCGGCCTCCCGAGCCCAGCTCGATCGCGGCGAGCGGCTAGTCGAGCTGCTCAAGCAGCCGCAGTACAGCCCGTTCCCGGTCGAGCGGCAGGTGGTATCGGTGTGGGCCGGCACCACCGGGCAGCTTGACGACGTGCCGGTCGAGGACATCAGGCGGTTTGAGGACGAGTTCCTCGACTACATCGCCCGCAACTATCAGGGGATCTTCGACGCGATCAGGGAGACCGGCGACCTGTCCGACGACACCGCCACGGCGCTGAAGGACGCGATCGAGGAGTTCCGCCGGACCTTCGAGACCAGGGACGGCCGCCTGCTTGTGCCAGCCGATGACCACGTGGCCGCGATGGAGGCCAGCGAGATCGAGCAGGAAACGCTGGTCAGGCGTGTGCCGTCGGTGGCGAAGAAGTAGCGGATGGGCGCCCAGCTTCGCGCGGTCAGGCGGCGGATCGCCACGGTCAAGTCCACCGCCAAGATCACGCGCGCCCAGGAGCTGATCGCCTCGTCGCGGATACTCAAGGCGCAGCAGCGGGTGCACGCTTCTGCCCCGTACGCGCGGGAGATCACCTCGGCGGTGGAAGCGGTGGTCAGCCGGTCGGGCCACATCCAGCACCCGCTGACCACTCAGGCAGAGAACCCGGAACGAGCGGCGGTGCTGATCCTCACCAGCGACCGGGGGTTCTGCGGCGGCTACAACGCCACGGTGATGCGCGAGGTGCTCGGGCTGAACGCGGAGCTAGCCGAGCAAGGCGTGACACCCGTGCCGTACGTATCCGGGCGCAAGGGCATCGGCTGGCACCGGTTCAGGGACAGGGAGATGGCGGCGACGTGGAGCGGGTTCTCTGACACGCCGGTCTACGCCAACGCCAGCATGATCACCCGCACGCTGCTCGAGGCATTCGGCGCGCCGGCGGCCGAGGGCGGGGTGGACGAGATCTACCTGGTCTACACAGAGTTCGTGTCGATGCTGACCCAGCGACCGGTGGTGCGGCGGCTGCTGCCGCTTGAGGTCGCCGAGCGGGTCGAACGAGGGCCGATCCCGATCTACGAGTTCGAGCCCTCGCCCGAGCGCGTGCTCGACGAGCTGCTGCCGTGGTACGTGGAGAGCCGCATCTTCCACGCCCTGCTCGACGCTGCGGCGGCCGAGATCGCCGCCAGGCGGCGCGCGATGAAGTCGGCCACCGACAACGCGAACGAGTTGCTCGAGGTCCTGACCAGGGAGGCCAACAAGGCCAGGCAGGCCGAGATCACCCAGGAAATCAGCGAGATCGTTGGCGGCGCGAACGCGCTGGCCGAGGCGATCAGTGGGAGTAAGTGAGCACAAGCATGACCAGCACGCCAACCTCCGGCACCGGCCGTGTCGCCCGGGTCATCGGCCCGGTTGTCGACGTCGAGTTCTCTGCCGAGGACATGCCTCTGATCTATAACGCGCTGCACGTCGATGTCACGATGGGCGGCGAGACCCGGACGCTGACCCTCGAGGTCGCCCTGCACATCGGCGACAACACGGTGCGGGCGATCTCGATGCGGCCGACGGACGGCATGGTCCGCGGCGCCGTGGTGACCGACACGGGCAGCCCGATCACGGTACCCGTCGGCGACGTGACCAAGGGCCATGTGTTCAACGTGCTCGGCGAGACCCTCGACGTGCCGACTGCCTCGCTGCACGTGACCGAGCGCTGGCCGATCCACCGCCCGGCGCCTCCCCTTGACCAGCTTGAGCCGAAGACGGAGATGTTCGTCACCGGGATCAAGGTCATCGACCTGCTCACCCCGTACGTGTCCGGCGGCAAGATCGGCCTGTTCGGCGGTGCGGGGGTAGGCAAGACCGTGCTCATCCAGGAGATGATCCGCCGCGTCGCGAAGAACTTCGGCGGGGTGTCCGTGTTCGCCGGGGTGGGGGAGCGGACCCGCGAAGGTAATGATCTGTTCCTCGAGATGAGCGAGTCAGGCGTCATCGCCGACACCGCGCTGGTGTTCGGCCAGATGGACGAGCCGCCTGGCACCAGGCTTCGGGTCGGCCTCTCCGCGCTGACGATGGCCGAGTACTTCAGGGACGTTCAGAAGCAGGACGTGCTTCTGTTCATCGACAACATCTTCCGGTTCACCCAGGCTGGCTCGGAAGTCTCCACCCTGCTCGGCCGGATGCCCTCGGCCGTCGGCTACCAGCCCACGCTGGCCGACGAGATGGGGCAGCTGCAGGAGCGGATCACCTCCACCCGCGGTCACTCGATCACGTCGATGCAGGCGATCTACGTGCCGGCCGACGACATCACCGACCCGGCCCCGCACACCACGTTCGCGCACCTCGACGCGACCACGGTGCTGAGCCGGGCGATCACCGAGAAGGGCATTTACCCGGCAGTGGACCCGCTGGATTCGAGCTCCCGGATCCTGGACGCCCGCTACATCGGCCAGGAGCACTACAGCGTGGCCCGT
>WNFC01009985.1_pt1 | contig 10530 bp, 9 predicted proteins | sample 5400541 | NCBI WGS metagenome assembly WNFC01 (sample SAMN13153342, study PRJNA577476) | soil metagenome | isolation source: 120 cm saprolite under Douglas fir tree site 2 hole 2 replicate 1 | place: USA:California | collected 2015-04-18
TTGGGAGATCCGGCGACGTGATCGGCGTTGGGACTTCCGGCCAGGGAAAGTTCCCGGCTGCCAGTTGCACGAGTCCTGGCAGTCAATCATGGCGATCACTGGTTGCTCACGCGCGACCGCGTTTCGCTGGATCGAAAAGCTTATGGCGGAGCCATCGCCGGAGCCGGAGCCCTGGACGCCCGCAGTTCGCCCTGCGCCCGATCCAGGAGCGAATCGCGGGCTTGTCACTCTCCCAGGGCAAACCTTTTACTGGGGCGGACTCCTCGGTGCAACTAGGATGGCGCGTTATGGGCAAAGCACGATCCCCGCTCGCTGGGGAAATGTGCGACGCAAAATCTTACTGCATATTCAGCTGCATAGTCTGTCCCAAACCCACCCAAACTGCCCCAAATGTGGGTCGCCACGGTACACGTAACTCCTTTGAAACCAGCCATGGGCGCGGGATTCGTCACATTTGAAGACCGGGAGGATCACCGGACCCCATGCGCTTCCACGCTGCCAGTCAGGCTGCGCCCCCATGTTAGCTGGAGTGCTCATCCGTGCATAGGCCTGAAGGGAACACTGCAGAATCGTCCTAATGTTCCACTGGGAACATTTTGTAGTTTCGTACATATACGTACGTTTTCATACATACATAACTAAATGACAGCACCGGCAAGGGTTAGGATTGAAGACTGGCGACTGATGTCACCCTGGGAGCCCGGCTCACGCTGTTGTTCATGGAGCCTTGCCGGCCGTCATTTGGTGTCCGGATTCTCTCTACGACTAACCAGTTATCTGTTACTACTTCTCTTCTGGTTGTCGGTTCTCAGTTAGGCTTGCCGGTGCTCCGCGGTAGCCTCGACCCCACCGGAGTGTAATGTGTTTCCCGCCGAAACCGTGGGAGAAGCGAGGGTGAGACAAATGGAGCGAGGCTGGGCGACATCGCGACGAAAAATTCTCTGTGAAGTGGGAAATAAGAGCGGCCACGGATTAGCGCGGATTTCACCGATCACGTGCTGCCACCGCGCCCCACTTCTCGCGAAATACACGAAAAGTGGGGCACTCATCCGTGGTCAGGATCTTCCTTACTTCGGCTGCGGAACGATCCGCAGATACGGCTTAGGCGACTTCCAGCCGCCAGGGTACTTCTGTTGCGCCTCTTCGTTCGATACTGCCGGCAAGATGATGACATCGTCTCCCTGCTTCCAGTTCACCGGCGTAGCCACCTTGTGCTTGGCCGTGAGCTGCATCGAGTCGAGGACGCGCAGCACTTCGTCGAAGTTGCGGCCGGTGCTCATCGGATAACTGAGCTGGAGCTTGATCTTCTTGTCCGGGCCGACAACAAAGACCGTACGCACGGTGGCGTTGTCCGCCGCGGTGCGCCCTTCGGAGGTGTTCCCGCTCTCGGCTGGCAACATGCCGTAGAGCTTGGCAATCTTGAGCTGCGGGTCGCCGATCATCGGGTAGTTTACTTTGTGGCCCTGGGTCTCCTCGATATCTGCCGCCCACTTGCCGTGACTGCTCACGGGGTCCACACTCAACCCGATAATCTTCGTGTTCCGTTTGGCGAATTCGGGTTGGAGCCCGGCCATATAGCCGAGTTCGGTGGTGCACACGGGAGTGAAGTCTTTGGGATGTGAAAACAAGACCGCCCAGCCGTCGCCGATCCATTCATGGAAGTTGATCGTACCCTGCGTGGTCTCGGCGGTGAAATCGGGGGCGGTGTCATTAATGCGGGGAATTGTGGAGCTGGCTGGAGTAACGGTTGCAGTGCTCATGGTTGCTCTCCTCGAAAAATTTAGATCATCCGGCAAAGCTCCGGAGTTGCGGTCTGGTCCCGCCGCGGCTTTCAAATGCGGGTGAGAATCACATCAAAAACGAAACCCACCCGATTTGGGCCGGGTGGGCGCCTGGAAACCTGTCCACGCTATCCGCACCCCGGCGTCTGTCTACAACAACAGAGAGCGACAGACGTGGAGCACAGGCGCATACGTAAATTAGGATACGCGGCGGCTGAAATGGAGTCAAACCGCTGGTAGCACTGGTAGCACGCTGGGCCCCTGCAGCCGGGACGACCGGCTGGCGACTGGCGCTACAAACTCGGGCTACAATAAGTTGGCATGACCAAAGATCTCCGCCGCTTTGCTTTCGTGCAATTCGACGTTTTTTCTTCGCGGCCATTCGAGGGCAATCCCCTGGCTGTGTTCCCGGACGGGCGGGGGCTCAGCGACGAGCAAATGCAGGCTATGGCTCGCGAGATGAATTTGTCTGAGACCACCTTCGTCCTGCCTCGCGAGCAAGCGGTCGAACGTGAGCGTGGGGTGCGGGTGCGAATTTTCACCGTGCAGGAAGAGTTGCCCTTTGCCGGTCATCCCACACTGGGAACGGCTTTCTGGTTGCGCGGTTCCACGGGAGCGGGCGAGATCGCGCTTGAGCTTAACGTGGGCAGGGTTCCGGTGCGCTTCGAGGAAACATCCGGACAGCCGGTCTTCGGCGAGATGACGCAAGTGGAGCCCAAATTCGGTCCGGCGCACGATCGCGAAACTGTGGTGCGCGCCACCAGTTTGCGCGACGGCGATATCGACCCCTCCTTGCCGATCCAGACGGTTTCGACTGGGATTGCGTTCACCGTGGTTCCACTGCGAGGACTGGACGTGATGCGCCGGTTGCAAGTGGACCTCAAGGGCTCGAGCCAATATCTGGAGCGTTCGGGAGGGGGCAAGTTTTTTTATTTTGTAACCCGCGAGACCGTCGATCCCGCGGCGCGGCTACACGCCCGCATGTTGTTCAACAACGGAGAGGACCCTGCCACGGGTTCCGCCGCCGGCTGCACGGCCGCCTGGATGGTCGCAAACCGCGTGGCCGAGGCGGACGAGCGCGTACTCGTCGAGCAGGGAGTCGAGATGCTGCGGCCCAGCCGGATTTTTGTCCGCGCGGGGCGCGTGGATGACAGAGTGGTTAACGTGCGCGTGGGAGGAAATGCTGTGGAAGTTCTCCACGGAGAAATTTTTTTCTGAGAGGTGATGCCAGATTGCCGTGAAAAAGTGCGGCCATGCACAAGCGCGAATTTTTTTCAATGGGGCGAATTTACCATTAGCATCGGCGACACTTTACATCCGGCTCCCCTGCCTTTAGGATTTTGTCTCGCTCTGAGTTCTCCCAAACATTGGTCAAAAGATTTTGGATCTGCTGGCGCCATTTACCGGGCAGCCACTTCGGAAGCAGGGATGAAGCCGAAACGAACGATTCTTTGTGTGGACGATAACGAACAGTCGCTTTCCATCCGAAAAGTGATGCTCGAAACCCGCGGCTACCGGGTGATCGCGTGCACCAGCGGGCAGGAAGCTCTGGAGCGATTTAAAAAGGGTGGCGTGGATCTGGTGCTGACCGACCTCATCATGCCCGGCCTGGACGGAGGCAAGCTGATCGAGGCCGTCAAAACTCTCTCACCTCAGACCCCCGCCATTCTGCTCTCGGGGAAAGTGCGAATCTATGATCGCGATACCCGGGCTGACGTCTTCCTCCCCAAGGGCATGTACGCGCCGGCCGAACTGTTGGAGCGCATCCGTCTGTTACTGGTGCGCAAGCGCGGCCCCAAGCGCGCCCAGTCACGCAGCCAATCCGCAGACCACATGGGCGCTGCCTGAGGATGAGGCGCCTCCTCCTGAGGGAGCAGTTCGTCCACGTCTGAAGCCCGTCCGTACTGCGCAGGCTTCGTGTAATATCGATTGTTTGGATGCCTGCCTTTATTGAAGCCGTGGAGCTGCGCAAAACCTACCGCGTGGGCAAGATTGAGGTTCCCGCCCTCCGCGGAATTTCTTTCAGGGTGCAACAGGGAGAATTTGTAAGCGTGGTAGGACCTTCAGGCAGCGGTAAGTCCACGCTCTTCTACCTTCTGGGCGGACTGACGCAAGCTGACGGAGGACACGTCGTAATTGACGGCGACGACTTCGCCCAACTCTCCGATGCCGAGCGTACCCGGCTGCGCAAACGCAAGATTGGATTTGTTTTCCAGAAATTCAATCTGTTACCGACCCTGGATGCGCGTTCCAACATCGATATCGCGCTGGATATTGCCGGCACAAATGCGGCTCGCGACTCAGCTTACTTTAGTAAAATTGTGGGGCTGCTGGGGCTGGAGAAACGCCTGCGGCACCGGCCTTCCGAACTTTCCGGGGGCGAGCAGCAGCGGGTGGCGCTGGCGCGGGCGCTGATCAACAAGCCGGCCATTGTTCTGGCCGACGAACCTACCGGCAACCTGGATTCAAGGAACTCCGAGATTGTGCTGTCCATGCTGCGGCATTCCAACCAGGAACTCGGCCAGACCGTGCTCATGATCACGCATAACCCGGAGGCCGCCACCTATGGCGACCGCATCATTCACATGCGCGACGGCGAAATCGTTGCCCCGGAAAAAGATCCGCAATGGACCGGCCACTCAGCTTGAGAGGACGCAAAGCTTCAACCCTGGATGGATGATCTGTGGACGGGATAACCAGCATGCAGGATACCTGGTACCCCGCGTGACGAATATGGATGACCTGCGAAAACCGATTCTGCCTGGCAAAGGCGCTTCGGATTACGAACGCTACCTGCGTACCGACGAACTGCTGTCGCTGCAGAAGAGCGCCGAAGAATTTCTGCACCCGGATGAGATGACTTTCCAGGTGGTGCATCAGGCTTCCGAGTTGTTGCTGAAGGGTGTTGCCTGGGAGCTGGATCGCGCCCGGGGGCTTATCGCGGACGGCGATTTCTTCAACTCCTCCCAGCTTCTGCGCCGCGGCAATCACATGCTGGAATATCCGATCTCTATGCTGCACGAGCTGGAGACGATCACGCCTTATGACTACCATCTGATTCGTGCCGGCCTCGGACACGGCAGCGGTCTGGATTCGCCCGGGTTCCTTGCCCTGCTCCACATTGGCCCCCGGCTGGGTGAAGCTTTCCAGGCTCAGTTGAGCAAGGCTGATATCAGTGTGGACGATCTGTATCGCCGTCACCAGGAATTCTTTGGCTTGCACGACGTGGCCGAGCGGCTGCTCGATTTTGATGAACGCGTCCACCTGTTCCGCTTTCATCACCTGAAGCTGGCCCAGCGGATTATCGGCGGCGGGGTGGTGGGTACGATGGGGACTCCGATGGAAGTGCTGCATCAGCGCATGGAACATCTGTTTTATAAGGAACTCTGGGAGGTGCGGAACCGGATCACGGCGGCGGCCAACGAAACCATGCAGAAGGAGGGCACTGGTCCGAAGTATTAGGTTCGATGTGGGCGCGGGGTCATTGCTGCAACGTTGTCCCGTTGTTTATAATGAGATACGTCAAGCGGGAGTAGCTCAGTGGTAGAGCGCGACCTTGCCAAGGTCGATGTCGCGGGTTCGACCCCCGTCTCCCGCTCCAAATTTCCACGGAGGAGCCCCGCAGCCGCGAGGCTTTTTCCATGCGGCAATAAGGCGCGGTACCCAAGTGGTAAGGGAGAGGTCTGCAAAACCTTTATACGTCGGTTCGATTCCGACCCGCGCCTCCAACTTAAAACCCGCATAAAACCTGTATTTATCTTGAATCTGTCCTAGTTTCTGGTATAGTTAATCCCCAGATCGAGTCTGGGGAGGGAACAATGGACAGTGTCGGAATCAAGCTCTACCGCAAGCCAGAAGTCGTCATCTACACGAGGCACAAGCCAACCTGCCCGCAGGCAGAGAACGAGTCCAGCGCCCGCTGTGAGTGCGCCAAATGGCTGCGTTACAGCCTTGAAGGCAAGCAGCACAAGGTGCCTGCTGGCACGCGCTCTTGGACGGTCGCGGAGGAGAAGCGGGAGGAGTTGCAGAAGCGGCTGACAAGCGGGCGTACGGTCGACGGACAGGTGACCAAGGCTGCCCAGCAGGAGCAACAGCGGCAGCGGTCTATTGAACAAGCGATTAAGGTCTTCGTCGCTAAGAAGGAAGGCGACGGATTTTTGAAGGCGACGATTCGCAAGCTCGAACGTCAGCTTCAGGTCTTTGAGAGTTTCCTCGCCGCCCGCTCAAAGTTCTTCCCGCACGAGATTACGGAGGACGACATCATCGTGTACAGGAACTCACGGAGCGAATGGAAGTCAGGGCTGATGAAGCAGAAGGCTCACCAGAATCTCAGGAGCTTCTTGAAGTTTGTCAAGGCTGACCCAGACGCCATTGCTGCCCTCAAGCCGATCAAACTGACCCGCGTTGATATCGAGCGGACGGAACCAAAGCCGTTCTCTGAAGACGAACTCACTCGTCTGCTGGCGCAAGTCCCGAAGACCTTCCCTGATGCGACCAAAGCTGCCCGGGTGACGGCGCTCATCCATTTGCAGGTTTCGACGGGGCTGGCGATACGGGATGCAGTCACACTTGAGCGGAAGAATATTGAGGGCGGCAGGCTGAGTATTCGGCGGCAGAAGACCAACAAGACTGTCGATCAAAGGCTCGATATTGGCCTGTATCAAGAACTCACACGAGTGCTCAACGGCAACCCACGGTACATCTTTTGGTCTGGCGAAGGCATAGCAACGAGCGCGACGACGAACTGGCAGCACGATCTGAGGGAGTTGATGACTGACGCCAAGGTCTGGATCAAAGGCAATCTGTCACACCGTTTCCGTGACACTGCGGTCGATTTCTGGCTAGGCTCAGGCTATTCGATGACCGAAGTCGCAGCGGCTCTTGGAGACACGGTTGCCATCGCAGAGAAGCACTACGCACGGCTGGCGTCCAAGCGGATGTCAGATCGGATGGCTCGTCTGCCAGTAAGAACGTGGCAGATGTGAACGAACCCAAACTGTGTGAATGCGGATGCGGAAGACCGACGCCACTTGCTACTCACACTAGCAAGAAGCACGGTCGTGTCAAAGGCCAGCCGACAAGCTTCATTCATGGCCATCACCGTCTTCCACCGAGCAGGTGTGAACATGAGCCGAAATATGGTCTTGGTCTTTGCCGTGCGTGTTACAAACGTGAATGGGATAAAGCAAATCCAGATAAGGCAGCAACACACTGGCGTAAGCATAAGGCAGCCCACGCAGGTGCGTACAACGCTTACGGTCGTGAATGGTCGAAAGCAAACCTTGACAAACGTAGAGTCAGTAACCACAGGCGCAAAGCCCGCAAGAAAAATGCTGGCGGGTCTTGGACAGCAGCACAGTGGGAGACATTAAAACGTCAGTATGGGTATCGCTGTGTCAATCCTGCCTGCTGGAAGACTGAAAAGGAACTGAAGGTTCTCGGTCGCGTTCTTGCCCCGACCACATCATTTCGCTCGATAAAGGCGGGCTGAATGACATCACGAACCTTCAGCCTTTGTGCCATGGCCCCGGTGGTTGCAACAACAAGAAGCACAACAAGACAATTGACTACATGATTTCGTGAAAAGCAAATAAAAAGCTCCCCCCACAGAGGGAGGGCGAGTCGGGGCAATGTCGTATTTTGTAGACTGGAAGAGGCAGAGCGACGATACAAAGGAAGAGGGCAACTATATTCCGCCACACACCAATCTTATCTTTTTTCTCACAGACCCGGACAACTGGCTGCCGCCTGCGGCGACTGAAGAAGACCGACTCATCCGGCTTGCTGAGTTTCGCAAGCGGTATCAGGAGCGCATGAAGTTCGATCTCTTCGGAGAGACAGTTCACTGAAAGTCTGGAAGAGGCTCAAGCTAGGCAGGAGTTGAGTTAGAGCCGCCGTACACCGATTCCCGAAAACGGCTCGTTTGAGCGACGGTTTTTCGCGCTTCAAAGACTGGGCACATATGAGCATCAAAGCGACCGCCGTAGTCAAGAAAGAAACCAAGGTTGACCCAAAGAAGCCGAACGAAAAGGCTTATTATGCGTCCCTCTCCATTCTCAACGAAGACGGCAAAGAATACGGTCTTCCACGTCATTTGGGTGAGTTCCGTGAGGTTGCAGTTTTGCTCAGACGGGAAGCAGGAGTTACACACGAACAATTACACGAGCGTTTTGCTGCGTACGAGAGGGGCGAAGAAATCAGTTTTCCTCTGACTATAGAAAGCGACGAACCAATCACAAATCTCGGGTTCGACCCCAAGGCAGCCTGACAGGTGACCCGTGCTTCAGCGAAAATCTTTCCCGAGCACGATTGCGGTGGCGAATTGATTGAACCGCCTGAGGATGAGCCGACGTATGTTCACTTCGCCCAATGTGCTCAGGTAGACCCCTGGGTGGGGCGAACAAACGGCGCAAGCTTGTGCTAACGCCTGTTTACAACAATCACCGCAACAATGGTTGGAATCCTGCTCCGTTCCTCGTTATTCCATGAACGTTCGCCACTGTTGCGGGCTATGAGAGGAGAGACTTCAGATGAGCAAACTGTTCGCCACCCTACTGGGTCGTCTGCTTCTACGGACCCACATTGTCCAGTATCCAGATGCTCCCGGAGACTTCCGCGATGGTCAGCACTAGTTTCTCTTGGGTAAGCGAAAGCTCGACCGGGCCTATTTCCGGCGGAGCCATTAGGCTGGGGCTCTCGAACGACGTTACCTGGAAGGGATCTCCGACGGGCTTTCCTTTGACCGCATCGAAGCGGATGCCCCACACATTGAAGAAGCCTTCTCGACCGGAGACAAAATATATCGTCTTCCCATCCGGTGACCACCGAGGCTTATCGTCCCAATGCTTGCCGTCCGTGATGCGAATCCACGGCCCGCCGGTCGCAGCCATTACATACAGTGTGGATTCCTGTGCACTGGATTGGTGTCTCCAAGCTTCAAAGATGATCCATCGACCATCGGGAGAGAAGTGGCACTGATAAAGGGCGTACGCCGGGCTGGAAGTGACTTTTTGCGCCGCCGCTTCTGCATTAGGCCTGGAGGCCACAGGCAATAACCAGATGTCCGCGTGACCGGTGGCGCTATGTTCCTGCGATATCAAAAGCCACTTGCCGTCACCGGACCAATCCTGCGCATCTCCGTGCGTTCGGCTGGATGTAGTGAGTGGTTCTTCGGTGCGGCTCTGGCTTGACCACATCATGAGCTGACCCTCGCCCGACGGTTCTTCGCGGGTGTAGGCAAGATACGCGCCGTCGGGCGACCACTGCGGAAAGTACCGACTATAAAAATCATCGGCCACGATCGGAACCTCCCGCCCATCCGATAGCGACGTTTCCCGCAGCTCCAAGTTGCCCCCACGGTCGCCAGAGAAGGCTAGTTTCTTGCCATCCCGGGACAAACTCGGCAGCCAAGCATCCATCCCAGGCGACGTCACAGCATGGCCCGATCCAGAAACCCGGCCCTGGGTCGCGTCGAACGGAAACAGCCACGCACGGATTCGTCTGGATTCACCGGTAAAGGCGAGTTTTTTTCCGTCGGCCGAAAGAGAGAACTCTGTATCAAGCCCCGGGCCGGTCGTCAGGCGCTCGATGGCTCCGGCTCTTAATGTTTGGGGATCTACGCTCATCCGCCAGATATTTCTCGCCGCTCGAGACGTCCGCTCGAAGTAGATCGCGTTTCCCGAGGGCGCCCAGGAAAACTTAAAATCCATCGTCCACCACTCACGGCGCGAGACCACTCCTACTTGTCTCATCAACTCAGCAGGGATCTCGGTCCTTATAGCCATGCCCCCAACGATGGGCGCCGTCCAAAATGTAGGAATGGGAGCAGGCGCAGAGTCCCAGGCCCAAGCAGTGATTCTCTTGCCGTCTGGATGCCACGCCGCCGACACCGAGGCAACGGAATCCGGAAGTAGGCCCCGCAAGACCTCATGGGGCGGACTTCCACTTAGGTTCGCTATGTAAAACCTGTTCGTCACAGCCAATTGTGTTGTTTGGAACAAGATCTGCGAGCTGTCGGGGGACCAGCGAGGGTAATATCCGAAAGATGCGATTCTCCTTTCCAATCCTTCACCGCCGAGCGCAGGAACGACAAACAAGCCGCCGTCACCATTTTCGGAACGATACGCAATGAACTTGCCATCAGGCGACCAGTCCGGCTGCCAGTTGCGACCTGGCCCCTTGGTGATCTGCACCGGGTCGCCGCCACTAACCTGTTGCACCCAAATGTCGAACTTGCCCCCACGGTTGGAACTGTAGGCGATGAAGCGTCCGTCTGGTGACCATGTAGCACCGATCTGCAGACCGTCGTCAAAAGTGAGGCGAGTAAGAGTTCGCTGCGTCAGTGATGCAGGAGATTTGAAGCGTCTGTAAACGAAAAAGCCCACTGCGGCGAGCAACACGAGGACGACGAACAGGATCGAGGTGCGGCGGATCCACAGCATCCGCGATTCCTGCCGCACTCCTGAGCCGCTAGGTCCTTCGGTAGTGTGGGCGCCTTCAACAGGCGCCACAAAGCGATAACCGCGCCGAGGCAAAGTCTCGACAAAGCGCGGATTTTCCGCCGAGTCGCCCAGCACCTCGCGAATCTTGTTAATAGCTGTGTTCAGGTTGTGATCAACATCGACAAAAGTGTCCGGCCACAGGCGCTTCTGTAATTCCTCCCGGGTCACTACCTCGCCCGGGCGCTCCAGCAAGATAGCTAGAACTTGAAACGGCTGGCCAGGGAGTTTCAGCCTCACTCCAGCTTTGC
>WNFC01019021.1_pt1 | contig 10530 bp, 11 predicted proteins | sample 5400541 | NCBI WGS metagenome assembly WNFC01 (sample SAMN13153342, study PRJNA577476) | soil metagenome | isolation source: 120 cm saprolite under Douglas fir tree site 2 hole 2 replicate 1 | place: USA:California | collected 2015-04-18
AGGAGTGCCTCGTGCCATGTCGAAGAAGAACGTAGCGGATGTGCTTGTTGACACTCTCGCCGCGCGGGGAGTCGAGAGAATCTATGGAGTGGCCGGCGACTCGCTCAACGGAATCACGGATTCGATTCGCAGACAAGAGCACATGCGCTGGGCTCACGTCAGACATGAGGAAACGGCGGCGTTTGCCGCCGGCGCGGAAGCGCATCTCACCGGGCGGTTGACGGTCTGCGCCGGCAGTTGCGGTCCGGGGAATCTCCATTTGATCAATGGGCTCTACGACTGTCACCGGAGTCGTGTCCCCGTGCTCGCCATCGCCGCGCAAATTCCGAGTCACGAAATCGGAAGCGGCTACTTTCAAGAGACCCACCCGGAGCATCTGTTCGCTGCAGTGCAGTCACTACTGCGAGCTGGTGTCCCAACCCGAACAGATGCCCCGCGTCCTCGAGATTGCGATACAGACCGCACTCTCACGGCGTGGTGTCTCGGTGATCGCCCTGCCAGGAGATGTCGCGCTGCGAGATGCCATCGAACACCGCCCGCGTCTGCACTTTCCGGAGCCGAAGCCACGCGTGTGTCCTTCCGATGACGAAATAGCGGCGGTGGCGAAGACGCTCAATCAGGCGAAGAAGATAACGATCCTTGGCGGCGCGGGCTGTGCCGGAGCGCATGCAGAGTTAGTCGAGATCGCGCGCAAGCTGAACGCCCCGATCGTGCATGCGATGCGCGGCAAGGAGTTCATCGAGTACGACAACCCGTTTGACGTGGGCATGACCGGCCTGCTCGGATTCTCGTCCGGCTACCACGCGATGATGAACTGCGACGTGTTGCTGATGCTGGGGACAGACTTCCCTTACCAGCAGTTCTTTCCGACGAATGCGAGGATCGTCCAGATCGACATCCGGGGTGAACAGCTTGGCCGGCGCACGAAAGTCGATCAGGGCTTCGTGGGGGACATCACGACGACCCTCCGAGCCCTCCTGCCACAGCTCGATGCGAGCGAGGACGACACGCATTTGAAGGCGGCGCTCGAACACTATCGCAAGGCGCGGAAGGGCCTCGACGAGCTTGCAACGGGTGGATCCGGAAGGGTGGTTCATCCTCAATATGTGACCCGGGTGGTCGACGAGCTTGCGGCCAGGGACGCCATCTTTTCTTGCGATGTGGGCACGCCGACGGTCTGGGCGGCGCGGTACCTCACGATGAACGGCAGACGGCGGCTCCTCGGCTCCTTCACCCACGGGTCGATGGCGAACGCCCTGCCTCAGGCGATCGGGGCGCAGGTCAGTCATCCCGGTCGTCAAGTCGTCGCATTGTCCGGAGACGGCGGTCTCGCGATGCTCATGGGCGAGTTGCTCTCGCTTCGCCAGTTGCAGGTGCCGGTCAAGGTGATCGTCTTCAAGAACGACGCCCTGGCCTTTGTCGAGCTGGAAATGAAGGCGGCCGGCATCCTCGATTTCGGAACGGACCTTCACAACCCGGACTTCGCGAAGATGGCCGAGGCCGCTGGTGTCCTGGGGCTGACCGCCGAAACAGCGGATCAAGTTCGACCGATGATGACTCGAGCGCTCGAGCACGATGGACCCGCGCTCCTCGAGGTCCGCGTTCACCGGCAGGAGCTGGCCATGCCGCCGACGATCAGCCTCGAGCAGATGACCGGCTTCAGCCTCTTCATGCTCAAAGCCGTGCTCAGCGGGCGCGGCGACGAACTGATCGATCTGGCGAAGATCAATCTCTTCCGCTAGCTAGGCCGCCGACCTACCGCGAGCCGCTCGCCACCCCGCAGGCGCGCGACGAGTTCCGGCGGCTCCGGTTCCTGTGCCTCATCTCTCCGCTATTAGTGCCGCTCCTGCCCTCACGTCGTGCCGGGCCTTGCGGATTCTTGCTGAAATCGCTCGCGTGACCCGCGGTCTCGCCAGCAGCCAGCATCTATAGGAACGAGCGTGGGCGCGGCAAGGGAGGTGCGCGTGACGCGTCGACATCGGAAGGCGGCTGCGCTGGCGTTGGGGCTGGTGATCGTGGGGATGGTGGCGGGCGCTCGCGCCATGCAGGGCCCGGGGGCAGGGACGGCCGATCCGCCGGTATCGAGCTACATTTCGGTGAACGAGGAAGACTTCCGGACGGTCTTCGCGCGGATGCGTGCCGCGAAAGCGGAGGTCGAGAAGCGCCAGCGGGACCTCCTCGCCTCCCGTTACGACCTGAGCGATCGTCCAGTCGCGGGCGCCAGCATGAGCCGTGGCAAGGCGATTCAGGGCGGCATCCGCGTGAAGCTGCCGGCCGGGGCGACGTGGGACGCGCTCGCGAAGATGACGCCGGACGAAATCCGTGAGAAGGGCGTCTTCCCGGCGGGGTTCATGCCGCTGCCTCATCCGAATCATCCAGAGGGTGGCATGGTGTTTCCCGCGTTCCAGATCAACGAAGTCAAGAAGCAGACGGGCCGTGATCTCACACGCTTCGACCTCGACTTCGATCTGCCCGACGCGTTCCTGCCGGAATTCCCGGCGCCGATCTTCCTCACCACGCGTCCCGATCTCGGCGACGTCTCCCGCGGCCGTCTCGTGACCACCGACAACTACTACGAGCTCTTCAACGGGATCCTCAACCCCAAGCAGCTCGAAGGTCTACGGCTGCTCCTGACACCGTTCCCCCAGCAGCAGTTCAACCTCACCGCTGATCGGCGCAGCGAGCATCCGAGTCTCGGCGTCTCCTGCTTCGACTGCCATCAGAACGGCAGCACCAACGGCGCGACGCACCTGGTAGGGGACATCCGTCCGCAGCAGTTCCGCCACCGAATCGAGACGCCGACCCTGCGCGGGGTGAACGTCCAGCGACTCTTCGGCTCGCAGCGGGCGCTCAAGACCGTCGAGGACTTCACCGAATTCGAGCAGCGCGCTGCCTACTTCGACGGCGACCCCGTGATCGCCACCAAGAAGGGTGTGAACGTCCTCGAGCGGGGCAGCCAGGTCCACGACATGGCGGAATTCCAGGAGATCCTCGACTTTCCGCCGGCCCCCAAGCTCGATGTCTTCGGCAAGCTCGACCCGAAGCGCGCGACGCTCGCCGAGGTGCGCGGGCAGGCTCTGTTCTTCGGCAAAGGCCAGTGCGCGACGTGTCACATGCCGCCCTACTACACGGATAACCTCATGCACAACCTCCGCGCGGAGCGGTTCTATCGACCCCAGACGATCAACGGCATGATGGCCACCGCCGACGGCCCCATCAAGACCTTCCCGCTTCGTGGCATCAAGGACACGCCGCCCTATCTGCACGATGGCCGCCTGTTGACCCTTGATGACACGGTGGAATTCTTCAACCTGATCCTCGGCACGCAGCTCACTCCGGACGAGAAACGGGATCTCGTGGCGTTTCTGCGCGCCCTGTAACGAACATCGACTCGCGTGCAAAGAACTGATCTCCTGCTCGGTCTGTCGTTCCGGCTCCGTCGCTGGCGCGCCGAGGCGGACGTAGGAATCGCTCGTGCTGCGTGACCCGCGTAGAAACCTTTTAGGAAGGGAGAAAGGATCATGACCAGGAGACACGAAGGCGCAACACTGATCGAGCGCGCTCGGCCGGTGGCCGTTCACGAGGCCAAGGAGCTCCAGCATTACGGAACGGTGGCCAGGTTACCCATCGCGCTCGACGCGGGGGTCTGCGCCGCCAGCGTAGAGAATCTCAACCAGCTCCTGGCCGACACCATGACCTTGCGCGACCTGTACAAGAAACACCACTGGCAGGTCAGCGGGCCGACGTTCTATCAGCTCCACCTCCTCTTCGACAAGCACTTCGACGAGCAGAGCGAGCTGGTGGATGCGATCGCCGAGCGGATCCAGTCGCTCGGCGGCGTGAGCATCGCCATGGCCCACGACGTGGCGGAGATGACGCTGATTCCGCGCCCGCCCCGTGGCCGCGACGAAGTGCCCGTGCAGATCTCGCGGCTGCTGCATGCCCACGAGGTCGTCTTGAAGGAAGCTCGAGCGATGGCGCGCCAGGCGGCCGAGGCGGGCGATGACGGCACCAACGACCTGCTGGTCAGCGAGGTGATCAGGACGAACGAGCGGCAGGTCTGGTTCGTCGGCGAGCATCTCGTGGACACGCCGCTGATCGCGCACGAGCGGTAGTCGACGGACGCAATCGGGTCGAGAGTGAGCGCCTGAAGCCTCGCGGTTGCGGCGCCTCTTGTGACTCCATCGACGACAACGCTGACTGAGGGTGAGATTCAGGCTCGTCGAGATGTTCGGCGATGCAATCACTGGACGGGATGCCGAGTATAGGTGATAGTACAGACGCCCCACATGGAACCGAATGCGACTTTCTCGGGTTCCCCGCACCCAGATCAAGAAAGACAGGTCATGGCGGCGTGGGATCGGTTCCTGCGAGGAACCGAGCTGCCGCCGGATGCCGTCCGCAGCGTGATCGAGACCTCATGGTCACGCTGTCTTTCAGCCCGTGTCGACCCGGAACGCTCGCGCGCTCAAGCGCCGGCGCCGGAAGAGGACCTCAGGAGACTGCAGCACGGGCATCGCGACTTGATCGATGCCAGCGTGCCGGTCATGCAACAGGCCCGCGACTTCCTGTCGGAGTCGGGGACCATGATGATCCTTACCGATCCGACCGGGGTGATCCTCGAAACAGAGGGGGATCAGTCCGCCCTGGACGCAGCCCAGGACGTCCGCCTTGTGAGCGGGGCGAACTGGAACGAGCTCGCCTGCGGCACGAACGCCATTGGCACCGCCCTATCCGCCCGGCAGCCAGTGCAGGTCCACGCGGCCGAGCACTTCTGCGCTGGAATCAAACCGTGGACCTGCTCCGCGACTGTTGTGCAAGATCCCGCTTCCGGCGAGGTTCTGGGCGCGTTGGACGTATCCGGACTGAGCGGCACGTTCCACCGCCAGTGGCTGGCCCTGGCCGTGGTGGCGGCAGGCCGCATCCAGGCGAACTTGGCTGCGCGGGAGATCGGACTCCAGCACCACCTGCTGGAAGCGGGCCTGCGACGTCTCTCGAAGACCGCGCCGGGCGGGTTGATCTTCTTCGACCGTAAGGGCCGTCTCGTCAAGATCGACGCGGCCGGCGATCGTTCCCTGGCGGCCATGGGCATCAAGCTCGACTCGAGAGAAGACAAGAGAGTCGACGCCTTCGACGCGGACTCCGCGACGCGAGCGGGCCGGGCGACGCTGCCGGCATGGCTGCGCCCCGAGTGGGTGGAACCGGTGTTCCGCGGTGGAGAGCGGGTGGGGACGATCGTCGTGCTCGCGGACCCGTTCCAACGGAGAACCGGCCAGCGCGTCGCTCATTCGCAAGTCGCAACGCTGGAGACTGGTGACGCGGCGAATGGGGGCCTAGGCCAGATCATCGGTGGCAGCGCGGCCTTGCGACTGGCCGTCGAGAAGGCGAGGCAGCTGGCGAACCTCGATGTCGCGGTGCTCTTGCAGGGGGAGACCGGGGTCGGCAAGGAAATGTTCGCCCGGATGATCCACGAGGGCGGGCACCGCAAGAATGGCCGCTTCGTGGCGCTGAACTGCGGTGGCCTGCCGCGGGACATTCTCGCGAGCGAGCTCTTTGGCTATGTCGAGGGCGCTTTCACGGGGGCCAGGCGCTCCGGCATGATTGGCAAGATCGAAGCGGCCGCCGGGGGAACCCTGTTCCTCGATGAAATCGGAGAGATGCCGCTCGACCTCCAACCCTACTTCCTGCGTGTCCTGGACGGAGGGGAGTTGTATCCCCTCGGAGACAGCAAGCCACGAAAGGTCCGGTTCAGGCTGGTGGCGGCGACCAACAAGGACCTCCGTGCAGAGGTGACCGCCGGCCGTTTCCGTGAGGACCTGTTTTACCGTGTGTCAGTGACGGCGCTGCGCATCCCATCGTTACGCGAGCGCAAGGAGGACATCTCGACGCTCGTCGAGCATTTCAGCGGTGAGGTGGCGCGGCGCTACGGTGCCCCGATGAAACGGTTTGAGCCGGAGGTTCTCGACGCATTTGAACGATACGCTTGGCCGGGAAACGTCAGGGAACTGCGCAACGTCGTGGAAGGCATGGTGACGTTGGCCACAGGCGACGCCGTGACGCTTGCAGACCTCCCACCGGAGATCGCTTCCTCGACCACTCAGGCGAACCCACAGCCTCCCGTTCCGACACACTCCGCGGCGGTTGCCAATCTGGAAGCGGTCGAGCGCGACGCCATTAGCACGGCGATCACGAGTTGTCACGGTAACCTCACCCTGGTCGCCAAGGAACTGAGCATCTCGAAGAGTACGCTCTACGTGAAAGTCCGGAAGCACGGGTTGGACAAGACCCTCCTCGAGGCCAGGGTGCACGGCCGATAGGTGAGGCCGGGGAAACCCTCCAACGCTCCTCCGGGCCGACCGGGTCGTTCTCTCAACCCTTACCGGCGTCCGAATTTCGGCCGGCGTGCGAATATCGCACGCCTGACCGGCGTTCCCATCATCCGTCCCGAAGTGTCTTCTCGCACGGAAAAACACACACCTGGACTCAGGCTTCGGTGACCTTGGCCGCGGCACGATCGTTGCTTTTCCCTCTGACAGGCCTAGCGATTGTTGGCGAGGTCTCGATGGGAGGGCGAGGAGATGAGCGTTGCAGCGGCTTCGTGCATCCGGCCCAAAAGGAGCGACCAGACGGCTGTCCCGACGAAGGTCGATCGCGACCGTCAGCTCGTCGAGGCGCTGCGGCGCCGCGAGCCGGCCGCCGCGGAGTGTCTCGTCGCCAAGTACGGCGACCGCGCGTATCGCCTGGCGACCGGCATCGCGGGAAACTCGCAGGACGCCGAGGAAGTCGTGCAGGACGCGTTCTGGACCGTGGTCCGGAAGATCGACACGTTCAGGGGTGAGTCGGCCTTCGGCTCCTGGTTCTACCGGATCGTCGCCAATGCCGCCTACCAGAGGCTCCGCCGCTGGCCGGGCCGACGCAGCGAAATCCCGCTCGATGAGGTGCTGCCGCTGTTCCACGAGAACGGCCAGCACGCCGCGCCGATCGCCGACTGGTCTCCGAGCGTGGATGACCCATCCCGCCAGACCGAACTGCGCATGGCGCTGACCGCGGCGCTCGCCGAGTTGCCGCTGCATTACCGCACCGCCCTCATCCTTCACGATGTTGAAGGTCTGTCGAATGTCGCAGTGGCGGAGACCCTTGGCCTCGGCGTCCCCAACGTGAAGTCTCGCGTGCACCGCGCCCGGTTGTTTCTCCGGAAGCGGCTGGCCGACATCCATGTCGACTTGGGATGCGACGACCGCCACTCGGGGAGCGTCATAAACAAGCCGGCCCAGCCACGCTCGACGGGCGAGGAGTGACTCGGCGAAGGAGATGCAGGCAAACGTGGAACCGACGCAGGGTAACGGCGAGGTGAACGTGGAACCGCTTGCGATGACAGTCGTCGCCGATCAGACCACCGGGGGCCTGCCCGAGTGCAGGCTCCGACGTGTGGCACAGTACGTCCACGACAATCTGCACCGGGAGCTCCGGCTCGCGGAGCTCAGTGGCCTCGTGCACATGAGCCCATATCATTTCGCGCGGCTGTTCAAGCAAAGCACCGGAGTGTCCCCCCACCGATTCCTGGTTCAGCGGCGGATCGAGCAGGCGAGGGCGTTGCTGGAGGCTCGGACGCTGCCGATCGCCGAGATCGCACGGTCAGTGGGATTTCGCACGCCGAGTCACTTCACGACGACATTTCGGCGCGTGACCGGCATCACGCCGAGTGTGTATCGCAGCGACAAAGAGGTCGGGGAACGATGATTCCGGGAAGACGGAGCAAGGAGGCGTTATGGACGATCACGAGGTCCTCGGCCGGATCAACGAGCTTGCACGCGAGGAGCACGAGCTGTTCGAGCGTGAATCTCACGGGAAGGTGACCGACGCCGACCGTGAGCGGCTCCGGCGGCTCGAGGTCACGCTGGACCAGTGCTGGGACTTGCTTCGCCAGAGACGGGCGCGGCGGGCGGCGGGACTCAACCCGGACGAAGCACGCGTCAGAGACGAGAAGACCGTCGAGGGATACACGGCCTGATCGTGGTGCAACAGCTGAATCGAGCACTCTGCGGCGCCGACTCGTCGGGTGAATCCGCGAAGCCTACCCCGGTATCTTCCCAGTGCTGAGGCGAGAATGATGATCGACGCTCCCCTTGCGAGTGCCGAGGTCGGCGAGCCGTCGGGGGCCGTTGGGGCGCTCGAGGCTGATCGAGCCCGCGGCATCGACGATCGCGAGCTCCTGGACTCCTACTCGCGAGCGGTCGTCGCGGTCGTGGAGCACGTCGGTCCCGCGGGTGTGAGCATCGCCGCCGGAAGCCGCCGCCTCCGGCGCAGCATCGGGACTCGAAGCTCGACCACCTCGACCCCTTCCTGCTCCTCGACCACTTCGAATCGATCGCCCCGGGAGACTACAAAGCGGGCTTTCCAAATCGGCCTCAGCGACGACCAAAACGGCGCTGAACGAGGCCCGGCCCGCTAGGAGAGCGACCATGCGTGCGATGCGAGCCGAAACGTTCACCGGTTACGGCGGCCTGCAACTGGTCGACCTTCCAAAGCCCAATGTGGCCAATGAACGGGTCCTTGTTCGCGTGACGGCGGCCGGCGTCACGCCGCTGGATCACACGATCCTTTCGGGCGGTCATCCGCGGCCCAAGCCGCCGCTCGTGCTCGGCGGAGAGGGCGCTGGCATCGTCGAAGAGCCGGGTGCGTCTGGCTTTCCCGCCGGAGCGCGGGTGATGTTCGCCGGGCCATATGGCTTCATGGAGGCCGGCGCCTGGCAAGAGTGGCTGGCGGTGCGGCCCGAGGATCTCTGCCTGGTCCCCGACAACATCGACGACGTGACCGCTGCCGGGTTGCCCGTAGCCTATCTGACAGCGGCGCTCAGCTTGCGGCAGGCCGGATTCCGGCCGGGCATGAGTGTGCTTGCGCCGGCAATCGGCGGGTCGGTCGGCAATGCCGTCACCCAGCTGGCCACGGCGCTGGGCGCGGCAAAGGCGATTTCGACCTCGACGAGCGCGGCCAAGGTGCGGCGGGCGCGGCATCTTGGTTTTACCGACGTCATCGATCTGTCGGTCGAGAATGTTGTCGATGGCATGCGCCGCATCACCGGCGACAAGGGAGCTGATGTTGTGATTGACAGCGTTGGGGGCAACCTGACGGGTCAAATGCTCGGCACGCTCGCGATGAACGGCGCCTTTATCACGCTCGGCTACTCCGCCGGCCGCGAGACGACGATCAATGTCACGGACCTGATCTGGAAGCGCGCCCGAATGGAAGGATTCGCGCTCGCCGTCCAATCCGCAGACGCGGTATCCGCGGCCTGGGCGTCCATCCTGCCCGCGCTGGTCGACGGGCGGATCAAGCCCTTGGTCGCCCGCTCCTTCGCCCTCAAGGAGGCGCCCGAGGCGCTGCGCTATCTCATCGAAGACAGGCCGTTCGGCAGAGTCGTGCTGACCCTATGAGGGCGCCATCTGCACCGTCGCGTCCACTCGAAACAACCAGGATGCGAACAGCCGCGATCGCTGTCCTTCGCATACCCGATCCCCGCGAATAGCCCGGAGAGGGCCATGGCCACCACGATCAAAGTCAGCGGCCTCGATCGGACCGTCGATGTCGATTAATACCTGGCTGCGCCGGATGGTCCCGGACACCATTTAGCTCAGTTACTGTGCTCGCGATCTGCTGGATGGCTGGACACGTAGCGATGGCGACTGCCGACGACGCGGCTGCCGAGATCACGCGTCTCAAAGCGGAAATCGAGCTTTAGGGGCGTCCACCGAGAGGAGCGGACATGAAGATTGGCATCATTGGCGCTGGGCAAATCGGCGGCACTCTGACACGCCGGCTGACCGAACTCGGACATGAGGTGTATCTTGCTAACTCGCGAGGACCTGCATCGCTTGCAGATCTCGCCAGGGAAACCGGAGCGAAGCCTGTCCCGGTCGCAGAGACGGCAAGGGCGGGTGAGGTGGTTGTAGTGACGATCCCGGAAGCGAAGATTCGAGATCTGCCCAAGGATTTGTTCGCCGGCGTGCCCGATGATGTGGTCGTCATCGACACGGGCAATTACTACCCGCGGGAGCGCGATGGCCGCATTGACGAGATCGAAGCGGGAATGACGGAAAGCAGATGGGTGGCGAATCAGCTCGGCCGGCTAGTCGTCAAGGCGTTTAATAACATCTATGCCGAACACTTGCTGAAGCGCGGCCGCCCGTCTGGCAGCCCAGGACGGATCGCCCTGCCCGTGGCCGGCGATGACAAACGCGCCAAGGAGACCGTGATGCGGCTTGTGAGCGAGCTCGGATTCGATGCCGTTGATGCGGGTCGCCTTGATGAATCGTGGCGGCAGCAGCCGGGCACACCGGTTTACACGGCCGACTTCGATGCCAACGGAGTGCGGCGCGGACTGGCCCAGGCGAGCAACGAGCGCATGGCAAAATGGAAGGCCACGGCGGCGAGCCCAGGCACCTTCGCGCGCCCTGCCTGACACTGTTCGCCTCCTGTACCTGGGAGGAGCGCAAGAACCGGCCGCGCCCGCGTTCCGATCACGCGGGAAGG
>WNFC01009987.1_pt1 | contig 10529 bp, 9 predicted proteins | sample 5400541 | NCBI WGS metagenome assembly WNFC01 (sample SAMN13153342, study PRJNA577476) | soil metagenome | isolation source: 120 cm saprolite under Douglas fir tree site 2 hole 2 replicate 1 | place: USA:California | collected 2015-04-18
CATTTAGAAGGCTCCAAGCATTGTTAGTATTTCACCATATTATACGGGCACTTAGCGCAAACCTGTCGACCCGTGGGAGGGATTGAATATGGCCTTGCGCTTACGCGTTGTCAGCGAACATGCAACCCGCCTCGGCGAGAAATCCACAAAGGTGTTCGGCGTGCATGGCGGCACCATCGGGCGTTCGACTGACAATGAGTGGATTCTACCCGACACGGAGCGTTACCTCTCGGGCAAACACGTCCGAGTCGATTTCCGGGCCGGAACCTACGTCCTGGTCGATACCAGTTCCAACGGCACTTACGTCAATGGCGCCCAGGTGCCCCTGGGCAAATTCCACGACTATGTGCTGAAAGAGGGCGATTACATCCGCCTGGGCGAGTACGAGCTGCTGGTCAGCATCGACAAGAGCAATGATTTTCCGCCCGAAGAAAGCGCCATCGTGGCCTACGACGGGCGGTCGCCATCCTCCTCAGTCAAGAAATCCACCGCCAATGACTTGGGCGAGGATCTGGACCTGAGCCAGCTCTTGGAGCCCAGCGACCTCTCGATGGGCGATTCCGGGGTCCGGCCGCGCGACGCCTATGGCCAGGCCGTGCCCGGCCGCGCGGAACCCCTACCGCAGCCTCGGCTCGAGCCGGAGGCTGACGCCGCCGGCACCCCCTGGCACATGATGACCCGCCCGCTCCATGTCGAGGGTCTCAAGGCCGAGCGTTCTATCCCACCGGCAACACCCCCGGCGCGACAAAATCCCGCCCTCTTCGAGGGTGATTTCGACGTGGGGTTGACGGCTTTCTGCCGTGGCGCCGGCGTCGAACCGAGCGCCATCACGACCGAGGCCCGCGGCGCGGCGCTGCAGCTTGCAGGCCAGTTGCTGCGCGAAGCCGTCCTCGGCTTGATGGACCTCAATCAGAGCCGCAACGAATTCCGTAACCGTTTCCGTATTTCGGCGCCGGCCAACGACGGTCCGGAGTCGCCTCTGAATTTTTCACGGGGAGTCGACGAAGCACTGGTCCGTCTGTTGACCACCTTGTCGACGCGCGCGGGGTCCGTCGAAACGATTCGTCAAAACTTCCGTGAGCTCAAGGCGCAGAATACTGCGACTCTCACCGCCACGCGCGCCGCATTCGAAGAGTTTCTTGGGCGCGTCGATCCAAAGGAATTGGAGGAACGTTTTGACCGAGCCACCAAGCGCGGCGTCTTCGGCTCTCAGAACAAGGCGAAGTATTGGGATCTCTATGCCGAGATGTTCACGGGCCTTGCGCAACGCCCCGCGGACGGCTTCCCGCATTTATTCGCCGAGACTTTCGCGAAGGCCTACGAGGCGAAATTGCGCGCCTTGGTGCCGCCGCGTCGCACCACGTTCGGCCCCGACCGGGAGGAGCCCGATCCGGAGAACCAAGCCGTCGGTGATCTCTAAATGATGAAGACGGAGAAGATGATCGGATTCCGTATCAGCCCGGCGACGGGTTACGTCTCCGCGGGAACGCTAGTCCATCCACTGGTCGGTCGTTCCGACGTTTCCGCGGAAACGTAAGAGTAATGGCCCGTGCGGCTCCTAATAGTAGAAGACGATGACATCGTCGCCGACGCCATCACGCGCGGTCTAGCCGCGGCTCACTATTCAGTGCACCGGGTCACCAGCGCCGAGGCCGCCCAGGCCGCGCTCGTGAACGAGGAATTCGCAATGGCCGTGATCGACGTGGGGCTTCCCGGCGCCGACGGCCTGACCCTGGTGCGCCGCCTGCGCAGCGCCGGCAAGGCACTGCCTACATTGATTCTCACCGCCCGCTGCACCCTCACCGACAAGGTCAAGGCGCTGGATCTCGGCGCCGACGATTTCTTGAGCAAACCCTTCGAAGCCGCCGAGTTGGCCGCACGCTGTCGCGCGTTGATGCGGCGCTCCAATGGCGCGGCGAGCGGCATCATCAAACTCAATCGCATGAGTGTCGATCTCGTGGGCAAGCGGCTGTGCATCGACGAGGCCGAAGTCGAATTGACGGCACGCGAATGGTTGGTGCTCGAATGTCTGGTGCGACGCACCGGATTGATCGTCTCCAAGGAACGCATTCAGCAAGCGGTGACGAGTCCCGACCACGACATCACACCGAACGCAGTGGAAGTCCATATCTCGCGATTGCGGGCCAAGCTCGGTACCGCCGCCATCGTCCGCAGCTTGCGGGGCCTGGGTTACCGCCTCGAAGAAGCAAAACCCGTGTGACTTCGTCCATCAGCCGTCAATTGATATTTTGGCTGGCAGTCCCGCTCATGGTGTTGGCGCTCTGCGGCGGGCTGGTACATTACTTCAACAGCGTTGCGCCCGGCGTGATCAGCAGCGATCGCCGGCTGAAAGAGGCCGCAAACGCCTTGATGGCGCACGTGTCGATCAAGGACGGTCGAGTGACGGTCGACGCCAGCGCGCAAGTCGAACCCCCTCTGCCGCCGACCGACTCGATCAAGTACGCGTTGCGCGACGGCCAGGGCCGTTTGCTCGCCGGTGATCCGCAACTGCCGGCCGTCGCAATGAACAACGAGACCAGCCAACTCCTTGCCATGTCGCAGGTTGATCACCGTAGCCTGCGCACCCTCACCACACGATTCGACACCCGAGCTGGTGTCGTCCTGGTTACGGTTGCGGATGCCGATGCGCGGCCGGCCAACGAACCGGCTGCCCGCTTCGGGTTCATGAGTACTCTCCTCTGGGACTTCGTACAGCTGGACGTAACGCTGGTGCTGGTGTGGGTTGGCATACAGCTGGGGTTGCGCCCCGTGAAGAGGCTGCGCGCTGAAATCGCCGACCGCTCGCCGCTCGACCTACGTCCAATAGTAGAATCCTCGGTGCCGCGTGAAATCGCCCCTGTGGTGGTTACGCTGAATCGTTTGTTCGCGATGTTGCGCACCGCCGTGCAGTCTCAACAGCAGTTCATCGCCAACACCGCACACCAATTGCGCACCCCGATCACCGGAATGCAGGCTCAACTGGATCTGCTGGCCGCCGAACCTGCGGCCCTGCCGATCAAGGGGCGTTTGTTGACGCTGCAAGAAGGAATACGGCAATTGGCGCACTCTGCCAATCAATTGCTGACCCTGGCGCGGGCCGACCCCGCCGCGAACATCGCGGCAAAGAACGAGCCGGTGGATTTGAACGCCATCGTTGGCGAGGTGGTGGCCAAGTTCTTCGATCGCGCCCTGCAAGCCAATATCGACTTGGGAGTCGAGGCGCAGCCGGTCAGGATTCATGCCGATCCGTCGCTGCTCGACGATCTATTGAGCAATCTGGTCGACAACGCCTTGAAATACACGCCCGCCGGGGGCAGCGTCACGGCGAGCGCCGGGGTGCAGAACGGGAAACCCTTCCTCGCGGTAGAGGATACCGGCCTCGGTATCCCGGAGAATGAGCGCCAGCGAGTGCGGCAGAGGTTCTATCGATTGCCGAATTCACTCGGGCACGGCAGCGGGTTGGGGCTGGCGATAGTGGATGAAATCGCGCGTCTCTACGGCGCGTCGGTGTCCATCGAGGCCGGGGCGAATGAGGCAGGAACCCGGGTGGTGGTGGTGTTCCCCTGAAAGCAACTTTCAGTGTGGTCTGTCATGACCCTGCTGACTTTTTTGTGAACTGCGTCTCATTTTGTGCGTCGCGGAACTCGCGCCGTCAGGTTCGAGCAAGTTTCCACCTTTAAGCTTGCCGCATGAGTGGGATGCTTTCCGATAAGTGCTTCGCAAATCCAGCGTGGCGGCGAGCCAGCCGCGGCTACAACATGATCGAATTGATCACCGCGATGAGCATAGTCGCGATTCTCGTGGCGATTGCCGCTCCCTCCTTTCGATATGTAACCAACGCGAATCGCATCGCCAGCGAAGGCAACGGCCTGCTCGGCGACCTGCAGTACGCTCGCGCGGAGGCGATCAAAGAGGGTCAGAGCGTAAGTGTCTGCGTGTCGAACGATACCCACACCTGCACCGGCGGCCCGGCCTGGCAAAAGGGTTGGATCGTCTTTTCCGATCCGAACGGCAATGGCGTGGTCGATGCCGGCGAGACCGTGCTGCGGGTGCAGGCCGCGTTTTCAGGCAACGATACGTTTGTTGCCACCCCCAATCTCTCCGTGTTGACGTTCAATCGCGAGGGGTTCACGCCGGTGGCCAACGGCACGCTGATTATTACGCTGCAGACCGTACCCGAGGTCACTTCCTATACCCGATGTCTGTCCGTACGCCTGGCCGGGCTCATGGAGATACAACACTACAATGGGGACACTCCGGGTGGGACCTGCCTATGAAGCAGACTCCGCATTTCGCGGTTGCCACAGCGCGCAACAGCGCAGGAGGCTTCAGCCTGGTCGAGGTCCTGGTGGCACTGGTCATCATCGGCATCGGCATGCTGGGCATCGCCAAACTTCAGGCTTTGGCCTACGCCAGTACCGGTACCTCGGCCCTGCGGTCACTGGCTGCGCTGCAGGCCTCGAGCATGGCCTCGGCCATGCATGCCAATCGCAACTATTGGTCCGTGCTTCCGCCGGCCTTCAGCTATCAATTCACCCCTACCGCCGCTCCCGTCGCCACCGATGCGACTCTGACGGGCGCCGGCTGCACCAACGCCTGCGCCGCCGGCCCCTTGGCCGCTTACGACGTGCAAACGTGGGTCGCGGCCATCAATGCAATATTGCCGAACGCCACTGGGACGATCAGCTGCCCCACGAACAACCCGGTCAGTTGCATGATCCAGTTGACGTGGGGCGAGAGCAACGTGGCAGTCAACGCACAAGCGGCGGGCAACACCATGGCGGCGCCCACCTACACCCTCTACGTAGTGCCCTAGCGTATGCGCACGATTCAACGAACGAGCGAACTTCGGCGCAGTGAGCAGGATGGCTTCACGCTTATCGAGCTGATGATCGCCCTGCTGATCGGCCTGTTCCTGGCGGGCGGGCTCCTGGTCCTGGTACAGGATAATCGGCGCGTATTCGGCAATCAGAACCAGTTGGCGCAGCTGCAGGACAGCGAGCGATTGGCCCTCTCCATGATGACCGATGTGATCCAGATGGCGGGCTACTTTCCCGATCCGACCAGCAATTCCGCGCAATCGACTATGAACGCAACCAGTGCCACGGCCACGACCCCCGCGATGGTGGCGGGTCAGGCCCTGACGGGCAAGTACAGCGCGGCAGTGCCGGGCGACAGCATCACCGTGCGTTACACGACGAGCGGCAGCGACGGCATCCTCACTTGCACGGGAACGTCGAGTACCGGCGCCAACTTCACCTACATAAACACGTTTAGCGTGGTGAAAAATGCGGCGGGCGTCGGCCAGCTGGTCTGTACGCGCGAGGACGGTGTTCTGTACCCCTTGATCAATGGTGTTGAAAAATTGCGCGTCACGTATGGAGTCAATACCACCGGCAGCGGCAACAATGTCGATTCCTACCAGAACGCAGATCAGGTCACTGCGGCGTCGAACTGGAGCAACGTCATTTCGCTGCAAATCGAGCTGACGTTCGCCAATCCCTTGTACGTTGCCGGCGCTCCGCAGGGTCAACCCGCCACCATCGTGCTCCGACGCAACATTGCCGTGATGAATCAAACCGGACTATAGACATGGCGCAGCCGCATAATCCTCGCTCCAATCAGCTCGGCGTCGTGCTGATAACCAGTCTGTTGCTGCTGCTGGTCGTCACCATCATGGCGGTCAGCATGTTCCGCAGCTTCGGCATACAGGAAAAAATCGCCGGCAATGTGCGCGAGAAGCAACGCGCCATGCAAGCCGCCGCCAGCACCCTGCAATACGCGGAGTGGTGGCTTGGCTCCCAGAGCAATGCTCCCGTTGCCGTCAGCGCCTACGCCGCGGCGTCCGCCGATGTCGCCTGCGTTGCTCTGGTCAGTGCCAATGCCGGCCAAGGTCAGATTTGCAATAACACCTTGGCGAGCAACGGTATCAGCGCCGCGAGCGTTCCGTGGACCATACCGGGGGCGGGGGGTGCACCCATTGGCGTGTCCTATGCACCGCCATGCATGAGCGTCACCGGCACGCTAGCCACCGGCGCCAGTTGCATTTCGGCCGACGTTTACTACGCCTTACCCCGTTTTTATATCGCCGACATGGGCTCCTACGGCCGCAGCGGCGAACTCTACCAAGTCGACGCCTACAGCTATGGCTTGAGCGCGGACACAATTGCAGTTGTCGAGAGCACCGTGGCGGTCAGCTGCCTGGTGTGCAACCCAGGAGCATTGTAATGAACAGGAAGTTTCCCCTGATTACTGTCGCGGCCATTCTGGCCGTGGGGCTTTCCAGTCTGGGTCATGCACAGACACAGACGGTTTCCACCGAAGATTTCACGGGGGCAGCCACAGTGAACTCCTGGTACTACTACAACGGAGCCTGCCTGACTGCGGGCACCGGTGCCGGAACGGGCACTCCGGGAGTCACTCCGGGGCTGATCCCCTCGTGCAAGAGCGTTCTTACAACCTATTATCAGCTACAGCACGATCACGATCCGGTGCTCGTGGGAGGGAAGAGCGACAGCAGCACCACTACGCATACGGCGACGTGGTCCGACCCAATCACCGCTGGGGTTGGATACGGTGCGCTGCGCTTCACCAACGGCTACCCCTATGGGCACAACGAAAACGGGGCCATCGTCTCCTCCACCCCGTTCAACGCGGGCCAAGGCGTACAGATCACTTTCAAGACCGTCACCTATCGGGGCGACTCAGGCGGTGCCGGGGGAGACGGCGCTGACGGCATGAGTTTCTATTTGATCGATGCCACGCAATTTCCGAGCACTCCAACCTTGGGAGCTACATGGAACGGCATCGGCTCCTGGGGCGGCAGTCTGGGCTATACCTGCTCTAATGCCAATACGCCATATGATGGACTCGCGGGTGCGTACATAGGGCTCGGGATAGACGAATACGGCAATTTCTTGAACGGAGTCGGCCTCATGCCGGCTTCAACCTTGCCATCCGGATATACCATGCCCACCGCAAGCGGAGACAACACCGCACTCGGCTACGGCTACCAGCCGCAGCGGATAGGTTTGCGCGGAGCGGGCAATATCTCGTGGAATTACCTGAACACCACCTACCCCAAGTACTACACGACCAGCACGCTGAACACCACGGCGCTGCAGCAGGCTGCGGTTCGAAATACCTGCAAAACCGGCAGCGTTTGGGACTACTCGGATAGCGCCTCGAATCCGACGCAGGTGAGCAAACCGAGTCCGACCCTGTACGACTACGCACCCATACCCGGCGCGTTTTCAGTGTTGCCCGCGAAACAGATCGCCGGCGAATGGGGCGCCGGCGTGTACGACCGTTCTTCCGCGAACGCAGTACCGATCTTCTACAATCTGACGATTACTCAAGACGGGCTGCTCAGCCTCTCATACGCCCTCTCCGGCAGCCCCGCATATACCAGCATCATCAAAAATCGCAGCATCTCGGCGACGAACGCGATTCCCGCGCTGCCCGCCAGCCTCTATTTCGGTTTCGCCGGATCGTCCGGCGGCAGCACCAACATTCACGAAATCATGTGTTTCAAGGCCGCACCTGCCACTCAGTCGACCAACTCCGCCGCCGTCAGCCAGCAGCTGGCAACGAAAATTCAGGGCGGCGCGCAAATCTATTTCTCGTACTACAACCCGACGGACTGGACGGGAAATTTGACGGCGAACGGCTTGGTCGACACCGCCGGAGTCCTCACCATCAATTCCCTGGCTAATTGGGATGCTCAGTGCGTATTGACCGGGGTCGCCGCGTCCAAGACCTGCCAGACCACGGGAGTTGCCGGCCCGATCACGGCTCAATCGCCCACCGCCGGCGGTACCGGCCGGGTGATGCTGACTTGGAACGGGAACGACACCGTCGCAACGCCTGGAAACGCAGGCATCCCGTTTGAATGGTCGGGCGCCGGCATCACCTCCAGCCAACAGAGCGCGCTTGATGCGGGCGATTCGCCTCCGATCAAAGGCAACCGCTTGAACTATCTGCGCGGCGATCGCACGAACGAAATCGACCAGACCGGCGCCGGTCTCTATCGCGCTCGCGGCGGCGTACTCGGCGATATCGTCGACTCGAGCCCCGCCTGGGTCGGACCACCGACATCCCCCTACGGGCTGAAATGGAAGAACCGCTACATCGGAACCGACCCTCTGCTCGAAAACACCGGTCAAAGCTATTCCAGCTTCCAAACCCTCGAGCAATCACGTCTCAACGTGGTTTACGTCGGCGCCAACGATGGTTTGCTACACGGCTTCGAGAGCGGGTCGCAGGACTCCAGCGGCAACGTCGTCACGGCCACGAGTACGGGGATCGCCACTCCCAACGATGGCGCCGAGGTTCTGGCTTATATGCCGGGTGCGATACTGCAGGCGATTCACCAGTTTTCCACCGACCCCGCCGTCGAGCCGGCGGACGCCGGCGTGGATTACTCGAATTCTCTCTACAACCATAATTTCTACGTCGATGCCCCTCCGGGTACGGGCGATCTATTCTACGGCGGCGTGTGGCATACCTGGCTCGTGGGTGGACTGGGAGCGGGCGGCTCCTCCATTTACGCCCTTGATATCACCAACCCCAGCGGGAGTGTGTCGAATCCAAACGCCAGCGTGTTCAGCGAGAGCAACGCTGCGGCGTTGGTCAAAGGCGAATGGAGTTCGGCCACGATCAGCTGCGCCGGCGACACGTCGACTTCGACGTGCGGCAATAGTCTGGGGAACACTTACGGAACGCCGCTGATCCGCCGATTCCACAATGGCAAGTGGGGCGTGATATTCGGCAACGGTTACGGCAGCGTGACCGGCGATGCCGGGATCTTCGTGATGACCATCGATCCGAGCGACACTTATGCCTCCTCGCCGACTTTCTACTATCTGAGCACAGGCTCGGGCACCGGCACGACGACGAGCCCGTGCTCCACCAATTGCGATGGAATCGCGTTCGTCACCTCGGCAGACCTGGATGGCGATCACATTACCGACTACGTTTACGCCGGCGATCTGAAGGGCAATGTGTGGCGTTTCGATCTGACCAATTGCTCGCCTACCGGCACGACAACCGTATGTCCAGGCACGGCATGGGGCGTGACCCCTGGCCCGTTGTTCCAAGCGGTTTCAGCCGCCGGCGCGGCGCAACCGATCACAACGCCGATCGTTCTGGCCTCCGCCGTGGTCGCGGGCACCTCGCCGGCGCTCATTCTGTCCTTCGGTACCGGGCAAAGAACGCAATTCTCCATTTCGAGTCCGGTTACCTATGCCCCCGGCGCTCAAACTCTGTACGGAGTATGGGACTGGAACTTCGGCACCTGGAATTCCAATTCTGCCTTCTCGAACGCCAGTCTCACTCCGGCTCAAGCTGGGTTGTCGGCGCCCTATACGTTGACGCGAGCACAACTTCAGGCGCAGACCTATACGGCCACCACAACGACCCTGAATGGAGCCAGCGTTCCCATCGTTACCACGAGCAACACCCCGATTACCTGGGAACAGTGTAGTCCCACCTGCAACAGCGGAAAGTTCGGGTGGTATGCCGATTTGCCGGGAACTAACGAGCAAATCGTCTCGACGCCGACTCCCTATCAACAGGGCCTCGCCGTGAACTCGACCATACCGGCCAGCAACGCGGTACTTTCCTGCACTTCCAGCACCGACACCGGGGTCACCTATCTCATATCGCCGATCTCCGGCGGGACATTCACGAGCACGAGCACGGACGTAGGCTCGAGCTCGAGCACGCCGGGGTCCTTTACGAGCGGCTTCGTCAATAACAATCACCTTGCGAATATGGTGGGTCTGACGACCAACGAAACCGGCGCCTTGACAGTCGTCAACACCCGCGAAGGCACGACGTGGCTGGTCGGTCAGTCCATCGTGCCTCCCGCGGCCGCACAGCCGCCGGTGCAGCCGGTACAGATCAAAATGCCGCCTAACGTCACCGTGACTCGCAAGACCTGGGTTGAGCTAAGATGACGATGAGAAATAAAAACGTGACGAAGCCCAACAGTCCAGGGCGGCACGCCTCGAGCGGATTTTCCTTGATCGAGCTCATGGTCACGGTGGTGATCATGTCCATCCTGGCGTCGATTGCCATACCGGCCTACAACGCTCAGATCCGTAAGTCGCGTCGCACCGAGGCGAAGACCGCACTGCTCGATCTGGCTGGCCGAGAAGAGCGCTATTTCAATACCAACTCCACCGTCGGCTATACCAACGATCCCGCCAACCTGGGCTACAAGACGCCGCCGGCGACGATGACGAACTATCCGGTAGGCAGCGGCTACTATACGGTCACGATCAATGTGGTGGCTGCTGCGCCGCCGGCACCCGCGACGTACCAAATTGTTGCCACACCGGTCGGTGATCAATTGAATGACCTTCAATGCCAATCATTCACCGTCACCTCAACTGGGGCGCAGACTGCCACCAGTCCTACCGACCTCAACGCCAGCACGGATTGTTGGAAGTGAGTTCGCGTACCTTGTGAAGTGCGCCCTGTCGGGTGCATCACCAAAAAAAAAGCCGCGCATTGCGCGGCTTTTA
>WNFC01009988.1_pt1 | contig 10529 bp, 10 predicted proteins | sample 5400541 | NCBI WGS metagenome assembly WNFC01 (sample SAMN13153342, study PRJNA577476) | soil metagenome | isolation source: 120 cm saprolite under Douglas fir tree site 2 hole 2 replicate 1 | place: USA:California | collected 2015-04-18
CATCCCAGAAGGCGTACCCGCTCATGATGACCAGGAATACGCCGAAGGTGACGAGCATCGCGCTTTCCCATAGCATTCGGCGCCACACAACCAGCACGGCTGCGACCACACCCACGAGCAGGACCGGATTGGCCACCAGCAGCCCGCGATATGGTTCGATCAACATTGCCTTCAGCACGTCGAACCGCGGCAGGCTGATGCCCAACAAGCCGGCCGACATGCCGCTGCGGAATACTTCCGGACCGGCCAGGTGCTCATAGCCGAGCCGCCACGGTGCGCCGTAGACCGCGGTCGCGTACAGCGACGTCAGCACCACCGGCAGCGCGGCCACCGCCAGGGACCCAGCTAATGGCCACCAGCGCACTGGTCGGCGTTCCCGCCACCACAGCAGCGCGCCGAGCAGCAGCGCAGGCACAATCGGCACGATCGCCGGCGCCTCGCACATCACCGCCAACCCAGCGGGCGCTAGTGCGCGACTCTGTCCCCGGCGGGCCCAGATCCAGGTTGCCAGGACACACGTCGCGGCCACCGAGTGACTGAAGTACCAGGTCGAGAACGGCCACAGCAAAGATCCCAATCCGTAGCCGAGCGCGGCCAACGATGCCGCGCTTAGCGCCGCACCCGTGCGCACCAGTTCCCGCCAGAGCAGTCCGACACCCGTCGCGGCCGGCAAGCTGACCATGAGCAGCGTCAGGACATAGCGAACGAACGCACGCTCGACATCGCCGCGGCGATCCACCGTCACCGGTGGGATCACCGTACGCATCAGCGCGTACGCGGGTACCGCCAGGAACGATTCCGCCGGCAGCTTATCGGTATAGTAGTGCTCGCCGACCATGGCCCGATCGCCCAGGTCGGCCGCGTACGGATCGATGTCGAGCGTGTGACGGTCGACGATCGCGTAGGTCAGCGCGAGGTGCGAGTCGGCGTTCCAGCTGTGCCAGCCGTGGACCACCCACGCGTACGCAACCAGGCAGACCAGGAGTAGGCGTACCAGATCAATTACCAACCCAGCGCACGCCCGCGAGCACCAGAAATGCGCCAAGGGCAATTGCCGGTGCATACGGCAGCCGGCCCGCCGAGATGAACGTGCCATCCGGGCGAGGCAAGAAGCGGAAGTAGACCAGATGGGCGAAGGCCAGTCCGACGCGGCGGGAGCGCAAAAGGCCGATCATCGCCAGTGCGCCGCCAAAAATGGCCGCCCAGGCGAACGTATACAGCACGAACTCCGGACCCTTGAGCGCACCGATGGCGGCCATCAACTTGACGTCGCCGGCGCCCAGACCGCGCAGAACGTGAAAGGGCAGCAGGATCGCCATGGCGAGCAGAGCTCCCTGGCCGCTCATCAGCAACCCCTCGCCCTGGAACGCGAGTCCGTTGAGCAGGAACCCAGCACCTAGCGCCGAAAACGTCACCAGGTTTGGGATACGACGTGCCCGCAGATCGGTGACGATGGCGATTCCGAGCGCGCCGACGAGTACGACATTGGGAATGATCTCGAACATGACGTAGGGTCTCCCGTTTAAAAGGAAAGAGCGCCCGCTCAGCCCCTGATAGGGCCGAACGGGCGCTCCGTTCGCTTGTCCGAGAAACTTTCGAACTAAGCGGAGAACGTGCCGCTCTGCGTCTCGGTCTTGCTGCCGATGTTGCCGAGCGCGTTCTGCAGGTGTGTGGTCAGGCTCGGGCCGCCCAGGACAACCGCGAGACCGATCACGACGACCAGCAGCGCCCACTCGACAACCTCAGCACCCTCTTCCTCGACGACGAAATTCTTGATGAACTGCATCTCTAATCTCCATCCCTTTCGTGCCAGTTTTTCCGTATTTCGGGCCTCACCAGGTGGTGGGTCCGTTGCTTCTGACGGGAGCAAAAACGACGTGTTTTGCGTAAACGGGACGGGCTCGACGACGCGAATTTTCGACCAGATTTGCGACCCTTGCGGGGCGAATAATGTCCTCACGCATGTGTGCGCGCGCCCGTCCCTCCGGATCCCGTGGTGGCGTTTTCGTGGCCGACCATGAATCGCTTCTTTGTCTGGACGCGTCTGCCCAGCGTGCCCTTCACTCTGGCCCTGCTGGCTCTGGCTCTGCCATCGCTTTCGGTCGCCGCAATTCCGCTCACAGACAACATCTGGTGGGTGTTGAAAAACGGCCAGCTACTCGTGGAACGAGGCCGCATCGAATCCAGCGATCCGTTCACGTTTGCACCGCATATCGGCCTGGATGTCGACGTCCAGTGGCTCGCCCAGCTGGTGTATTACCGCGCCTACACCAGCTTTGGCCTGGAGGGTGTGGTCCTCCTCACCGCGCTGGTCGTGGCCGCCACGTTCGGACTGCTGTTTCATATCGCCTGGCGTCGCACCGGCAGCCTGGCAGCAACAAGTGTGGGCATGCTCGTCGCCGTCGTCGTCGCGGTCGGCAACCTTGTTCCGCGGGCGCAGACCCTCGCGCTGCTACCGTTTGCAGCGACATTCTGGCTGCTGTCCTGCGCGCCGCGGCGAATAGGGACGATTCTCGCCCTGGCTGCGCTCGAAGCGCTGTGGGCCAATCTGCACGGCTCGTTCTTCGTCGGCCTCTTGCTGACGGGTGTGCTGCTCGCCGGCCAGGCACTCGAGCTCATCCAGGCAACCCGCTGGCGTGCCTTTTTCGCCTCAAAGAACACCCGCTTCCTGCTGCTGGCTTTCGGCGCACAGGCAGTCGCGACGTTGGCGACGCCCAACGGGCTCGAGCTGTACGCCTACACCGTGCGCCTGTCGACCTACTCGATCGTGCGTCAGTACGTCGGCGAGTGGGCGCCCACCAGCGTCGGCCAACCGGCCGGACTGTTGTTCTTCGCGTCAGTCGCGATCGCGGCCGTGGCCTTTTTTACGCGCGCGCGGCGGAGCGCTGCCCTGGCCGACCTCCTGCTGCTAGCGGTATTCGCCTTGATGGGTCTGCAGGCTGTGCGCAACATCATCTGGTGGGCGCTGGTGCTTGGTCCGCTGCTGGCGGCCGCGTGCGCTGAGCTGGAGTTGCCCGCCCGGATGAGCGCGCTTGCCCGCGGCGCGGGTTCTCGGCGACACAATCTGCTCCGTGCAGGGCTGGTCGCCCTTCTGGCGATCAGCACCTCGCCATGGGTCAAGGCACATAATCCGCTTCTCCCAGAGGCCTACCGCGGCGTCGTCTCGACGAGCCTGCCGAGCGGCGCCGCTGGGTTTCTGATGAGCCAGCACCTGGCGGCCCACGTCTACTCCGATCAGGCCTGGGGCAGCTACCTGGACTGGCAGCTGTGGCCGCGCTACGAGCTCATGGTCGACAGCTCGATCGAGACACACCCGCCCGAGGTATGGCTGGACGTCTTGTCGCTCGATCAGGGCCACGTGTCCTGGCAGGAGAAGCTTGACACGTACGGGGTCGACGTCCTGCTGCTCAATCGCCGCCGCCAGGCGCCTCTGCTCGACGCCGTCGGCCGCAGCGCCGGCTGGCAGGCGGTCTATGCCGACGACATGTCGGAAGTGTTCGTCAGATCTCAAATGGCGTCAGCGTCATGACCTCACCTGAGCTGTCGCTGATTGTGCCCACGTACAACGAGCGCGCGAGCATTGGCCCGTTACTGAGCGAGCTCGAAGCCGCGCTCGGGGGACTCAATTGGGAAGCCGTGTTCGTCGACGACAGCACGGACGACACCGACGCGGTGATCGCCGAGTTCGGACGCGCTGATCCACGGGTCAGAATGGTTCATCGAACCGAGAACCGTGGTGGCCTCGCCGGCGCGGTCGTAGACGGTCTGGCTGAAGCGCGCGGCACGTACGTGTGCGTCATGGACGCCGACCTGCAGCACCCGCCGGCGCGTATCCCCGACATGCTGAGCGCTGCGCAGGCGGCGCATGCCGACATCGTGGTGGCCAGTCGCTATGTCCGCGGCGGTAGCGCGAACGGCCTTGACGGGCCACTGCGCCAGCTGTACTCGCGTGGGCTCAAGAACCTGAGCCGGCTGGTGTTTCCGCGCCGTCTGCACGACATCAGCGACCCGCTCGGCGGCTACTTCCTGCTGCATCGGTCTGTCGTTCAGGACGCCGAGCTGCGGCCGATTGGCTACAAGATCCTGCTGGAGATCCTGGTCCGCTGCTCATGGCACACGGCGCGCGAAGTGCCGTATCGGTTCCAGCCGCGCCAGCATGGGGTCAGCAAGGCCAGCCTGCGTGAGGGCGTGCGCTTCTTGCGTCACCTGGCCCAGCTCACCTGGGACTGCTCGCCCGCGCTGGCGCCCGTCCGCCGACGGCTCGTCTGGTTCTAGATCGGGTTAAAAAGGAGCCGCCCCACTCGATGACTGGGGCGGCTCACTTTTAACAGGCGGACGGGCCGCGCTATTGAATGAGGCGCGGTTTGGACAGTCGGCCAGCGATCTGCTGGAATAGCTGGGGCAGGCTCTCTGTCTTCTTGAGCGGGTAGTAGTGGTCGCACGTGCCCGGCGTGGACGACGAGATGCTGATCAGCAGGTTATCAACCGGCGAGCGCTGGGCCGCCGGTGGCAGCGTGTCCGCGGGGCACGGGTGTGGCTGGTTCGTGTCGGCTGTGCGGCTGGGGCAGAAGTTGTTGGCCGGCGGGTAATCGCCCTGATACGGCGTGCAGAAGTAGCCGACCACGAAGATCTCCACGTCATCTTTGGTGCCGGCCGTTCCGTCAACACCGAGTCGTAGCGTGTTCGCCAGGTTGACGACCTGACCGTCCCAGCCGCTGCTGCCGAGGACGACCTGCGGAAAGTACGGCGGCAGCCACTGGCTCGGGTTACTTGGGCCGGGCCAGGGCTCGTCCTGACCGTCGGTCATCATGATCATGGTCTTGTGCGCGGCGGCGCGTCCACCGCGGGCGGTGTCCCAGGCGTAGTAGCTACTGTCGCTGACAACCGTCATGCCATTCGGCAGCTTGGTGCCCGTGTAGTACGGATTGGACGACTCCCCCGGCGCGATGTATGGCACGTGCGTAATTGGGCAGCCGTAGGGCCGCACACCCGAAGGGCAGCTGCCCGCGCCGGGCGTGCTCGGATCGGCAATGGCCAGCAGCGCCGCCTTGTTGTCCGAGAGCTGGCTCAGCACCGTCTTGTCATCGTCGCACGGCGCCTTGCCGGTCGTCGGGCTGATGTTGACGTATTGTCCGTTCTGGTAGATGCACTTGATCCCGGCAAAGCGGGCGATCCCCACTCGCGCGGTCTGCGTGTTGGTCGGATCCGGGTTCACCTGGTTGATGAAGCTGACGACTGCCTGACGCAGCTGGTCGAGCGAGCCGGTAACCGCCATGCTGCCCGTCGTGTCCAGAGACAGCATGATGTCCATCATGGGTGCGCCCGCCAACGCCACGGCCTGCGCCTGGACGCACTGATTCGGCTTGCCGACAACTCCGCCAAAGGGCATCGCGACCGTTCGGCTCAGGTTTACCTGCCAGCTGTTGGGCTGGTTGGCGGGGCCAGCCGTGTTGATGGTCACCGTGGCTTTGCCGTCCGGGGTGCAGCTCGCGCCAACCCCGACGGCGCCGTTGCGGATGGCGTAAGCCAACGCCTGGCCCGCCGGGTCGCCCGCCTGGCCAAGCATCTCACGTTGGATTTCACGTGCTCCGGCCAACGCGGCGGCGTCAGCGGTGTTTTGCAGCGCGCGGCGATTGCCGTAGAGCATGCCCACGTCGAGGACGAGGGCGGCGAAACCGATCATGATCGGCAACAGCAGGATGGTCATTACCAGCACCCCGCCTGAGTCGTCGTCGACGAAACCGCGGAAGAAGTTGGTGAAGCGCAAGTGCAGGTGGGACATGGATCGCATCAGACCTCGAGCTCGACGTGCATGGCGGCGTGAGCGCTAACTGGAAACGGGTTGGGTAAGACGTTGCTGACCAGCGGAATGACCAGCGGGACCTTGTAGGTGATGGTGACGTCGACGGCCGGATCGGTGGTGAGCTTCACCACCGGCGCAGGAGTCAGCCCGCTGGGCGCCAGAACGCCGTCCAGGCGCCATCGGATGTACGCCTGGACGGTGGCCATCTCGGCGACCGGATCCGCTGATGGGTCGTGATGGACTGCGCCGTAGCGCGCGGCCTCGGTGGCTTCGTTGGTGATCACCAGCCAGGCGTTCAGCACGCGCGCGGTTTCGAAGAGACCGAAGACGACCAGGAGAAAAATGGGCGCGATCAGCACAAAGGACACAGTGCTGACCGCTTTCTGGCGATGGTTCATAAGGACCTCGGCATCGAAGCGGTCGCCCGGATCGGCACCTGGGCGCCAATAATGGACTGGATCAATGGCACGTAAATGATCACGTCGGCTTCGGCCGACACCTGCACCGAGTCGGTCGAGACCACTGGTGCGGGTACCAGGGTGTTGGCCACGTCGGAGCGACCGGCCAGGCCCAGGCTCAGGTACGTGCTGGTCGCCTGTTGGGCGGCCGTGCCAACTACCGCGGCGTTGGTGTTCGCCATACGGGCGCCAGCGCGTGCGCCTTCGCGGACGCCATTGTGCACGACGACCCAGGCATCCACGACGCGGCCCAGCTCGGTGACCCCAAAGAGCAGCAGGAGCAGGACCGGCGCGATGAGCGCGAACTCGACGACGGCGTCGCCGCGGCGCCGTCCCCGGAGCAAACAAGAGGTGCGTGTCACGGCAACTAAGAACGCGCTGTCCCGTACAGGCGGGACTGCTTTGGCAGCGGTGTTATGCCGCCGCTTCGAGGTCAGTTCGCCAGCAACCGCTCAAGCATTCGATACCGCGCCTGAGCGACGCCAAACCACGCGACTGGAGCTTTTTGACTGCCTCTTCGTTGCGCTCCATGATCACCGCTGTCTCGGCGATGCTCTTGTCCTCGAGAAAGCGTAAAACAATGACCTGTCGCTGCTCTGGCGTCAGACGCGCCAGGCCGCCTTTGATGAGGTCCATAGCCAGATGCTGATTGACACCATTGAACACTGGCCCAGCGCTATGGGCCTGTGCGTCGTCGAGCTCGATATGGATGTAATTCGGTCGACGTCGTACAGAGTCGATGAGGCGATTACGTGCGATTCGGAATAGCCACGACGAAAGCGGGGCGCCCTGTACCTCGAAGGTATCAATCTTCTGGTACACTTTGGCGAACACTTCAGCGGTCAGATCTTCGGCTTCTTCGACGTTGCCATTCAGCCGCTGATACAGGTAACCGAATACGCGTGGCGAATACCGCTGATAGAGCTCCTCGAAGGCATCGCTATCATTCGAATGTATGCGCCGTATGATATCCTCGGCATAGGCCACGGTGGACACGGGGCGAGCAGCCAGCATGCTAGCTATTTGCCCCGCTGGGAAAAGCATTCAACATGAGATTGGTAACGCCGGTCGTTCGCCCGGGGGGACTTCCGATCCCCCGCCGAAAAGTACCGTTGTGTTGTCAGCGCGCAGCCCTCAAGTTGCTCAGGGGCGCCGCCGGCGGGCCTGGGATGGTGAGCACCTGCCCGACCTCGATGTGATCGACGTTGGGCAACGTCTTGCGATTGAGCGAGACTATTTGTCGCAACTCGACGTCGTAGCGCACGGCCAAGCCTGACAGCGTGTCGCCAGGCGCGACGGTGACCTGCTGCGTTGGTCCAGCTGCCTCCGCGGCGGTGGCCGGCTCGGGTTCGGCGAGCCCGCCAAACGCCGCCCCCTGGCCGGGCGCGCCGGCCATTCGCTGAGCAAGCTGCAGCTGCTTCTCCGAGATCACCCGCTTGGCACCGCCGGCGATGGCCGGGTCGTTGTAGACATACTCAGCGGCATTCGCCCCGATCAGGATGATGTAGTGGTCGACCTGACTGTTGGGGCTATAGCCCGGCAAATAGGCGAGTCGGGTCAGGACGATCACCGGGTGTCCCTGCGCTAGGTGCTTGCGGATGCGCTCTGCACTCCAGCCCGTCGACGCCGCACCGTCACCCAAGAACGCCTCGACGTTGTGCAGCCGTGCGACTCGGGCAAGATCCTGGATCGCGGTTCCTGAAGCGGGATTCGCCGCGTAGCCACCACCCGGCAGGTGGATGATCGCCTGGCGCGCCTGGAGCGGCGATAGGTGCTCACCCGTCGCATAGTTGATGGCCATCGCCACCGAGGCCGGCCCACAGTCGGTCGCCGCGAAGGGCGAGCCATCGAATTGAGAAGCAAACGGAACCGACAGCGCAGCGCGTTGCTCGGCATTGGTTGGTGAGACTTGAAACGCGAGCGAGGCCAGAATGGCGGTCGCGGCAAAGATTTTCCAGGAGCGCATAACGGTGCGAATAAACGCCTGTGTGCGCTCCGGCGGGACTGGTGTTGCGGGACGTCACATTTCCGAGTTGTTGGCGCGCGGCACGTCGAGCAAACCCCCCATGTGGGGGAGAGCCTTTAGGGCTATTCGCGGTCGATAATCGCCTGAAATGCAGACTGTCCAGGGTATCCGCTACATCCCGGTCGTCCACGTGCGTGGCACCGCGCTCGGCGTCGACGTGCGTTGGCTCGGCTCCCGCGGGCTGTTGCTCACCGCGTTGCTGGTGCTGTTCACACCCGGAGGTCTGCTCAATAGCGATGGCACGCTGCCAGTCATAGCCCGCGTCGGAGTCGGTCTGTCGTCACTCCTGGCGGTGGTGCTGACGTCCCTGGTGCACGAGTTTGGCCACGCCCTCGCGGGCCGTCTAGCGGGCCTGCCGGTGCGCGCCATTGTGCTCGCGCCCGAAGGCGCAGCGACGATTCGAGATGAGTCGGACCTCCCGCAGGTCAACTTCCGCACCGCGCTCGCGGGACCATTGGTCAACGCGGTGCTCGGGACAACGTGTGCCGCGCTGGCCGGCTCGCTGGCGCCGGATAGCTTCGCGGCCACCTTCTTCGGCCAGCTGGCGGCCCTGCAGCTGCTCGTTGGGCTGGCTAATCTGCTGCCCTTCGGGCCGATGGACGGCACCAAGATTCTGGCCGCCTGGCGCGCTTGCCGCGCGCTCGCCTGACCCGCCCCGCTACTCTGCTGGCTTCTTTCCCACATTCATGGCGTGTGGGCGCCATGCTCCCCTTGACAGCAAATTCAGTCTCACTTTAGACTCGCGCGGCTTGTGAAGCAACTGTGAACAGTCTTTCCACGACCCGGACCAACCGGCCCGTCGGCCGCCTGGACAAGAGGTGATAGCCATGCTTCTGCGTCGCCAGCTTCTGCGGCTTTCGCTCCTCTCAGGTACCGCCGCGCTGCTCCAGGCGTGCGCGCCGGCCGCTCCGTCAGCTCCAACCAGCCCCGCGGCGACCGCTGCGCCGGCTGCTAAACCGACCACACCGCCAGCCGCGGCCGCCGCGGCACCGACCACTGCGCCAGCAGCCGCACCGGCGTCAGCGACGACGGCGCCGGCGGCCAAGCCAACGGCCGCCGCGCAAACAGCCGCGACCGACGGCACGCTCACGCCGCTGTGGGGCGCGACGCTGGCGCACGTCAACCCGTACCAGGCAGTGACCAACCAGCAGTTCCAGTACTTCGCGACCGTCTTCTCGCAACTCATGCTGCCATCTCCGGACAAGACGAAGATCGAGCCGGAGCTCGCCACCGTCACCGCCGCACCAGATGCCTCTTCGTACACGTTCAAGCTCGATCCGAAGGCCAAATTCCATGATGGGCATCCGCTGACATCGGCGGACGTCGCGTTCAGCTACACCCTGGCGCTGAATCAGGCGACCAAGTCCAACCGACTGTCGCGTCTATCGATCATCAAAGGCGCCGCCGACTACTCCGCCGGTAAGGCTGATTCGGTTAGCGGCATCGTGCCTTTGGACGATCAGACGATTCGCTTCGACATGGATTTTCCCAACGCGCTCTTCCTGCTCGAGACGGATCTACCGGTCCTGCCCAAGCACGTGTTGGGGTCCGTGAAACCGGACGAGTTGGAAAAACACCCGAACATGTTCGAGTCACCGCTGGGCAGCGGGCCATTCAAGGCGGTCAAGAACCTGACCGACCAATCGTCGGAGATCGGCGCCAATCCGGATTTTTATCGCGGCAAGCCAAAGCTCGACAAGATCGTCTACCGCATTGTCAAGCAGGCCGATGCGGCCCAGATCGCGCTCGAGCGCGGCGAAGTGGACTACACCTCCGCACCACCGAATGTCATTCGCGATCCCGAAGTCCTGAACCACCTGCTGGGTGTCCAGACTCTGTTCCTGCATCGCATGAACAACCCCGTATCCAACACGCTGGGCTTCAACCTGCGGTTGGACCAGTGGAAGGACAAGCGGGTTCGGCAGGCCTTCGCCTACGCCATCGATCGCAGAAAGATCGTCGACAGCCTGCTCGGTGGCAACGCCGAAATCGTCAACTCGCCGATCCGGCACGCTTTCGTCGGCTACAAGCCCAAGAACGACTACGCCTATAACCCCGACAAGGCCAAACAATTGTTGGCGGATGGCGGCTGGGATCCCAACCGCGAGGTCCTGGTCAGTGGCCTTCCGCCGGATTCAGAGACGGAGCGCGCCACCCGCGCCGCCGTGCAGCAGCAATTGCAGGCGATCGGCGTGAAGACCAGGTGGGAAGAGCTGGAGTCGTCGGTCTGGGTTGGCAAGTT
>WNFC01016763.1_pt1 | contig 10529 bp, 13 predicted proteins | sample 5400541 | NCBI WGS metagenome assembly WNFC01 (sample SAMN13153342, study PRJNA577476) | soil metagenome | isolation source: 120 cm saprolite under Douglas fir tree site 2 hole 2 replicate 1 | place: USA:California | collected 2015-04-18
GTCCCAACCCGCAGGAAACTTTTGCACGATCTCCGAGGCGCCCTCGTTTGGATTCCCCCACACCACAAACATCTGCAGGCCGGGTTGCTTGGGATTGAGGGGTTTCCATGGAATGGCGTCGTACGTCGTGAAGGTACCTTGGGTCGCTCCGGCCTTTGCGCCCGCCGTCGGAGTCACCGTGCCTCGATGTTGCGCGAAAGACAGTGTTGTAATCGTGGCTGCAAGTGCGACCACTACGCTCGTCAATACTCTCCTATTCAGCATTGGAAGACTCCTTTGAATTGCTCATTGCTGTTCCTCTTTCCGAATTAATGTGACGGATTGTTCGTCGGAAAAATACTCAGCAGAAATTCAGAGGGTCAGATAGACGATTTGGACCCTCCTATACAAGGTACTGTCGGCCGTTCTTATTGCGCCTTCATTCGTACCGGTATGGGCTGTCCACCGAAATGAAGTCGAGCTTGCGGTGGAAGTACACGACAATGATGCAGTCGTCGCCCTCTTCGCACTTGTCATCATGGACCTGTCCCGCAGGTTGCGACCACACGGATCCCGGCCCGCCTGTCTGCGGTGCTCCTCCCTTGGAAGTATGCGTGAACTTGCCCTGGATCACGACGCCCTCATACGCCGCGGTGTGCCAGTGCCAGCCCGAGTCCATGCCCGCAGGAATCGTGATTGCAAGTGCGGCCACAACGCTCGTCAGTACTCTCCTATTCAGCATTGGAAGACTCCTTTGAATTGCTCATTGTTGTTCCTCTTTCCCAATTAATGTGACGGATTGTTCGTCAGAAAAAATACTCAGCAGAAATTCGGTAGGCAAGGTACACAAGCGCTTGCCCAGCCAAGTGGAAGCGACTCCCGTCCCAGCAGTTCTACGGTTCCTGTCCCTTCCAGCCCAAGTCCGTAGTTCCTTTCGGATGGTATTCCCGACGGGACACGATACAGGGACAGGTCAGCGTGGTTTAGGCCAACTGCGTGCATCCGAAGCAGCACTTCGTCTCTGCCCGGGACCGGAGTCGACACCTCTTCGATCCGCGGTAACCTGTGTCCGCCCTGTTTGTAAAACCGCACCGCTTTCGACATGGGCTTAGCTGCGTGCCAGAGCGAGCATCTCGTCGACAGACCACTGGTCATCTGCGTGTTTGCCATAGTGGACTGCCCTGATGACACCCGCATTGGCGATCAGGAAGTCTGCCGGCAGACCCAACGGTCCGCCTACGGGAATCAACGGAAGCTTGGGCTTATCCTTGGCGAGATTGCCTTTCATCATCGCAGGCCATGCCCCCGGGTTCAGGATTGCAGACAAAGAAGTTCCTACTCCGAAGTCACGATAGAGTCGCTTCTTCGGATCGCCAATCACGTCAAAGGGGAAATTGCCCTGGTAGGGCAACAGTTCTTCGTCTGTTGAGTGAAAGATCACAATCTCACGAACACCAGCGTCCGTGATCTCATCGCTTCGTTTCAAGAACTCCTGCAGATGGAGATTGCAGATTGGGCATCCCGCAAAGCGCCGAAATTGAAGATGGACTACTGGTGGAATCGAACTCGGGATATTTACTTCCGAGCCGTGAATATTGCGAGTTTGAAGAGAAGGAGATTTGTCCCCTTTCTTGAGCTTTCCTGCCATCGTAAGCCTCCGGTTGAGTGTCATCAGTCCTGTTCTTGGGTGTTTGCGTCGTGAGGTTTAGTGAGCCGCAGCTTTCATGCCTTTTGGTTGCCGCTTCATCAGAAAGACCAGGGGCACCATGCAGGCGCAAAGGATACAGAGCGTTTGCAGGATGTCGATGTAACTCAAAACGCTTGCCTGTGCTTGCACGGATTGATAAAGACTCAGCATCGCTTTGCTGTGAGCGTCGGTCAACGCCGCGGTCCGTGTTAGGAATTGCTGGCTGAGCGATCCTGCCTTTTGCAGGTAGGCCTGGCCGCCGCCGTAAATATGTTGCGTCAAATATTGCTGGTGCACTTGCTGATGGCGAGCCAGCATCGTTGTGAAAAAAGACGTTCCCGCAGAGCCGCCGATATTGCGTGCAAGATTCGAGAGGCCGGAGACATCGTTGTTCTTGCCCTGAGGAACGCCCACATAGATCAGCGTGTTGATGGGTACGAATAGAAAGGCAAGGCCGATTGACTGAAGAAAGCGCAGCTTCGCCGCGTACGCGAAGCTCATTTGCAGGTCAAGACTGGTCATATACAGTAGTGCGAGTGCGATACTGCCGAACCCAAAAATAATGAGGTATCGCCCATCAACTTTCGAGATCAGGATCCCCACGATAGGCATACATAGGATCGTCGCGAGACCTCCGCTGGACATAGCGAATCCAGAGAGCTCCGCTGTATAGCCCATGAGCGTTTGAAGAAGCTGGGGAAGCAGAACTGTCGTCGCGTAAAGGGTAAAGCCGAGCACGAACATCATCAGGAAGGAGACACAGAAGTTCCGGGACGCGAATAACTTCAGATCCAAGACCGGGCGATTCTTTCCTTGCGCCCGGCGCAACTCCCAGATGATAAGAGCAATCAGGCCAATGACAGCAAGCGTTGTGAAGGCGACGATGAAGTTAGACCCGAACCAGTCGTCTTCCTGTCCCTTGTCCATGACCACTTCGAGGGAACCAAAGGTAAGGGCTACAAGACCGAAGCCGATCAAGTCGAGCCGGAACCCTCCCCGTTTGGCTTCTTCCACTTCCTGTTTGATCTTTGGCGTATCTTCCACCAGGCGATGCGTGAGGAAAAGGGACAGGATGGCGATGGGAATATTGATGAAAAAGATCCAGCGCCAATCGTAGTTGTCCGTGATCCACCCTCCCAGGGTCGGACCGACGATGGGTGCTGTGATCACCGCCAATCCGTAGACTGCGAAGGCCTGGCCACGCTTTTCCGGTGGAAATGTATCGGCCAGAATGGATTGTTCCGACGGCTGCAAACCGCCCCCTCCGAGACCTTGAAGTACGCGAAAGAACAGCAGGAGCGGCAGCGATGGAGCCAGGCCGCACAGCAGCGAACTCAGGCCGAAGATGACAACACACGTCATGTAGAACTTCTTGCGGCCAATGATGCTGCCCAGGTAGGCTCCTATGGGGAGAACGATTGCGTTAGCAACGAGGTAGGAGGTTAGGACCCAGGTAGACTCGTCCGACGAAGCGCCGAGCGAACCCGCGATGTGCGGCAGCGCGACGTTGGCGATGGAAGTATCCAGCACCTCCATGATGGTTGCAAGGGTCACTGTGACTGCGATGATCCACGGATTCACCTTCGGCCGTCCCATCGCCTGCGGCGCGGCAAGTGTCGTTGCGGCGCTCATCGTACCCTCACTTTCGGTTCTACCGACAGTCCGGGCTCCAGCAGTCCGTCAGCATTGAAATCCCGCTGAGAGGGGCGATCAAAGTCGATGCGTATCGGAATACGCTGGACAACCTTCACGTAGTTTCCGGTCGCGTTCTCGGGTGGCAGTAGGCTGAAGACCGAGCCCGCGCCGCCGCCCATGTTGGTGACGTGACCTTTCCAGGTACGGCCGTAGGCGTCCACTTTGATCTCGACCGGCTGCCCCGGGCGCATGTGAGCAAGTTGCGTTTCCTTGAAATTGGCCGTGACCCAGATGTCGTCGAGCGGTACAACCTGGAATAACTCCTGACCTATCCCGACATTCTGGCCCAATTCGACGGACTTGCTTCCCACGATTCCATCGACTGGGGAACGGACGATCGTGTAGCTGAGGTTCAGGTCAGCCTGGGCAAGCTGCGCGGCTCGCTCCTTCACCGTCGCATCGGCAGCATCCGCCTTATCACGCGCGACCGAGACCTGCTGAGGTGCGGTCTGAGCGTTGCGCAACGCCGCTTGCGCCTGAAGGAGCTTGCCTTGCGCCTGGCGGAGCGCCTGTTGCGCTGACTGTACCTGCGCACTAGTGGCAACCACTGCGGCGCGATTGGCCTTTGCAGACGCGCTAGCCTGGTCAAACTGCTGCTGCGAGATAACCTGTTCCGCGACGAGCTGCTGATAACGGATCAGGTCCGCGTCGGTTTTGCCTGAATTCGCCTCGGCCTGTTGCTCATTCGCTCGCGCCGCGTCGAGATTCTGTTGAGCCGCACTTACTCCAGCGTCAGCATTCGTAACTTCAGTCGTCGATGAATCGAGATTGCTTAAGGCAGTCGCAGAGCTGATCGGCACGCTGGAATGAGAGCTGGCGGCTGTCGCCTCTGCGTCAAGCAGATAGGCCCTGGCCTGTTCGTCAGACACTTTGTAGTCTTTCGGATCGATTACAGCCAGCACTTCGCCGGCACGCACTTGCTGGCCCTGGACAACATTCACCTTTTGAATCTGTCCTGTGATGCGAGAGCTCAAGGGCATGATGTGGCCATCTACCTGCGCATCATCGGTGTCCTGGTAGAGATACGCGCTCCGAGCGAAATAGCCGGCGGTCGTAAGGATCACGACGAGAGCCACAGCCGCGATAATGATCTTCTTGCTGCGAGTCTGGTGTGATGAGTGCGCTTCGCGCGTGGGTTCGGGTGTTTCCGCTGTGGGTTCGGAGACTGGTTCCGGAGTCGGCTCCGCTTCGAGCACTGCGGACATGTTGGTGACGGTGTTCCGATGGTTGTTGGACATTACTGACCTCCGAGGTACGTGAGTAAGCCCGCTTAGCGATCTAGGCATTCTCAGCCACAAATAGTGATACCATCTGGTACGGTATCGATTGTAATGAGATGTGAATGTCAGGCAGGAAGTCGCAAGAAGAAAGGAAAAAAAATAAAATGGAAAGCGACGCTGTCGTAAGTTGGGAGGCTATTCTTGTGAAAGCAAAGGAGCATACGCCTCACCCCATCCGGGCCAGGCTGGATGAAGAGCGCTTGACCGAACTGCTTGACGTTGCAGCGGAGATCTTTATCTCCGAAGGCTTTTCGGCAGCCAGCACGAACGAAATCGCGCGGCGGGCCAATTCGTCGAAGACCACCTTCTACTCCCGGTTTCCGACGAAGGAACATTTGTTCTTGGCGGTGATCGAGCGACGAATGAATGGCATCTTTCAGCGGGTTGCCGCCACGCTGCCGGAGGAGCCTCCCGTCGAAGAGACTCTGCGAAAGTTCGGCTCGACCCTGATCCGACTCGCGATGTCAAAGGAACAGATTGCGCTGATTCGGGTGGTCAGTATGGAAGCGGCCAAGTTCCCTGAACTGGGGAAGCGCTTTTACGAACTTGGACCTAAGCGCGGCGAAGAAACACTGGTGGCATATTTTACGAAGCAGGTGGAGAAGAGGCGGCTATTGAATGAGGATACCCGCGAGATGGCCCAGCACTTCCTCAGCCTAGTCACAGGCGGCCCGGTGCGTTGGTTTGTGCTCGGATTCGATCCGATTTCTATGTCGAAGAATGCAATCCATAAGCATCTTGACTCTGCGGTGCTGATGTTTATGAGGGCTTACCAGCGTTCTCCAACCAAGTAGGTTAGTGTCGGCAACAGCATACCGCTTTATAGAACGGCAGAATGATTCCAGCCAGAATCTTGCAAACGATAAATAGAGCTGAAGAAAGATCTGAATAACTGCATTATTTTCTGGTCGTTACCGATTCTCTGCAGGATTACTACCCGAAAGTCGGCATAGCGGGGAGGTTTTCTCTTGACATTCCTTTTTATAGGACTTGATTTCATAACAACGTCTGCTGCATCGAGGTTTGGTTAGACTCTGGAGCATCGACGACGGAAGGTTCGGGAGAAGGAGCCGAACATGATCCTTATAGGAGTAGATTTTCACCCCAGTGTGCAGCAGGTCGCGTATGTTGATACGGAGACGGGCGAGACCTGCGAACGACGATTGAACCACAGCGATGGAGAGGCCGAGCGTTTCTATCGCGATCTGGAACGAAGACAGGTCAGGGTGCGGGTCGGGATCGAGGCCACCGGACATGCACGTTGGTTTGAGCGGTTGCTGGCAGAGTTGAAGTTCGAGTTATGGATTGGGGACGCGGCCAAGATCAAGGCGGCCCGGGTACGCAAGCAGAAGACAGATCGGCAGGATGCACTGCTTTTACTCAAGCTGCTGATCGAAGATCGCTTTCCGCGTATCTGGGTCCCGACTCCGGAGAACCGTGATCTGCGCCAGCTGATTTGGCATCGGCATCGTTTGGTGCAGATGCGCACACGGGCCATGAACCAGCTCCAGGCCACGGCCATGAACGAGGGTGTACGACGTAAAAAGACACTATGGAGCAAGGCGGGGCGCCAGCAACTGGAGTCGCTCAAGCTGGCGCCATGGGCCACACGGCGGCGGCAGGACCTGCTGGATCTGGTAGATGGACTGAACGGGACCATCGCTGAACTTACAGCGGCCATCGAGCAGGAGGCACACAAACGGCCCGAGGTGCTGCGACTGATGACCCATCCCGGTGTCGGACCGATCACGGCACTGGCCTTCGTGCTGGCCATCGAGTCTCCCGATCGCTTCGCCTGCGGCAAGAAGATCGGCAGCTACCTGGGCCTCATTCCTGAGGAAGACTCCAGCGCCGACCGCCGGCGACTGGGGCACATCACCAAGCAAGGCAACTCGCTGGTGCGCTACCTGCTGACCGAGGCCGCCCAGGCTGCCGTTCGCTACGATCCCGACTGGCGACGTCGCTACATCCATCTGAGCAAGCGTCGTGAGCGGGCCATCGCTAAGGTGGCGATGGCCCGCAGACTGGCCGTCAGTCTCTACTGGATGTGGAGGAAGGGTTATAACTATCAACAGCATTTGAAGTTCGGTTCGTACGCGGGAGAGCTTGAAATCGGACATGGTGTGAAGTAAATCACCGCCCACTTGATTGGGCATCCCGCTCCCTAACCCAGGGAGTTCGAAGTAGTAATCATGGTCGAACGTGCGATCGGAGAGATGTTTGGGTCGGACCGAGTGCCGCCCCGATAGATTACATGCGAGCCTTCGTCATCGATGATGAGTAGTTCAACCAAAGCGCAATCAAAACAACTCCTCAGAGTTCACGCCACTGCGCTCAAAAACAAAAACCTTGACACCACAGACATTGTTAGAGATGTCCGATAAGGCGACTATAGGGACAAGTGGCTCGCCCTTAGATTGTCGGTGAGTGAGTTGGCGATTTTTCACTCATTGAGAAAACTGACAATTTCCGTATGGCCAACAGCCAGGGTGTTGGCCTGTTCAAGAACAGATCGGTCTGTCCATCGGCGGTAGTCCGATCCTGGCTATCACGGCGGGGCCAACACAGCAAAAAAGCGGCGGCGCCATTCTTCAATGCCGAGATCGCCGCCGGAACCGGGCGTACAGGGGGCTGAGCAATCCCAGATGCTTGATCACGACCAGAATCATCACGCCTGCCACCAATGTGGAGGACAGTCCCTTATGCGGCAATGCATAGCGAAGGACCAGCGCATGACCGGCGATGAGCACTACGGCTCCCACCAGCAGCATCCAAGGGCGCGTAGGCGGGCGGCTGTGTCCTTTCATGGCTCCCATCCGTTGGCCGCAATGGCCGAAATCACTCGCAGCAGGGAGCCGCCGCGAGTACGAACTGCAGGTCGCTGATTCCCACCGCACCGCTCTCGACAATGCTCAGACCTGTTTCACTGAAGTTGGCGACGATTTCGGCGAGGCTGATGTGACCATGACGGTGAAAATGGGCAACAATGCCTCTCCTTTGTGCCGGGGACGTTCCGAAATCGACGGCCAGCACTCGGCCGCCGGGCTTCAGCACTCTTCGCATCTCGCCGGCGCACTGGCTGCGTAGCTTGCCAGGCAAATGATGCAGCATCACCGTGCTCAGCACAGCGTCGAAGTGACCATCGGGGAACGGCAGCGCCTCGGCAAACCCATTCTTGAGGACAATCTCGACGCCGGCCTTGCTCGCCTTCTTACCGGCCCTGGCAATCATCTCCGGCGAGGCGTCGACCCCGTACACCGTGCCCATCGTCCCGACCTGCCGCTTGGCCGCAATCGCAAGGGTGCCCGTTCCGCAGCCCACATCCAGGACTCGCTCGCCGGGTGACAAGCGTGCGAGACGAAGGACTCGTTCCCGAAAATCCCTTTCTCTACCGAGCGTCAGCAGCCAGAGCGTGAGATCGTATCGTGCAGCCCCGTGAAGGACCAAGCCGGTTGTACTGTGGGTCTGTTTCACTTCCGCCGTATTCGTCAATTTACCCTCCCTGTGTAGCAGTGGGCTTGAGTTCACTTCACAATCAGCCCGGCCATGTCGGGCCGGCGTCGCCACATCCAGCTGGCCGGACTTGGTGCGCACCCCCCAATTCATGCCCAGCAGGTGGTTGCCCATCCGCGTCAACATGTCGGGAATCTGTGCGGCGGGCAGATACAGGATGCCGGGCGCGGGTGAGTCAAGCCCGGACTTCTTCGTGTCTCCGACGACGCCGATGATCTCGCGTACGCTGTCTTCAAAGCCTGGTCCCATAGCCGCGCCGAGCTTTAGATCGCTAAAGATTTTCCATCGCCTTTTGCGATGGACGTGCCTAAGTGAGAACTCGGGTTGCCCGTCAGTTCAGGCTTGATTGCGAGTACGAAGTGCAGGTCGAGCCACCCTAACGAATCACCTTGGAGCACATTGAGGTTATGTTCGGCCAAGCTTGGTGTCGTTCGATCGAGATCGAACGCTCCATGGAGTTTGATGCGGTACGATCTGCCTCGGGCACCATGTGCATCACCGTTACGAGCATGACCACATCGAACCTCTCGGCTTCTGCGGGAAGGTGCGCGGCATCAGCGCAATGAAAGCTGACATCCACGTGCGAGGCCCGCGCCTTGCGCCGAGCCACCGCAAGCATGTCCTCTGAGATATCTACGCCAACGACAGTTCCACTCTGTCCAGACATCTGCTTGGCTAGGATGGCTTGATCCCCTGTGCCACACCCCACGTCCAGCACCGAGTCCCCAGATCGGATCTTTACAGCGTCGAGAACGGCCCTCCGATAGGCATCACGGTGTCCCTTCGTAAGGGCGAACATTATGAAGTCGTAGAGCCGTGGGAAGTGTATTCCCCGTCCGCGGGTTTTGGAAAAATGAGTCATTAGGGATCCTCCACACACACAATGTCAGAAGTTTTCTAACGGCTGAGCTTCAATAGAAGACCGCCCGACAGTCTCGACAGTGGCCATTGTCTTGATTTTCTTTGCGATGACAAGGTGAAGCAAAATGTAAACGGGCACGAGGATTGACGGAACAAACGACCATGGAAGGAAGCTCATGACGCTTGTTCCAGGAGCTCGAGGGAAGAGGCTTCCGGGTGCGGACAATGTTCCCAGGGTTATCGCTGAAGCTAAATCCATCAACCCGAACATATTCCAGTAGCGAATCCAGCGAGACTTGACGCCAGGGTTTCCGATCAATCTCCAGGTGAGCAGTAGAGCGAAGATTCCAGTCAAGATGTCCCCGATGCCAGCACTTGGAGCAAAGGGAGCGGTGATTCGGCCAGCGCCGTATAGGAGCAAGAAAAACACTCCGCCAATGCGACCGGCATTTACAACTACCAGTACCGGAAGCGGTATGGCTAGGAGCTCAGAGCGCACTCTAGCCAAAAAAACGAATGAACCACAGAGGGCGGCCGTTAGAAAGAAAAAGGGAAGAAGGGCGCTCGGGAAACGGCCAAGAACGCCCGGAGCGAAGGCGCCCAACATTGTCACGGTCACGATCATCGCCATCCACACGGCCGCGGTTGCGAAAACGAGCAATCGCGAGGTTATGCGCAATCGCGAAAAGCCAACCACAAATCCTAGGATTCCCACGAATATTGCAGTAGCGCCTATCGCTCCGATCATGTCTAGATTCATCGCGTCCTCACATCGGCGGCATGTATTGCTGACGCCGCCCAATTACTTGCAAGATTGCCGGCCTTGCTATCTCATAATGGACAACGTGTTCGATAATGACAATCGAAGAGTCTAGTTACCGAACAGATATCGTCGATCTGTTCAGAATCAGAGCCCAAAGAGATGGATAAGCGTATCGATCGCCGCGAACACAAGACGCTGCAAGCTCTTCACGGGGCGTTGATGTCCCTGTTGCTTCGGAAGAAATATGAAGCGATCACTATTCAGGAGATCATCGACACCGCAAATGTCGGACGCTCTACCTTCTATGCTCATTTTTCCAATAAGGATGAGCTGTGGCGTTCCGGTTTCAAACAACTGGAGGCAAAGCTGAGAGAAACTCAAAGCAAGCCTGACCCCCGCAATCTGAAAGGCGGAGATCTGGGATTTAGCTTAGTGATGTTTGAACATGCGCGTGAATACAGGAATGTCTTTCGCGCCCTTGTAGGCCGACGTGCGGGAGCTATGGCAATAACCCAAATACGGCTCGTACTGACTGAGATTGTTCAAGACGACGCAGGATCTAAGGGCATAGTGGAAGGCATCCCGCAGGAGCTGGCCGTAAGGTTCATCGTCGATACCTTCGTCAACGTTCTGAGATGGTGGCTTGATCAGGAACCTAGATTGTCGCCGGTAAAAGCTGATTTGCTCTTTCGTCGTCTGGTCCAACAGGGTGTCCGTGGTCGCCTATAGCAACTTCGGTTAGATAGGCAAT
>WNFC01009989.1_pt1 | contig 10527 bp, 9 predicted proteins | sample 5400541 | NCBI WGS metagenome assembly WNFC01 (sample SAMN13153342, study PRJNA577476) | soil metagenome | isolation source: 120 cm saprolite under Douglas fir tree site 2 hole 2 replicate 1 | place: USA:California | collected 2015-04-18
GGCGGCATGGTCCGCTACGCCGAGCCGCTCTAAGTCCCCGAACGACCTTCGAAGTTTTGGCGAGCCGGCCGCGTTTCCTTAATGTGGGACAGCTTCGGACGTCGGAGCTGCTCGCCGCGCTGTCAGTGGCCCTCGACCTCACTGAAGGGCAGCGCGCGGGGCATGCGCTGCGGACCAGTTACCTAAGTCTGCGGCTGGCGGATCGGATCGGTCTGCCTAGGGAGACTCGTCGGGCCCTTCTCTACACCGGGTTGCTGAAGGATGCCGGCTGTTCCAGCAACGCGGCTGCGGTGACGCGAATCTTCGGCATTAACGACCAGGAGCTCAAGGCGCGGCAGGCGGTGGCCGGACGATCCCTGCTCGCCATGGCGTATCTCTCAATTCGGAGCCTTCCGAGTGAGCCCCTCCCGCTCCAGCTGCGCCGGCTGATTGCGCTGGCGCTGTCCGGGACACGCGAGCGCCGGGCCGTCGAGGAGCTACGCTGCGAGCGCGGCGCCGGTATCGCGCGAAAGATCGGCTGCTCCGACGGAGTCGCCCAGGCGATCATGGACCTGCACGAGCACTGGGATGGCCACGGGTTGCCGCGTGGCCTCCGCCGGGACGCTATCCCGCTCCTCAGCCGGATCGTCGCAGTCTGCGCCGCGCTCGACATTTTCGTCGGCGTCCGGGGTCCGGCCGCTGCCCGCGAGGTCATCCGCGCGCGGCGCGGTTCCTGGTACGATCCCGACCTCACCGGGCGCCTGCTCGAGCTCTGCGACGGCGGACTCCTCGACGAACTCGGTGCGCCCTCGCTCAGGGAGCAGGTCTTCTCGGCGGACGCCGACCAGGCGATCGCCTTCGCCAGCGACGCCGACATCGACCGGATTGCCTCGGCCTTCGCCGACATCGTCGACGCCAAGAGCCCCTGGACCGGGCAGCACTCGCAGCGAGTCGCCGCCATCAGCGGACGCGTGGCCGATCGCTTCGGTCTTGCCGGCGACCGGCTCCGTGACGTACGCATCGGTGCGCTACTCCACGACCTCGGAAAGCTCGGCGTTCCGAATACCATCCTCGACAAACGGGCATCGCTCGGCCCAGACGACTGGGCGATCATCAAGCGGCACCCGCAGCTAAGCCGTCAGATCATGGAGAAGATCGAGCTGTTCAGCGCCGCCGCCGAGATTGCGGCGTGCCACCACGAGCGTCTCGATGGCAAAGGATATTTTCGTGGCCTGTCGGGCGAGGCTCTCGGGTTGAGCGCTCGGATCGTCGCCGTCGCTGATGTTTTCGAAGCCATGACCGCCGCTCGCCCGTACCGCCCGGCCATGAGCGAGGAGCGAGCGCTGGGGATCATGCGCAAGTCCGCCGGCGATCATCTGGCCGCGGATGTGATCGCGGCGCTGGCCGAGGTCGACTCCGAGGCAGCCTGAGAGCCGCGAAGTCGTACTCGGCGGAGGCCAGGAAGTGGCGTATATTCGGCCAAGGGACTGCCGAAGATAGAGAGCCGAAGGCTCGAGGAGAACGCGATGGCCGAGGCAGGGACGAAACTGACCAATGAGCAGAAGCGCGCCCGAATTCGCAAGACCTACGACTTAAGCGCTCGAGGTGACTACGAAGGCTCAATCCGGGAAGGATGGGCCGACGACGGTGTCTTCCACAGCCAGATGCGGGGCCGTGAATTCCGAGGCAAGGCGGCCATCCTGGACGAGGTCCGCAAGCAGAACCAGGAGGTAAAGACGACCTGGCACCTTCACGACGTCCTGGTGAGCGACGACCACGGCGTCGCGTTGATGGAGGCGGAGCAGGAGGGTGGGCGCCGGCGGATCGTCCACATTTTGCACCTCGACGACGCAGGCAAGATCAAGGAGGCCTGGGCTGTCTTCAACCCGACCGAGTAGCCCCTTCCCCGCCCGTCTCGTCAACCCGTCGGCCGCCAGGCGAGGATAAGCTCTGACCCTTCACCGAAAGGGGGAGGGCGATGGTAGGCTCGCGCAGGCTCTGGTAGATGGCGAGCAAGTGATCCAGATTCTGCCTGAGGCTGTAACGATCCACGGCGCGGGCACGTGCCCGCCGCGCCAGGTCGCGCCGGAAGTCGGGATACTCGAGCAGGGTCTGCAGGCTGAGCCGAAGCTGCCCGTCCAGCTCGCGTGGGTCGAGCACGATGCCGGCCCCGCGCAGCGCCTCGCCGTCGCCGCCGACATCAGTGGCGATGCACGCCGTCTCGCAGGCCATTGCCTCGAGCAGGGAAAGCGAGAGTCCTTCCACCGCCGACGGCAGGACGAAGACATCCATCGCCTGCAGGATGCGGATCCGCTCGGCCTCATCCATGACGGGCCCGGTGAAGAGGACGCGGGGGCCTCCGAAGCGCCGCTGCAAGCGCCGGCGGTCGCCGCCCCCGCCCACCACCACCAGCATGTCCTGCTCGTGGACGTCGACGTCCAGGAAGGCGCGGATCAGGGCCAGCACATTCTTCTCCGGATCGACGCGGCCGAGGTATCCGACTAGCGTCTCGGCTCCCAAGGTTTCCTTGTAGTCGGATTGGCCCGGGGCGTACTTCTCGACGTCGACGCCGTTGGGCACCACCGCGATGCTGCCCTCCGGCACGCCGTACTGGACGAGCAGCTCGCGCTGCTGGGTGGAGAAGATGATCACCCGGTCGTAGGCGGCCAGGGATTGGGAATAGACGCGATACAGGGCGCTGCTGATCCCCTGCCAGAGGGAGAAGCGAGAGTCGTAGGGCACGTGGAACGTTGCCGTCACCGGCAGTCCCAGCTCGTGGCAGAGGTCGGGCAGGCCGAAGTCCACCGAGGTCGAGAAGCTCAGCGAGACGTGGACCAGCTCGACCCGCTCCCGCTGCAGCAGGTCGGTGATGGCGCGCTTGGTTCGAGGCGACGAGATGATGTACCGATGGCTGCCCGTGAGGGACTTGAGTGCCATGCCATCGTCCGTGGCGGCGGGCGCCTCGCCATGGTGGACGAAGAAGACCTTGACCCCGCGAGCCCGGAGGCCCGCAACCATCTCTCGCGAGTAGGTCAGCAGGCCATCCCCGGAGCGCCGGCTCTGGTGGCCCAACCAGGCCATCCGTAGGGGTTCGCTCATGCGGCCGGCACCCGCTGGAGCATGGCAGTCACCGTCTCGCCAGTGCCGGGATGGACCAGCTGGGGGTCGAGCTCGGCCAGGAGCTCCAGCAGGAAGCGCCGGTTGGGCAGCTCAGGGTGGGGGATCTGGAGCGCTCCCTCGTGTACCAGGTCCGACCCATACAGAAGGATGTCGATGTCGATCTCCCGAGGTCCCCAGCGAGTCCGAGCCATTCGGCCGAGGTCCGTTTCCAGCTCCTTGATCGCGGTCAGCAGCGCCGGCGGCGCGAGGCTGGTCTCGACCTCCAGCACCTGGTTGAGGAAGCGCGGCTGTTCGGTGACCCCGACCGGGGCGGTGTCCGCCTCGCGAGAGGCCCGCACCAACCGGATCCCGGCGCCAGTCAATCCTTCGCGGGCGCGCGCCAGGAACTGGGCCCGATCGCCGAGGTTGCTCCCCAGCGCCAGGTAGACGCGAACAGAACGACGACGGACGATGGCATCGGTCATGCGCGCCACCCGCACCATGGCCCGGACATCGTGCACCCGTACCAGGTCCGCCCCGCCGGCGATGGAGAGCGCCACGGCGGCGGCCGTCCCTTCCAGCCGGTCGTCCACCGTCGTATTCAGCGTCTTGCCGATAAAGGACTTGCGCGAGGGACCGATCAGGATGGGCCGGCCGAGTACCCGCAACTCGGACAACCGCTGAACGATCTCCAGGTTGTGCTCCCGCGTCTTCCCGAACCCGATCCCCGGGTCGACGATGACGCGGTTCTCGTCGATGCCGGTCGCCACCGCGAGCCTGATGGCCTCTCGCAGCGCGACCAAGATATCGGTCATCAAGTCGCGGTACTCCGTCCCGCGCTGGTTGTGCATGATCACGACCGGCACGCCCAGCGCCGCCACCGCACCAGCCATGTCCGGATCGCGCCGCAGGCCCCAGACATCATTGACCAGGGCCGCGCCAGCCCGGACCGCCGCTTCGGCAACCGAGCCCTTGTACGTGTCGATCGAGATGGGGATGGACACCCGGCCGCGCAGTGCCTCGAGCACCGGTAGGACCCGGGCCAGCTCGGCTTCGGCGGGCAGACCGGGGCCCGACCAGGTCTCGGGCCGGGTCGACTCGCCGCCCACGTCGATCAGGTCGGCGCCCTCGACCTCCATCTGGCGGGCCTGGGCCGCCGCGGCATCGACCGCCAGCACGCCATCCCCGGAAAACGAATCTGGGGTGACATTCACGATCCCCATCACGTAGGTGCGGGAACCCCAGCTGAAGGTCCGGTTCCCAATTCGGATCGGCGCCGGCGGGGCGTTCATCCTGCTTGCGAGGGTACCGCCTGGCAGGGGATCCTGTCGCGGCCGCCGCTACCGGATCGAGCGAGCGGCAGGCCCCTGAGATAGAAGGTACGGCCGAGAGCGCCGACTATCATGGCTCCGGATGAAGCTGAGCCAGCTGCTCGCCGGCGTATCGGTGCTGGAAGCGCCGCCCGCGGATCCGGAGGTCACCGGGATCTGCTACGACTCGCGCCGGCTGCGGCCGGGCGATCTTTTCGTGGCCATCCCAGGCACTCACACCGATGGCCATCGCTACGTCGAGGTCGCCCTCCGGGACGGGGCGGTGGCGGCCCTGGTCGTGCGGCCACGGGGAACCGCCTGGCCGCAGGTGGTGGTGGAGGACACCCGGAAAGCCCTGGCCCAGGTCTCGGCGACGTTCTTCGGGCATCCCAGCCGCGAGCTGCGCGTGGTCGGCGTCACGGGGACCGACGGCAAGACCACCACCACCATCCTGATTCATCAGATGCTGCTGGCGGCCGGTCGCGCGGCCGGGGCCATGAACACGGTCGACCTGCGCACAGGAACGCGAGTGGACCCGAACGACTCGCGGCAGACGACGCTGGAAGCGCTGGAGATCCAGCAGCAGTTGCAACAGTTCCAGGCGGCCGGCATGCGCGACGCCATCATCGAGACCAGCTCCCACGGCCTGGCCCTGGACCGGGTGCTGGGGGTGGAGTACGACGTCGCGGTCTTCACCAACATCGCCCACGAGCACCTCGACTTTCACCTCACGCCGGAGGCGTATCGCGGCGCTAAGGCCCGCTTGATCGATCTGACGGCGGCGGCCGCTGACAAGGGGGTCCCCAAGACCGCGGTCCTCAACCGGGATGATCCCAGCTATCCGTATCTCCTGAAGCATCCGATCGCGCACCGGCTCAGCTACGGGGTCCAGTTGGAAGCCGACCTCAAGGCCACCCGGGTGGAGCCGGGAGCCGCCGGGTTGCGTCTGGAGGCGGCCACCCCCCTGGGCCCGCTTCAGCTGGACCTCAAGCTGACCGGGCGGTGGAACGCTTACAACGCCCTGGCGGCGGCCGGCGGGGGGATCGCGCTGGGTCTCAACCTCGACCAGATCAAGACCGGGCTGGAGCGCGTCACCGGAGTCCCCGGGCGGATGGAACGGGTCGATATGGGCCAGCCGTTCACGGTGATCATCGACTACGCGCACACGCCACAAAGCCTGGAGAAGGTGTTGCGCGAACTCCGGCCGCTCACGTCCGGTCAGCTCATCGCCGTCTTCGGCAGCGCCGGCGAGCGCGATGTCGAGAAGCGCGCCTGGATGGGCGAGATCGCCGCCCGGCTGAGCGACTACGCCGTCTTCACCAATGAGGATCCGCGCGACGAGGACCCGCAGGCGATCCTCGACCAGATCGCGGCCGGCGCCCACGCCGTGGGCTGGCGGGACGGCATCGACTACCGGTCCATTGTCGATCGCCAGGCGGGCATCAACCATGCCATGGCCCGGGCCCAGAAGGGCGACACCATCCTGTTGGCCGGCAAGGGACACGAACGCAGCATCCTCGTCGGCCGGGAGAAACACGCCTGGGACGAGCGAGCCGCCGCCGAAGCCGCCATCAAGGCCACCCTGGCCGTCTAGCGCCGCGCTTCCCGGGTCGAAGGCTGACCCGCGGCGAGTTCCTCCATGCCGGGGCGACCGGCCGCTGCGTAGCTCTGAGACGCCACCGCCCACTCAGTCATCTTTGCCGGTGTGGACCTGCAACGAATGGCCTTCAGCGTTCGTTTTTCTGGGCGGCGGCTTCGACTGGCCGGCGGTGGGTCGTAGCCGCTGCATTGCGGGCAACCCGGCGCGTCATCGAGACCTCTTAACCGCTGTCAGTCCCCAGCTCTACTGATCGCCGGCACCCATGCCACAAGCACCAACCCGCCCGCGACAACGCCTGACCAAGCCACCCAGCGCAGGCGACTCTTGAAGGTCAGCGCGAGAGCGCCCAGAAGTACCGCGGCCAGGCTGGTAATGATCGAGCCAACAAAGAGAAGACCGAAGAGATCTCCAGGATTGTTGATGGGGATGTAGCGGCCCGGTTTCCCGCGGATCTCCGCGGGCACATATCGGTAGGACTCCGGATGCGACGCGAAGCAGTCGTTGGTGGTGAACGAGTCCGGACAGGGTAAGCGAGCCATGAAAGCGGTCTCGATCGGCCCGCTAAAGGAGGACAGGAAGCCGAGGATGCACAGCGCCGAGAGCCCGGCGATCAGCCCTGCAATCGCCGTCCAGTCAACGCCTCTGAAGCTGTGCGAGCCAGTCACCATAGCCCCGACCATAGAGCCCATACGGGACGCGCGTCAATCCAGCGCTGATCTGGGGGTCCGACCCCGATGAGGAGTGCGGAAGCCGCTGTCGGCGCCTATAATTTCCGTTCTCGAGGGAGCTGGAAGGTATTGGCACTTCTCGACGCCAAGGCGCGTGCCCGCCTGCGGGACAGTTCGTTTGCGTATGTCGATTCGAAGGGCCGCCGGCTGCTGCCGATCAATGACGCGCCGCACGTTCGCAACGCACTGGCCCGCTTCGACCAGGTTCGCTTCGAGGACGACGCGGCGCGCGAACGGGCGCGTCAGCGGCTCCTGAGAGCGGCCAAAAAATACGGAATCTCACCGCTCGGCTTCTTCGATGGGCAGCTGCGCAAAGAGCGGCAACAAGGGGTGCTCAAGGCGCACGCCGTGGACATCGCGAGCCTGCCTCGAGGGACGGTCACCTTCCTGCTCACCGATATCGAACGATCGACGAGCCTGGTCCGCCGGCTCGAGGACGCCTACGCGGGGCTTCTCCGCGATGTGCAGGCGGTCATCCGGAGCAATGTCGGTCGGGTGGGCGGCCACGAGGTTGACGCCCGGGCCGACGAGTTCTTCGCGGTGTTCCAGCACCCGGCGCGGGCGCTGGCCTCCGCGCTGGCGATCCAGCGATCCCTGGCGAAGCGGGAATGGCCGGAGAAGCTTGAGGTCCGGGTCCGGATTGGCTTGCACACCGGTCGGCCGACGCTCGGGGATGCTGGGTACGTCGGAATCGCGGTCAATACCGCTGCCCGCGTCTGCTCCGCTGCCCACGGCGGGCAGATCCTGATCTCATCGGCTGCCCGGAGCGCCCTGGAAGGAAGCCTCGCCGACGGCCTCGCCTTCCGGGCCCTCGGCCGCTACCTGCTCGCCGGGCTGCCCGAGCCCGAGGAACTCTTCCAGGTTGAGGCGACCGGCCTGATCGCCAAGTTCCCCCGACCGCGGGCGCGCGCCGCCGCGGGCCCGTCCCTCTAATTACCCGCCGCAGCGACGGCTGACCCTACTTTCGGGGGAGAACGGCTCGCCGCGGAATACCCGCTCGTCGTCCGTGGGTTTCAAAACGTAGAAGTTGCTATCAATTCTGTGATTTCCAACGGAGGACTCGAACGATGACGATGCTCCGCACCCTGTTCCTGGGCATTCACGTGGCCGGTGGCGGCGTTGGCCTGCTGCTGGGCGCCTTGGCGATGCGTCCGCCGGACACGACCAAGAGCCGGCTTCCGATCCGCCTGGCTTACGCCGCTGCCGTGCTGATCCTCGTCGTGTTCCTGTACGCGACGCTGGCCGCCGACTGGGGGCGGCTCGCCCTCACGCAGCGAGTCGCCTTCGGCGTCCTGGCGGGCCTGGCGGCCTTCATCCTGATCCGGCTGTACCTGGCGTTCGAGATAGCCGGCAGCGGCCGGCGAACTGGCAAACGAGCTACGTCAACCACATTTACTTCACCTACATCTCGCTCTGGGAAGGCTTCTTCATCGTTGGCCTGATCGACCTGGGTGCGCCCGGCTGGCTGGTGGCGTCGGTCGCCGTCGGCGTACTGATGGTTGGCGGCTATCTGTCCAACCGCTACAAGCGCAAGGTCCTGAACCTATCCCGGTCCGACCCCGTCGCGCGGCCTGACACCGGCCCGGGGCGGATGACCGCGGCCTGACGTCGGGATACGTCCGCATCCGGGGGCGCCCATCAGCTGGCGGGCACGGGCGCGTCGAGGAATGGGGACGACGATCAAGCCTGCTTATCGGGTCGGACGACGGCGACGTGCAGGCGCTCGATTTATGGAGCAGCCGCGATGCGCTCGGTCGCGGCTGAGAGCCGCCCCTTGAAGATTGGCGAGCCATGGAACTGCGAGTCTCAGGCGATGACCGCGAACAGAGGCCACTCTCCAGGTACACCCCGCAGGGTCTGCACGCCACGGTCTTCGAACTCGAGGCCGGAGCCAGCGACCAGGTCTTTGACCGTGCTGGACACCAGCACCTCGCCCGGCCTGGCGAGAGATGCCACCCGGCTGCCAATGTGGACCGCGATCCCGCGGACCTTATCTGCGACCAGCTCGCACTCCCCCGTGTGCAGCCCAGCTCGGATGTCGATCCCGAGCCTGGCCAGCTCGTTGCGCATCGCGCAGGCGCAGCGGACGGCCCGAGCGGGTCCGTCAAAGGTGGCGAAGAAGCCGTCGCCGGCGGTGTCAATCTCACGGCCGCGGAAGCGGTCAAGCTCCTCGCGCATGACCCGGTTGTGGGCCTCAAGCAGGTCGCGCCAGCGTTTGTCGCCAAGGGCGGCGGATCGTTCGGTTGATCCGACCATGTCGGTGAAGAGGACGGTGGCCAGGACGCGGTCGAGCTCGGCGTGTTGACGGGCCCCCGTAAGGAACTCCTCGATCTCATCGAGGATCGCCTCCTGGTCGCCGACGAAGGGCAGGTGGTCATCGCCGGGCAGCTCGATGTACTTTGCCCCGGCGATCCTGCTCGCCATGTAACGAGCTCCGCCCACGTCCATGTCCAGGTCGCCGGTCCGGTGCAGGATCAGCGTCGGCACCCGGATCGAAGGCAGCACCTCACGAATATCAATCTCGGCATTCATCCGGCCAAGCGCGAGGGCGGCTCCAGGGCTGGCACTCATGCGCAGGTAGCGTGCCCACCACTCGCGGAAATGAGGGTCCGCGTTGGGAGCCATAGTGCCGATGTCGACGACGCCACCCCAGCCTCGCTCGAGCAGGTCGTACCAATTGTCCCGCTCCTCACGGGTGGGAGCCCACGGATAGGTCGGGTCCCGCAGCCGTTTCGCGTACGACCCATAGAGGACCAGGGCCGAGGTGCGCTCGGGATAGGTGGCTGCGAAGAGCACGGACATCGGCCCCCCCTCGGAGACCCCGAAGAGCGCGGCGCGGTCGGACCCCGCGGCGTCCATCACCGCTCGAACGTCATCCATCCGCTGCTCCAGGGTCGGGAGTTCTTTGATCGGGACCCGATCCGAGAGGCCTGTCCCGCGCTTGTCGAACAGGATCAGACGGGAGAAGGAAGCCAAACGTTGGAAGAACCTCGCGACCGAAGGCTCCTGCCAGAACGCTTCAAGGTTCGTGACCCAACCCATTACGTAGACCAGGTCGAGCCGGCCTTCGCCGAAAACCTGATAGGCGATGTTGACATCGCCGCTGCGCGTGTACCTCGTTTCAGGCGTGCCCACAGCTAGAGGGCCCAGCCGACGCCGGCACGGCGACCGTCAGGCCCGCTCAACGCCTTGGGTGAGCGCGACACGCAGTCGTTCCCCATGCGGAGCCGCCCCGAGGCGCTCGTACGTGGCTAGCGCCGCGTCGCGAAGCGACCGCCCCTCCTCACCGCCCACCACGGTGGCCAACTCCTCCTGGGTCCTGGCGACTTCGAAGCCAGCCCCAAGGGTTTCGAACCGGGCCAGGGCTCGCCGAAGGAGGAGCGGAGCCAGCACAGCCTCACCCGTGGCGGCCGTCATCAGCCCCTCGGCCCGATCGCAGACAGGGCCGAGCAGGACGTTCCCGGCGATCTGCTCGCGTGCTCCGGGCAGTAGTCTCGCCAGTTCATCCCAATTCTGGAGTGCGACCAGGGCCTCCACGGCCTGCTGCGCATGTTCGGGGCCGTAGCTCCGGCGTTCCAGCGCCTTCGTTCTGGCAATCTGCCACCCGGTCTGGGGGTCTCCACTCACGATGGCGTATCGAGCCTGCCAGGCGCTGGCCGAAGCCAGGTCGTCTTGTGGATTTCCAACCAGGGCCGCCAGCTCGCGCGCTCTTCCGATTCTTCCGGTGTGCGTGAAGAGCGTGGCCCCAATCACCGGGCCGGCACGGACATGGGAGCACACCACTGCGGGGTCTTCGCGAAAGGCCGTGAGA
>WNFC01009990.1_pt1 | contig 10527 bp, 9 predicted proteins | sample 5400541 | NCBI WGS metagenome assembly WNFC01 (sample SAMN13153342, study PRJNA577476) | soil metagenome | isolation source: 120 cm saprolite under Douglas fir tree site 2 hole 2 replicate 1 | place: USA:California | collected 2015-04-18
GGCCCTGCTCGGCCTCGGTGCGCTGGCGCTCATCCAGTACCAGATGCGCCAGCAGGCCCACCGTTTCGCAGAGGTCACCGCATCCCTCGAGGAATGGAAAGAGGCTGCCCTCGCCGAGGTTCGTGGCTTTCTCGAAGGTGCCCAGATCGAGGTCGAGGTGCTGGCGCCGGCCAGCAACGGGCGGACCCGGAGCCGGCGGCCCGTCAAGACGACCCAGGACCTCGGCTAGTCCGGGGACACAGGTGCCCAACGCGACCTGGTGGAACCTGCCTGCCGACAAGCGCCGGCGCGTCGTGGAGGCGGCGATGGCCGAGTTCGGCGAGCGCGGTTTCTCGGCCGGGAGCCTGAACGTGATTGCCCGCGAGGCCAGCATTGCCAAGGGGTCCCTTTTCCAGTACTTCGGGGACAAGCTCGACCTGTTCGCCACCATCTGCGAGTGGGTGTCCGAAGAGGCCATCAGAGCGATCTTCGAGGGCATCGAGCGATGGGACGACCAGCCGTACTTCGCTCTGATGCGGAAGCTGTTCATCAACTGGATCAACTATTTTCGCCGCCAGCCGTTGGCCCGCGGGATCGCCATGGCCGTCAAGAACGAGATGGACGCCGAGGTCAGGGCCACAGTCCGCTCGGTGACGAACACTCATTACGTCGACGTGCTCCTCCCGCTGGCCAAGCGAGCGATCGATCGCGGTGAGTTCCGTCCCCGGACGAGCGCGGCGCAGGTCGTTGCCATGTCCGTGCTCTTGTTCCGGCACCTCGACGAGGCGCCGTTCCACCCCCACGTCGATCCCGTGCTCGGGCTGTATGAGAAGACGAGCAGGGAGGTCGACCGCATTGCTCTCGAGCTCGTCGCCGCGCTCGAGAGGGCCTACGCGAGGCCATGAAATTCAGAGAAAGTGGAAAGGAGCCGCTCATGACACCCACCGACGAGCTTGCCGCCGTTCTCGCGGTCACCAACACCGATGACCGTGAACGGCTGCACGCCGTGGACTCGCCTGCGCCGACCCTCTTCACCTGGGACTACGACAAAGGCGCCAGGCCAGCGCTCAAGACGCTGTACGAGAAGGCCAAGAAGGCGCAGTGGAACGGGGAGACCGACCTGGACTGGAGCATCGACGTCGACCCCGAGCGGGTCGCGATGGAGATGCAGGGCGGCGATTACCGTTCACGGTTCCTTCAGAGGATGGCGGATATGGCCGACTCGCCGATTGCGTCGTGGCGCGAGCGCGAGTGGGCCCGGTACGCCATCGAGGCCTTCAGCCACAGGGTCAGCCAGTTCCTCCACGGCGAGCAGGGTGCCCTGCTGTGCACGGCCAAGATCGTCGAGACCGTGCCCTGGATCGACGCCAAGTACTACGCCGCCACCCAGGTCATGGACGAGGCCCGCCACGTGGAGGTCTTCGGCCGGTACCTGCACGAGAAGCTCCGCGATCCCTACCCGATCAACGCTCATCTGAGAATGCTGCTGGACGACATCATCGTCGACAGCAGGTGGGACATGACGTATCTCGGCATGCAGATCATGGTCGAGGGACTCGCCCTGGCCGCGTTCGGCTTCATGTACCAGATCGCCACTGAGCCGTTGCTGAAGCAGCTGCTCCGCTACGTGATGGCAGACGAGGCTCGCCACGTGGCCTTCGGTGTGCTGTCGCTGAAGGAGGTCTACGACGGGCTGTCGGGCGCCGAGATCCGCGATCGGCAGGAGTTCGCGTTCGAGGCCACCTTGCGCATGCGGGACCGGTTCATGCAGCAGGAGGTGTGGGAGCGGCTGGGCGTCGACGTTCGTCAGATGATGAGGGCGTTGCTGGCCCTTCCGCCGGAGGAGAACGAGTTCCAGCGGCTCATGTTCTCCAAGATCGTCCCGAACTGTCGCAAGCTCGGGCTGCTGGATGCCGGGGACGGATGGCTGCGGACCAAGTTCACCGAGATCGGGATCATCGATTTCGAGCACGCGCCCGACACGGGTGAGGAGTACGCGGAGTTCGACCTGGGGAGGGCTTATCAGAGCGAGGAGACGATCGCATGAAGCTGTCGGGACGTCGGGTGCTGGTCACGGGCGGGTCGCGAGGTATAGGGGAGGCCATCGCCCGGGTCTGCGCTACCGCTGGAGCGGACGTTGCCCTGGTGGCAAGGAGCCCGGATCAACTGGAGAAGGTGGCCGCGGACATCGGCGGACGGGCCTATGTGGCCGATCTGGCTGACCCCTCCCAGGTCGATGGCCTGATCGCTCGTGTCGAGAGGGACGGCCCGATCGACGTCCTGGTCAACAACGCCGGTATCGACGATGTGGGATCGTTTCTCGACATGGCCGATGGGCACATCGCCCATGTCCTCCAGGTCAATCTGGTGGCGCCGATGGAGCTGTGCCGGCAGGTCATCCCGGGCATGGTGAGCCGAGGTGGAGGCCACGTGGTCAACGTGTCCTCCATGGCCGGAACCAACGGCGTCCCGGGCTTGGCGGTCTACTCCGCGTCCAAGTCCGGGCTCAGCCACTTCACGGCCCTGTTGCGGGCGGAGTTCAGGGGCCTGCCGCTGGGTACCACCCTGGTCGAGGTCGGGGTGATCGAGACCGCGATGGCGGACCACGTGCGGACCTACGGTCCGTCGGCAAGGGCCTGGCGCCGGCTCGAACGCCTGCGCTTGATCCCTGAGATCCGTCCGGAGCAGCTGGCGGCGTCTGTTGTCAGCGCGGTCGAGCACGGCCGCCGCCACGTCCGGCTCCCTCGGCGAGACGCCGTGTACCCGTTGCTTGTCGAGGCACCGCGGCGAATGACCGAGTGGCTCCTGGCCGGCGTCGACGCCCAAGCGAGATGAGACCATGGGTCGTTGACGACGAACCCAGCCGGCGGTACCCGATCTACACGCGGGGCAACGTGGGAGAGGTCTTCCCCACTGTCGTCTCGCCACTTACCTGGTCGCTGTATGGGCGGGAAGCGGAGCTGGGGTGGCGCAGCGCCTTCTGCCGGTGGGGGGCCTTTGGCGAACAGGACTTCGGCGACGAGCAGATGACCATCCTGGGGGTCTTTGGCGGCTATTGCTACCTCAACCTGTCGATTGTCCGGGTCTTCGCGGTGCGGGCGCCCGGGCTCACCGTCGAGGACATGGACCATCAGATCTTCGGCGATTCCGACGCGCCCGCCTACCGCCGTGCCCCTGGCGACCGGAACCGGATGGCGTCGGCACGCGTGGCGGGCACGCTGCTCCGGACGCTTTTCGCCAAATCCCTGCCCGAGCTCGAACAGGATCGGGTCGACGTGGCCGGCTGGCTCCGCGGCCTGCCTGATGTCCCGATGGCCAGCGACACGGAGCTGATCGAGGTCATCCGGGGGTTCCGACCGCACTTTCGCCGCCTGTTCGACCACCACATCAGGACCACCTTCCAGGCGACCGTCGGCCCGGGGATCCTCCAGAAGCTGTGTGCGGACAAGCTTGGCGACCGTTCCCTTGTCGGCAGCCTCCTCGGCGGTATCGGCAGCGTCGAGTCGGCCGAGCCCTCGGTGGCGCTGTGGGACCTGGGCCGTATGGTCGCGTCAGATCCTTCGTTGACCGCGCTGTTCGACGGCGGCGTGGACGGCCTGGACGGGCGCTTGAAGGCGATGCCGGCCTTTGCCCGACGGTTCGCCGCCTTTACCCGGGACCACGGCTCCCGGGGTCCGAATGAGTGGGAGGGCTCCTCACCCACATGGCAGACGTGCCCCGAGCTGGCTCTAGCGGCTGTCGACTGCCTCCGACACGCCGATGCTTCCCACGATCCGAGCGTCCAACAGGCACGGCTCGAGCGCAAACGGCACGAGGCCACTGCCACCGCCCGAACCCGGCTCAAAGGGCCGGCCCGCCGGCAGTTCGACCTTGCGCTGCGAAGCGCCCAGCTGTTCTCCCAAGGCCGGGAGCGCAGCAAGACCACCGTGATCCGCGCCTTGCACGGGGTCAGGCTGGCCCAGCTGGAGCTGGCCCGCCGGGCCCGCGACCGGGGAGGCCCAGATGCGCCGGCCGACTTCTGGTTGATCACCAACGGCGAGCTTGACGACTACATGGCCGGTCCCAAGCGGTTCACCGATGTCATTGACGAGCGGCGCGCCGCCCGCGATCGGCTTCAGAGCCTGATCCCCCCCTTCGTCTTCGAGGGTCGGCCTCAGCCGGTCGAGGAGTGGGCGTCGAGGCATGACGACGCGGTTCCTGCTGCGCCCATCGTGGGCGCCGAGCTTCGGGGCATCCCGGGCTGTCCGGGCGTGGCCAGAGGGAGGGCGCGAGTGGTGCTCGACCCTTCCGACCCCCGAGGTCTTGGCCCCGGCGATGTGCTGGTCGCGCCTATCACCGATCCGTCGTGGACCCCGTTGTTCGTGCCTGCCGAGGCCGTGATAGTCGACGTCGGCGCCCAGATGAGCCACGCCGTGATCGTTTCCCGCGAGCTCGGCATCCCGGCCGTCGTCAGCGTCACCGGGGCCAGCCGGATCATCCCCGACGGGGCGATGGTCGAAGTCGACGGCACCGCCGGCGTAGTGCGGTTGCTCCAGCTCTAGGCCTCGCCGGAGCTACATTGGAGAGGGCTTCAGGAGCGAGGATCGGGATGAGAAGGTGACCGCCGGCGAGGGCGAGGTCGGAGCCTACGAGGCCGCCCAGCGCCGTGTGGAGGTGGCCCACCGGGTCGTGCTCGAGGCCCTGGCGAGCATCGGGACGGCCGAGGACACCCTTGGCGACCTGCGCGGCGTCATCGAACCCATGGCCGGCAGCGGTGCCGGCGAGCGGGCCGGCATCCGGCTCGATGACGTCTCCCGGGTCCTCCTGGATGGGCGCAAGGCGATGGCCCCGGCCCTGACCGATGCCCACGAGGAGCTGTACGAGGAAGGGCGGCGGGCCCTGTCATGGGCGCGGGGGCCGAAGGCGGCGGCTGACGGGCTCGACGCCGCCGCGGCCACGCTCGGGGACGTCTACAGGGAGTACCTCGAGGACATCAGAAAGGTTGTCCCCGATTGCCTCGGCGCCACTGCCCGCGACTTCGACGAGCTGCTCGAGCGCGCCGCTGAGGTCGGGTGGGGCATGCTCGTCTCCGCGTTGCTGCCCGCGACGATCGTGGTCTTCGACGGCATCGAGGCGGTCGGCCGGACGCTGTCGCTCGCCCTCGGGTCTGGAGGAGCCGTGCCCGAGCTGGACCCCGACGGGAGCATGACCCGCGGCGTCGTGCACGCCCTCGACGGGCCAGCCAGGGCCGCGGCCGACCGGGCCGCGGCGTATCGGGCCTCGGGCGCCGACAACCACGATCTCGCCGCCGCTCTGGCGCGCCCGGGGGACCGAGAGGATGAGGACGACGCTCGGCCCGACGGGCCGGACGATGGTGCAGATGGCGACCCCACGCGTGGCCGGCTGGCGGCACAGGTCCTACAGTGTGATGCCGACATGGGGCTGCGGATCGTGCACCGCGTGGCCCGCGTCGCGGTTCCTGACGAGACGCGGAGGTCGCTGCGGTCGGTGAGCATGGCGGCCAGGGCCCTCCAGAGGGCGTACGCCACCGACCCGGGTGCCGACGACGGCACGAGCGCCAAGCTCGACCTGGCGACCGTGCTCGATCGGGCCAGGAAGCTGGTCGATCGTGAAGAGGACGACCCGACCGGCGAGGCGGTGGATGCCCTCGACGAGCTGATAGAGGGAATGACCGTGGCGGCCGAGGAGATCGAGGCTGCCGATCTCAGCGAGCTTTTGTGGGACGATCTCGACGCCGCCAACATCACCAATCTCGATGCCGCGGCCACCACCCGGGAGGCCTGCCCGTTGTTCGTGGGAGACGACGCCGGCTACCCCGTTGCCCGGATCGGATGGATGGATCACTCCCCGGCGGCCGTGGCGCTCGCCCGCGAGGCGGCCGGGACGATCGAGGTTTGGCGCGACGACCCGGATCAGCCCGGAGGGATCGACGTCAAGGAGTTCAACGGCGACCAGGACCAGCTCGTGAGCGCCCTCGCCCGGCTGCCGGATTACCAGGCCTTCAGCGTCTCCTTCGACGGCGAGGCCTACAGCCGCGAGGAGCTCGATCCCGACGGCACCTCGTGGGTTGACGACGCCGGGACTGGCAACGACGGGGTTGGTTGACCGCCACATTCTGACTGCCGTTCGATACCATGCCGGCTGCGCGGTCGGCCTTGTCGGGCACCTCCCGTAAGGCGGCGGGCGCCATCACCACGGGGTTGAGCGCTCTCGGATATCAGGTCAGCGCCGGCCCGAGCCGACCCTCCCCGTCCGGTACCTCGGAGACGGTCATCGCCTACCACCCAGGCTCGGCCCGCCAGGCCGGGGACCTGCTCGGGCACCTCCAGGGCGCCGTCGTGCTCGAGGCCGACCCCTCCGTGGCGGACGGCACGCTCAGGCTCGAGGTGGGATCCGCCCTCGCCGTCGCTTCTGCCAACCCTGCCGCACCAGCACCAGCACCAGCACCGGCACCGGCACAGGCACAGCCACAGCCACCTGCGGCCGGTCCTGCCCGTCCTGCGGCTGCGAGCCCGGCACCGACCTCGACGTCGCGACCGACCGTCGCCAACACGCTGCACCAGGCGCCCAGCACCTCCTCGGATCAACCACAGCCGTTCGACCCGACTGCCTGCCCCTGACGGGCGCCCGGGCGGGGGGCTACGGGGCCGGCGGGGTGTCTCCTCCGGGGCCGACATCGCCGGCCATGGGCGACAGGGCGGCGACGTGGCGGTGGATCTCCTGCAAGAGGTCGGTGTTGCTCTTCACCGTCCGCGTCAACGCCGTGTTGTCGTTGACCAGGGCCTTGATGTCCTCGGTGTTGTGCTCCGTGTGCACGGCGATCTCCGACGAGACGGCGTCGGCGCGCTTGGCCGCGATCAGCAGGGCCGCGGCCTGCACCCCCGCCAGCATCGACAAGAACAGGTTCAGCAGGATGTACGGGTACGGGTCGAAGCCGTGCTTGCCGTGGGCGCCGCCCAGGTAGAACAGCGAGTTGATCACGGCCCAGGTGATCATGATCCCGAAGAAGACGAACACGAAGGGCCACGAGCCCATCATGTTTCGCATCCGGTCGGCGGCCCGCTCGCCCAGGCTGAGCTGGTCGCCGGAACGAACCCCCGGGTGGAGATGCCAATGTGTCTGCCAGCCACGTGTGTCCATGGCAAGATCCTCGCGCCGGCGGACGGTGGCCGCGGTGATGACCATCCCGCCCGCTCGCCGGCGCGCCGCCTGCGGGGCATGCTGGCGTCATGTGGATCGTCGCCGGCGCGATCGGCGCGGCGGTCATGATCGCCTCGGCCGGGCTGCTGGCGGTTGCGGCCCGCCTCTTGCCGCCGGGGCCGGCCCGGGAGCTGGCCGGCTTCATCCCCAACAGCCTGGTCATGTTGCGGCGCCTCCGTGCCAATCACGACCTGCCGCCGATTGCGGTCCGGCCGGGGCAGAGGCATGCTCGCGCCGTCCGAAACGAGAGGGGAACGTCGTCGTGGATGCGATCGAGCGAATTGAGCGAGCCACCGCCTTTGCGGGCGAAAAGGTACACGGGGTGGCCTCGGCCGACCTGTCGAAGCCCACGCCGTGCGCGGAGTTCGATGTCCGAGCGTTGCTCAACCACGTCATTGGCGGGTTGGCGATGCTCACCGCGGCCGCGGAGGGGCGCAAGGGCAGCATGCCCCGGGGCGACCAATTTGGCGCCGATCCCGCCGCGGTGTACGAGGAAAGGCGAGCGGCGCTGGGCACGGCGATCCACGGCGACGGAGTGTTCGAACGGAGCTGGGAGATGCCCTTCGGCACCATGCCCGGGGCGATGATGGCCGGCATCGCGTTCATGGAGCACCTCACCCACGGCTGGGACGTGGCCAAGGCGACGGGCCAGGACACGACGATGCCGATCGAGCTCGTCACCGAGTGCATGCAGCTCGTCACTCCGATGGACGCCATGCTCCGGGCGCCGGGGGTGTGCGGGCCGGCGATCAGCATTCCCGACGACGCTCGGGCTCAGGACAAGTTCATCGCCTTCATGGGCCGCCAACCCTAGGAGCGCTCGTCCTCCTGCTCCTGCACGTGTGACTGGATGGCGTTGGTGATCGCTTGGCCGGCGCGGCCGAAGATCTCCCCCCGCTTCGTCCTCGCCCACTCGTGGGACTCGCGGGGCGCGTCGAGACGGCCCTTGAAATGGGGGATCACCTTCTGGGCGATCAGGCGGTAGGACTCGATGGTGCGCTCCGGGGAGGCCCAGTCGTGGCCGAGCATGAGGAAGGTCCCGAAGCCGCCGGACTGCTCGAGCAGTCCCTCGATGTACTCGATGGCGTCGTCGGGTGTGCCGATCACCGCGCCGGGGCCCTGGGCATAGGTCTCCACGAGCTCCCGGCGGGTTCTGGGCGGGCCCGCGCCGACGTCCTGGGCGAGGGGCACGAAGCCGGCGCCCGCGCTGAAGTAGTCGGAGAACTCCTGCAGCCCGTGCTCACAGTCGGTCATGGCCTGCTCGCGGGTCTCGGAGATGTGCATGTTGCCGAGCACCCGCCACGTGTCGCGGCTCGGCTCCTTGATGCCGCTCTTGGCGGCCTGCTCCTCCACGACGCCCCACGCCTGGCCGATGGCGGCGAACCCCTCGGCCATCGACATCGACAGGGAGAGCAGGGACACACCGTGAGTGCCGGCCAGCCGCGGTCCGGACGGCGACACCATGGCCGCCACCGCCACCTCGGGATGCGGCCACGTGTAGGGGCGGACCTGCAGGCGCGCCTCCCGCATGGTGAACCAGTCGGTTTGGCGCGTCACCGGCTCGTCGCTCTGGAAGAGAGCGAGGATGGCCTCGAGCGACTCCTCCATCATGCGGCGCTGGTTGACCGGGTCGATGCCCATGATGTAAGCGTCGCTGGGAAGGGCACCCGGGCCGGCCCCGAAGATCAGCCGCCCCCGGGTCAGGTGGTCGAGCAGCACCAGCCGGTCCGCGACCAGCCACGGGTGGTGGTAGGGAAGCGAAACCACGCCCGTGCCGAGCCTGATGCTCTTGGTGCGCGCCGCCGCCGCCGCGATGAAGATCTCCGGGGTCGAGATGATCTCGTAGCCGCCCGAGTGGTGCTCGCCGAACCAGGCCTCGTCGAACCCGAAGCGGTCCAGCGCCTCGACCCGCTCCAGGTCGTACTCGAGCGCGAGCGTGGGGTCCTGCCCGACGGGATGGAACGGCGCGAAGAACACCCCGAAGTTGAGCGGCTTGCGAACGGTCACCTTGACTCCCTGTTTCTCTGGCAACGCTTGTTTCCAGACGATCCTGCGATATGGTAACGCCCGTTGTCAACTTCCGCTGCGCCATCGAACCGGACCCGCTGGGCGGGTGTGCCCGCCGAGGACCGGCGGGCTGAGCGGCGCACCCAGCTGCTCGCGGTGGCGCTCGAGCTGCTCGGCACCGAAGGATGGACGGGTACGACAGTCCGGGCCATCTGCCACGCCGCCCGGCTCAACCCCCGGTACTTCTACGAGAGCTTCGACGACCTCGACGCCCTCCTCGTCGCGCTCTACGACGAGCTGGTCGAGGAGCTGCAGGCCGCGGTCAAGGCCGCGGTCAAGGCCGCGGTCGGCCTCGACGCCATGGTGCGCGCCACGGTCGAGAGCACCGTGCGGTTCATCGACGAGGATCGGCGGCGGGGCCGGGTCCTGTACGGCGAGGCTCTGGGCAACGAGGCGCTCAACCGGCGCCGCATCGAAGCCGGCTTCGCGGTCGCCGATCTCGTCGCCAGCCAGGTCGACGACAAGATCCACCAGCTGAGCGCCACCATCGTCGTGGGCGGGTTCACCGAGCTGTTGATGGCGTGGCTGGACGGGCGCGTCAAGATCAGCCGCAGGCAGCTGGTCGACGACGCGACAGCCCTCTTCGTTGCCGTGGGTGAGGCGGCGACGCGAATCGAAGCCTCCCGCTGAGGAGCCCGCGCCGACCGCATCGTCTCGGGCTGCAGGATCTGGCTAGGGTCGGGGCCGCGACATCGCCGTCATCTTGGGGGAACCGTGACGAAGCCCATGCATCAGACCGAACGCCTGCCGTACCAAGGGGCGGTGGACGCGGATGGCCACATCCTGGAGCCGCCTGACCTGTGGGAGGCCTACATCGATCCGCGGTACCGCGACCGGGCCCTGCGGATCGTGGTCGACGACGCCGGGCTGGAGGAGCTGGAGATCGGTGGTGAGCGCTCCGCCATGAGCCGGCGCGGCTTCCCGTCGACCCTCGGAGCGATGGGCGATCCCGACGTTCGGGCCATGGCGATGGACCCGGCGCGCACGTATCTCACCGAGGCGCCGTTCGGCAGCATGGACGCCGGCGAGCGCCTCCAGGTGCTCGACGCCGAGGGCATCGACGCCGCCGTGCTGTACACGACCATCGGATTGCTGTGGGAGGCGGAGCTCGAGGACGCCGAGCTCTCCCAGGCCTATACCAAGGCGTACAACCGGTGGATCTGCGAGTGGTGCGCCGACCACGAGCGCCTCGTGCCCACCGCCCACCTGTCGCTGTCCGATCCGGTGGCCGCGGCCCACGAGCTGGAGCGGGCCGTGGGCGAGGGCGCTCGCGGCGCGTAC
>WNFC01020330.1_pt1 | contig 10527 bp, 9 predicted proteins | sample 5400541 | NCBI WGS metagenome assembly WNFC01 (sample SAMN13153342, study PRJNA577476) | soil metagenome | isolation source: 120 cm saprolite under Douglas fir tree site 2 hole 2 replicate 1 | place: USA:California | collected 2015-04-18
TTTCTCTTCGGCCTGAGCATCGTCGGCGCCGGGATGTACAACGCGACGTTCTCCGCTTACCGGGCGCGCGGCAACATACGCCTCGAGATCGGCACCGAGATCACCTCGCGAGCGATCGTGCTCGTGGGCGGCGGCCTATGGGTGATCGCCGGAGGCGGAATCGTCGCCGTGGCCATCGCCTATTCGGGGGTTGGACTGGCATCCGGCCTCTTCGTCTACCTCTTCGTGCGCCGCCGGTCAGCCACGGCTGCCTTCGATCATCCGATGCCCAGCTTTTCGTTGCGGGAGGCTGCGCCCTTCGCCCTGGCGAACACGGTGGGCGCCATCTATCAGCGGATCGACAACTACCTGGTTGCGCTGCTGCGGGGAGCGGCTGCAGCCGGCGTCTATGGAGCGAGCTACAGGTTCCAGGACATGAACATGATCCTGCCCGCCGCGATGGCCCAGCTGGCGCTTTCCGATGTGTCGGGATCCGATCCACACCTGCGCATGTCCACGGCGCGGCGCGTCGCCGCGCAGAGCGCGCTCCTGGCGTTGGTGCCGGCGGTCGTCCTCTCCGTCTTCGCCCAGCCGGTTCTCGTCCTTCTCTTCGGCTCCAGGTTTGCGATCGCCGCGCCGATCGTGGTGCTGCTGATGATCTCTACGGTCCCTGGTGCGGCCGCGGTGGCGATGTCACTGCTCGCGGCCGTCACCGACCCAAGGCGGTTCGCCCTGGCCACCGGCACATCCCTGGCCGTCAATGTGGCGGCAAACCTGGTCCTGATCCCCCCGTTGAGCGGGTTCGGCGCGGGCATCGCCATGGTCATCTCTCAGACCTACCTGGCGGCCGCGCTGTATTGGGCTCTCTGGCGCCGGACGGCGGAGTTGAGCGCCGTCGCCGCTGCGGCCGGCCAACCTTGAATACGCCGGCCCGGCTCCCCAGCCTCAGCGTGGTCGCGACATCGCGCAACGACGATCACGGCGCCAACCTGCTCCCGCGTATGCAGCTGTTCATCGACGGCCTCGCCGAGCAGGCCGCGCGTTTCGGGCTGAGCCTCGAACTGCTGCTGGTGGAGTGGAATCCTCCCGCGGACCGGCCAACCCTGGCCGATGTCCTTCGGTGGCAGCCATCGGAAAATTTTCAGCCCCAGGTCATAACCGTTCCGCGCGAGGTCCACAACACGCTCCCCAACGCGGAACGGCTGCCGATGTTCCAGATGATCGCCAAAAACGTCGGCATCCGCCGTGCACGGGCTCCATTCGTGCTGGCGACGAACATCGACATCCTCTTGGGTGATGAGCTGTTCGCCTTCATGCGGGCGGGCCTGGAGTTGAACGCGATGTATCGCGTCGATCGCCTTGACGTCGAAGCCCGACTGGATTCCTCCCCCCTCCCCACACCGGCCGAGTGCCGCGCGCTGCCGCCGATCAGGGAGCACAGCCTGGCCGGTTTGCGATACCCGCACGGCCGGCCCGCCGCTCAGCAGGCGTCGCCGCCGCCGGCTCCCCAGCCCCTGACCGGAGAGCTGTCCCGCCTGGCGATGGCGGCATGGGACCGGGTGGTCCTGCCCAGGCTCCACACGAGTGGATGCGGCGACTTCACGCTCACCAGCCGCGAGGTCTGGTCGGCGATGCGCGGCTACCCCGAATGGCCGATCTTCTCGTGGCACATCGACGGCGTGGTCCTCTACCAGGCATTCGCGGGGGGCGTCCGCATGGTCAACCTACAGCCGCCGATGGTCGCCATCCACCTCGAGCACGGCGAAGGCTCTGGCTGGACGCCCGAAGGGTCGCGGCGATTGTTCGCACGCCTCGATACGACGGGTGTCCCCTACCTGAGCACACCGGAATACCGAAAGGTGGCCCGCAAGCTCGTCCGCTCAGGCCGCGGCTTTCACTCGTTCAACGACGCCGATTGGGGCTTGGCGTCCGAGCAGCTCGTCGCCACGAGCCCCACACCTAAAATGCTGTGATGCTCGACCGGATCACCCAGGGAGTCTACCGGCGGACGCATCCGTTCTGGCCGTTTCTCGAATCCGATGCGCTCGCCATCAACGAGGCGCGCATGACTCACCTCGCGAGCTTGGGGCTGCCGATCGACGGCAAGTCCGTGCTCGAGGTGGGCGCCGGCATCGGGCTCCTGACAGGGCTCTTCGAAGAACGCGGGTGCAGGGTGCTCTCGACCGACGCCCGCACAGAGAACGTCGTCGAGATCAGGCGCCGCCACCCAAATCGCCGCGTTGCCGTCCTCGACCTCGACCAGCCCGAGGGAGTGGCCGCGCTTGGCAAGTTCGATGTCGTGTTCTGCTACGGCACCCTGTACCACCTCGCCGCACCGGAACCCGCGCTCGCGGCTCTGGGCGGGGTGTCGGACATGATCTTGCTGGAGACCTGCTTGAGCCGCGGAGACGGCGAGGCGGTCGCTTCAGTCGAGGAGAGCGCCACCATCAACCAGGCTTTCTCCGGCCAGGGCTCACGCCCGACGAGGGCCTGGGTATTGAGCAGGTTGGGAGAGTTCTGGGGCCATGGCTACCTCTCTGTCACCCAGCCTTCGCATCCTGACTTTCCACTGGATTGGACAAAGCCGGCGACCAGTCCCAACACGCGCGCAATCTTCGTCGGCTCGAGGGCGCCATTGGCGAATCCACTCCTCACCGAGGACATCCCGACCCTCCAGCGAACGCGCTAGCGGCTCTGGGCAGTCCTCGATTCGGCCGGCACACAGAGGAGGTTCAAAGAGCTCGGTTCATCGCCCACCAACGGCTCGGGGCGGCCCGACGGACCGAAGAACTGCACCTCATAGTCGTGCGACCGGAGCAGCTCAAGGAGCTCGGCGACGCTCGAGCCCATCTGGCGCAGCGACGCGTCCTGAGCTTCAGCAAGGACGACGGGGCGCAGAGACCTGAGCACATCGGTGGCGCCGCGAAGCAGCTCGCCCTCAGAGCCCTCGACGTCGATCTTGAGCAGGTCGATCCGCGTGAGCATCTGCTCCTTCGCCGCTTGATCAAGGGTGACGACGTCGACGTCGATCGACTCCTCCTGGACGGTGGTGGCATACATGAAGCGTCCCATCGTGTTGTGCCCGGAATGGCTCGCCGCGGCTACGCGGAGGGTGGACCTGCCCGCGGCGCGGCCCAACGCTTGGGCATGCACTTTCACGTTCGAGAGGCCATTGATCGAGATGTTGGCCATGACGGCGTCGACGACGCACATGCCTTCGCCGACGGCGCGATTCATCGCGTACATCTCGTTGGGCTCGTAGCGTCCATCGACGAAAGTGCACCGGCTGATGTCCCCCGTGAGGTGATGGTTGAGCTTCAGCCCGAGGTACCAGTCGGTGACGACCGGGCCGTCGTAGCCGCGTGCCTGGGCAACCTGCCAGATGAGCCGGCGCACCCAGGCCCGCGGATCGTTGCGATTCCATTGGCCGAACCTCCAGCCGGGAACTGGCTCGAGCCGGCCCACCTCGAAGGTGGATCTCGCCAGCCGGTCGAGCGCCTTTGGCAATGGCCGCTCGGCCGCGGTCACGCCGCCGAGGCGGACCTCGGGCGAGCCGTGATCAATGTGTGCCAGCCGAGGCGCCGCTCGAGCCAGCGGAACCAGGGCATGGGGAGCCATCTGAAGTACCACACCCACTCGTACTCGTATTTCACGTACCTGTCGATCTGGTAGGGAAAGATGTGGTCCTTGCGAAGGTCGACGATCTCGTAGTCGCGCATCAGCGTGCGAACGCCGTCAAACGAGTAGTAGTACGTGACCGGGCTGCCCGTCTGCGCCTCTGAATACCTGGCCACCAGCTCGTCCGCGCGCCAGAACGCGCCCTTGCCGTACACGAAGATGATCCACAGCACCTTCCACGACCATTTCGAGTACAGCATCACTCGCAGCTCGGTCTCCGGCTTGCAATAGCGCTGGATCTGGTCGAACACGCGCTCCGGATGCGGCGTGTGGTGGATGACCCCAAACGAATAGACGAGGTCGTACTTCTCGGCCGGCACGAAGTCGTCCAGGTGCTCGGCGTCGCCCGAGTAGAAGTTCGCTTTGAGCCCAAAGACCTCGAAGCGCTTCTTGCAGACCTCGAGGCTCTCGTCAGAAAGGTCGACGACTGTGACGTCGGCGCCGGCCCGCGCGAAGTTGATGGAGTCGGTGCCGATCCCGCAACCGATCTCCAGCACCTTCTTGCCGCGCCAGCGCTCGAAGTCCGCGAACTTTGGGATGTGCGGCTCGACGAAATACTTCCGGGCCTCGACCTCGTCGAAGTACTCGCGCGTGCCCACCGGCTTGGTGGAGTGCCGGATGTTGCACGGCCGGCGGTTCCAGTAGGCGCGAACCTGGTCGATGACCGAGGAGCTGTCTGCCGTCGCCGCCAAATCTATCTCCCGGCGGGCGCGCGGTCGGTCCACATCCCCGCCAGCGCGCTGGACAAGCGTTGGTTGTCGTCTCCCAACCCCAGGCCGACGTAGTTGGGCCGGCTGCCTGCCGCCGCCTGGTTGCGAAGCAGTCGCCAGGCGTCGATCACGATCGTCGACCGCGGTATGGACTCGAGGTCGATGGCCGCGTACGCCCGATCCGGGTTGGTGATCACCACGACGTCGCGTCCGGCCACCGCCTGATCGACCGTCGCCGCGTACTCCACCGCCTCGCCGAGCACCGCACGCACGGCGTCCATCGCCATCGGGTCGTGAACCGTGACGGTCGCCCCCGATTCGACCAGCTTCTTCGCGAGCAGGAAGCCAGGCGCCTCCTCGATAACGTTGCTGTCGGGCTTGTAGGAAAGCCCGAGCACGGCCACGGAGCCGCCCTCGGGGACCACCTCCAGCACGCGATCGGCCAGCCTCTGGTTGCTCGACGCGTTGTATGCATGCACCGCCTCGGCAAGCGCGCCGGTCTGGCCCAGCTGGCGCGCGAGGTAGGCGAGCGCCTGGTTGTCGCGCGGGAAGCAGGGCCCACCGTAAGCGACGGCGCCCTTCAGGTAACGGCTGCCTATTCGCGTGTCGTACGCCAGCGCGCCCGTGACCGTATCGACGTCGCCGCCCGGAAGCTGCTCGCTCAGCGAGGCCACCATGTTCGCGAAGGAGATCCTCATGGTCACGTAGGCGTTGACCGAGATCTTGGTCAGCTCGGCGTTGACCAGGTTCATGCGGGCGATCTTCGGCTGGTTGTCGCAAACGGCGAGGTAGATTCCCGCGAGCATCTCGCCCGCCCGCTCGTCCTGCTCGCCGATGAGGAGGAACTCCGGGTTGAGAAAGTCCTTGATCACCTGGCCCAGCGCGATGAACTCGGGGCTGTAGCACACGCCGAAGTCCTTCCCGCAGCGCTTGCCCGACTCGCGCTCGAGCACCGGGATCATGCCGTACTCCGTCGACCCGGGGAGCACCGTGCTGGTGAGCACGACCAGGTGATAGCCGTCTTTGTCTTTCAGCCCGCGCCCGATGGATCGCGCGGCATCGACCACGTAATCGATGGAGAAGCCGCCCTCGTCGGTGCTGGGCGTAGGAACCACGATCAGTGTCAGGTCCGACGCCAGAACGGCCTCGGCCACGTCCTGCGTCGCACGGAGGCGGCCGCGGGCGCCCGCCATCATCTCCCCGAGCTGGGGCTCGAACACCGGCGCGCGCAGCTGGTTGACCAGGTCGACCGTCTTCGCCGAAACATCCGCGCCCACCACCGAGAAACCCTTGTGGGCGAAGCACGCGGCGATGCAAGCGCCGAGCTTGCCGAGCCCGATGACGGAAACCGTTGGCTTGCCGCTCATGGGATGCGGCCGGCCTTGACCCCTTCCTGCTCCGGCTTCGCGTCCCCCCGCTCGGTCAGCATGCGGCCGAAGTAGGAACGCACCACGTCCGGGTCCTTGGCCGAAAAGTACCAGTCGATGGTCTTGTGCAGCCCGTCGAAGAAGCTCATCTTCGGGCTCCAGCCGATCAGCTCCTTGGCGCGCTGGTTGCTGGCGACCCGGTTGAGCGGCCCGGTCGGCATGTGGGTCAGGAACTTGATATCGGCCTTCTTGCCCGTGTAGCGCAGGACTTCGTGCACGGCGTCGATGACGCGGGTGCGCTCCATCGTCCCGAGGTTGATCGCCGTCCCATCGATGACGTCGCTTTCCGCCGCCGCGACCATTCCCTCGGCGATATCGCCGACGTAGGTCCAGTTGCGGATTTGAGTCCCATCACCCCACACCTCGAACGGGTCCTGGCCGATGAAAGCGCGGGCGATCATGGCGATCACCGCATGGTTCTCGACGCCGCGCTCGCCGTAGACGGTGAACAGCCGGCACGACACGGACTTGAAGCCCCGGTCGCGATGGAAAGACTGGAGAGAGAGCTCGCCCATGAGCTTGGCCCAGCCATACATGTGGTCCGAGTCGTATGGCGGCCCGACCATCTCCTCGGTCAGGTAGAGCTCTTTCGATATGTCTTGCTGGATGTAATTGGGGTAGACGCAGCCGGAAGAGGCAAACACGAACTTGTCGACTCCGGCATCGATGGCCGACTTGACCATGAGACCGTCGATGACCAGGTTGCGACCGCACTCGGCGTCGTGCAGCTCGACATATCCGCGGCCGCCATGGATGGCGGCCAGGTGGAACACGTAATCCATGCCGCGGCACGAGCTGTCGGTCACGCCGGGTGAGAGGAGGTCCGCATCCACAAACTCGACCACGCCGCTGTCGACATGGTCGCGGATGTTGTTGAGGGTCCCGCTGGAAAGATCGTCGACGACCCGAACATGCCTCGCGCCTCGTTCGACCAGGCGATCGACCACGTGCGAGCCGATGAACGAAGCCCCGCCTGTCACCAGGACGTGACGGTCCTGCCAGTCTCGGGTGCGATTGCTGTCGGTGTTCTCGTGGGGCGGCAACGTTTCAGGCTCCTACTGGCGTGGTTTCCGAGTTGATTCTTAACACAGCGAGCGCGAGCGCAGCGGCCGAAGCGAGCTCCCGCATGCCGCCACTCCACATCGAATCGACGGCGTCCGCGAGCGCCACCACGTGGACGGTGGTCGGCGCCAGGTCCACCGCCACGGGCTCCGCGATACGCCTCGCCCCGCGGGCCAGGAACGCGTGCTCGGTGCCGCACCCGCGGTTGCCGTCGACAACGTAGCGCCCGAGGTCCAGCCAGTCCGCTGCTTCGTATCCGGCCTCCTCCAGAAGCTCGCGACGGGCCGCGTCGCCAGGTGTCTCGCCGTCGTCGATGAACCCGGAAGGCAGGCCCTGCGTTACGGCGCGACCACCGTGGCGGTAGTGCCTGACGGTCACGATCCGGCCTTCATCTGTCAAGGCCGCGACCACGACGAAGTCGCGGAGCCGGATGGTGTAGAAGTCGTCTACGCGGCGGCCGTCGGGAAGCCTGATGTGCTCTTCAAGCACCTCGATCCACGGTTCCCGGCGCAGGAGGCTCTTCGTTGACTCGACTGTCCACTCACCACTAGTCACCCTCTGGACGAACCTGGCCCCGAACGCTTCATAGGTCGGCCCATGATACTTGGCACGCTCGGAGCGAGGCAACGGAGCGCCGCTCCCGGCGCGGCTCCAGGCAGGACGTGCTGATACCGTAATAAGGCTCAACTTGAACGCGATCTCCAGAGTCGGCGTGGTCGGCCTCGGCACAATCGGATCGCAGGAGCTTGCCCTCTGGCAGCGCTCCGGCCACCAGACGGTTGGCTACGAAGTGTCCGAGTCGCGGGTCAAGGCGCTCGGCGAGGCGGCCATGTCGAGCTCGGGTCCGGCGCCACACCTGACGACGCGGTTCATGGACCTCGATGGCGCGGACGTCCTCATCCTCTGCCTGCCCAACCTGTCGCCCAGCGGCGAGAACAGCATGGGCGCCTTCGACCGGTTCGTCGCGGATGCTCAAGGGCTTGATGAGAGGGAGCGGCTGATCGTTGTCGCCAGCACCGTGCCCATCGGCTTCACGAGGGAGCTCGCCGAACGCCTCGGCAAGCCGCGGTGGTTGGTGGCCCACGCCCCAGAGCGATTCGACCCCGGCCGCGGCACCGAGCTGGGCGAGATTCCACGCGTCGTCGGCGCCACGAGCGCGGAGGCGTTGAGCCGCACGGTCGAGCTGTACAGGACCGCGGGCGTGACCACGCATCCGGTCGAACCGGTCGAGGTGGCCGAGGCGTCGAAGCTGCTGGAGAACTCGTTCCGCCTCGTCAACATCGCGTTCATCAACGAGTTCGCGGAGCTTTGTCGCCGCATCGGCATCGCGGCCGCGGACGTAATCGACGCCGCGGCCACGAAACCGTTCGCGTTCATGGCTCATCAACCTGGCGTCGGCGCCGGCGGCACCTGCATCCCCACCATGCCGCGCTACCTGCTCGACGCGGCCCGCGAGAGCGGTCTCGAGATGCCGATCCTCCGGGACGCCGTGACCGGCAACGAGCAGATCATCGAGCGCGTGGCGGAGCACCTTCGCGAGCTGCTGTCCGCAGCCGGGGTCACGCGCGCCCATGTGCTCGTGGTCGGTGCGTCCTACAAACCCAACTATCCCGACGCTCGCGCCTCCGCGGCCCTTGCGTTCGCCCGCGGCCTGGCCGCCCATCACTCTGTGGTCGTCTATGACCCCATCGTCGACGACGGCAACTTCCCCAGGGAGGTCGAGCTCGTCCGCGCGATACCGGACGAGAGCTTCGACGCCGTCGTGATCGCCCTCAAGCACCGCGACACCGACATTGCCGCACTCCGCCGGCTCAGCCCCATCCTCATCGACCTGGTGCGCGGCGCCGTCGAGGTGAGCGAGTCGATCTCGACGCGCAAGTAGTCCGCCGTATGCGGATCTGGATCGTCAACCACTACGCTGACCCGCCCGACGGCCTCGCCACGCGCAGCTTCGACATCGGCCGCCGGCTGGTGGAGAAAGGGCACCCGACGACCATCTTCGTGTGCAGCTTCAGCCACTACCACCTGCGACCGGCGCGCGCGCTGGGATGGCGGCTGTGGCGCGACGAGGACATCGAAGGCGTTCGCTACGTGTGGATCGCCGGCCCGAAGTACGGCGGCAACGACTGGCGCCGCGTCCTGAACATGGTCGTCTTCAGCATTCTCGCCTTCGTCGCCGGCGCCCTGCGGCGCGAGCGGCCGGACGTGGTGGTCGGGGTGTCGGTCCATCCCCTGGCGGCATTGAGCGGCTACTACCTCGCCCGCATCAAGGGAGCGCGATTCTTCTTCGAGGTCACCGACCTGTGGCCGGAGACGCTGATCGACTTCGGCAGGCTGGCTCCCGACGGCCGCGTCGCGCGCTGGATGCGAAGGCTCGAGCGGTTCCTCTTCCGGCACGCGGAGCGGATCGTCATGCTCTGGCGCCACACCGACGCGTACGTCGAGTCGCAGGGGGTCTCGCCCTCGAAGATCCTGTGGATTCCGCACGGTGTTGAGCTCGCGCGATACGAGGAGCTGGAGCCATACGAAGGCGCGCCGGCGCGCCCCTTCCGGATCATGTTCCTTGGCGGCTTCGTGGCCTCGAACTCGCTGGACAGCATCCTGGACGTGGCGGCCGTGCTGGAGAGGCGCGGACGCGACGACATCAAGTTCCTTCTCATCGGTTCCGGGCAGGAGCGCGAGGGGCTGATCCTGCGCGCCAGGACGATGAAGCTCAGCAACGTGGACTTCAGGCCTCCGGTGCCCAAGCGCGAGGTGGGCAAGGTCATGGGCGACGCGGACGCGTTCATCTACGGGCTTCGCGACCTGCCCCTGTACCGGTTCGGCATCAGCCTCAACAAGCTCACCGACTACCTCGCCGCCGGGAGGCCGATCGTGTTCTTCGGGAGGTCAAGCTACGATCCGGTCCGAGATGCAGAGGCCGGGTTCAGCGTGCCCCCCGGCGACCCCGAGGGGTTGGCCGACGCGATCGAGCGGCTGGTCGCCTTGACGCCGCGCGAGCGGATCGAGATGGGCGAGCGCGGCAGGCGCTACCTGCTCGAGCACCACAACATCCCCCGGCTGGCCGATCGCCTGCTCGAGGTGTTCGAGGGGGCCAAAGCCCCGGCATGAAGCGCGATTACACAACCACCTTCATCAGCGAGGCGCTCGTCGTCGCCGGCTACTTGCTCGCGTTCAAGCTGGTCGCGGACCACCTCGGCGCGAGCGGCTTCGGCGAGTACGCGCTGGCCCGCAGGACGCTCTCGCTGCTGCTGCCCCTGGGCGTGGTGGGCCTGGACATCGGCATCACGCGCTACGTCTCATATGCGGTCGCCGACCGCACGCCGCATGGCCCCGGCTACGTGCCGGCGGGACTGGTCCTGATGGGCATCGCGGTCGCGATCCTGAGCGCCGTCCTCCTCGTCTTCAACGGCTTCTGGGCGGAGCTCTTCTTCGGCTCCGCGACGTACGCGAGCACTGTGATCAGCATCCCGGCCCTGCTCGTTGGCGGCGCCCTGCACGTCGCCGCCTATGGTTACCTGCGCGGCCTCTCCCGCATCCAGGCGGCGAACGTCCTGATGGTCGTCAACCACTTCCTCGTGCCCGTGCTGTCGATCGTCCTGTTCGGGCATTCGGTCAGCACGATCCTCCTCGCGATGGGCGTGGGCTGGACCCTTGTCTCGCTCGTCCCG
>WNFC01009992.1_pt1 | contig 10525 bp, 13 predicted proteins | sample 5400541 | NCBI WGS metagenome assembly WNFC01 (sample SAMN13153342, study PRJNA577476) | soil metagenome | isolation source: 120 cm saprolite under Douglas fir tree site 2 hole 2 replicate 1 | place: USA:California | collected 2015-04-18
TTGGTGCCGCCCAGCAGCGTCACGAAATTCCCCATGGTCGCTTGGGCGGGACGGATCTTCATGCCCTTGATGTCGTCAGGGACCACGATCTTCTTGGTGCGCGAGTGGAACGACGACGGCGAATGGATGAAGGCCAGGCAGTATTTGACGTCCTTCATTTCCTTGTCGGCATATTTCCGGTACCAGGCGTCGAGCCCCTCCGAGCCGCCCTTGGCGTCCGACATCAGGAAGGGAAGCTCGCCCGCGCCGATGATCGGAAAGCGGCCCGGCTGATAGCCGGGGTTGACGTAGGTGACGTCGGCGATACCGTCGCGTGCCATGTCGTAATGGTCGAACGCCTTGCCGAGCTGCTGGGCGGGAAACACCTTGGATTTGATGGTGCCGCCGGAGGCCTTCTCGACCGACGCGGCCCAGTCCTCCAGTGCCTTCTGCAGCGGATGCGATGCCGGGACCCAGTGCGAGATCTTCAGGTCAAAATTCTTTTCCTGGGCGAACACGTCCTGCGTGAACAGGACCGTCGCGGCGCCGGCCAGCAGCAACGCCAAAAACGTCTTCCTCATCGGCATTTCTCCCTCATGGTATTAGGCTTTCGCAGCCCTTTGCAGATATTGTTATATGATATAATTATCATTGCAAGCGCGGCCGCGTAGGCTGGCGGATGCGGCAGCCTACAATATCGGGGGGAGCAAGTATTGCGGACAAAAGTCGCAATCATTGGCGCGGGGCCCGCAGGATTGCTGCTCGGGCAATTGCTGCGGAGCTACGGTATCGACAACGTCATCCTGGAGCGGCACACCCCCGACTATGTTCTGGGCCGCATCCGCGCCGGCCTTCTCGAAGAGGGCACGGTGGCGCTGCTCGACGAGGTCGGCGCGGGTAGCCGCGCCCATCGCGAGGGCCTGATCCATGACGGCATCGAGCTGGCATTCGGCGGCGGCCGTCACCGGATCGACATGAAGGCGGCGACCGGCAAGACCGTGATGATCTACGGCCAGACCGAGGTGACGTTCGACCTGATGAACGCGCGCAAGGCGGCCGGCCTCAGCACGGTCTATGAGGCCGCCGACGTCACGCCGCTCGATTTCGACACCGATCAGCCGCGCGTCACCTATAAGAAGGACGGCGTCACCCACGAGATCGCCTGCGACTTCATCGCCGGCTGCGATGGCTTTCATGGCGTCAGCCGCGCCAGCATCAAGCCGACGGCGATCGAGACTTTCGAGCGGGTCTATCCGTTCGGCTGGCTCGGCATTCTCTCGGAGACGCCGCCGGTCTCGCACGAACTGATCTACTCCAACCATGCGCGCGGATTCGCGCTCTGCACCATGCGCTCGATGCACCGCAGCCGCTATTACGTGCAGTGTTCGCTCGATGACCGCGTCGAGCAATGGCCGGACGACAAGTTCTGGGACGAGCTGAAGCGGCGGCTGGACCAGAAAGCGGTCGACCAGCTCGTCACCGGGCCGTCGATCGAAAAGAGCATCGCGCCGTTGCGCAGCTTCGTCGCCGAGCCGATGCGGTTCGGGCGGATGTTTCTGGCCGGCGACGCCGCCCATATCGTACCGCCGACCGGCGCCAAGGGGCTGAACCTCGCCGCCAGCGACGCGCACTATCTCGCGGTGGCGTTGCGCGAATATTACGACGAGAAATCCTCCGCCGGGATCGACGCCTATTCCGCCACCGCGCTCAAGCGGGTGTGGAAGGCGGTGCGCTTCTCCTGGTGGATGACCTCGATGCTGCACAAGTTTCCGGACACGGGCACCATCGGCGCGCGCATTCAATTGCACGAGCTCGACTATGTCACGAGCTCCAAGGCGGCGATGACGTCGCTTTCGGAAAATTACGTCGGGCTGCCGTTCTAACGCGCGATGAATTGCTTGACCGCCAGTATCGCGCTCGAGGCGGAATCCGTGTTCTGGACTCGGACCTCGATATTGGCGGTCACGATATTCTCTTCGTTGATGAAAACGAGGTTCGTGACTCCGGGATTAAGCGGCACGAGAAAGACCGAACGATCGTCCCGCGTGCGAACGTCGACGATGTTTGGATCGCCGATCAATACGGTGTCAAAGGCACTATCGAGCACAAGCGACGATCCGACACCGGGCTTCAGAAAAATCGTCCGGTCTCCAGCCAAACCCGCTGAAATTGTGACGAACAGCAGCACCGCGCCAAGGGCCAACCCACGAAGAATTTTGGTCATCGTTCCTCCGATGCTTTTCGTCTAGGGATCCTAGGTCTAGAGATCCTTGGCTTGTCGACCGGGGGCGACGCCTTCAGGCCAGGGTGCTCGGCGGCGAAATCACCATCCGCTTCCTGCCGAAGTTCGCGACGTCTTTTTCCGCGATGCCGAAATTATTGGCCAGGAGATGTCGGGGTGCCTTCGTCAGCCAATCCGACAGGGAGCTTTCATGATAGGCCCCACTGTCCAGCACGCCGACGATCTCGGCATCTTCCTGACCAATATTCTGGATCGAGTGTCCGCAATTGCGCGGAATGTAAGCGCATTCGCCGGGCGACAGTTCGGCGACAGCGACGCGCTTGTCAGCCGCAAACAGCGTCACCCGCGTTCGCCCCTTCAGCACATAGTGCCACTCACTGGCATCCGCGTGCCAATGGGGTTCATGCATCGCGCCGCGCTTCAACTTCAGAACCATCCCGGTCAACGTCGTTGACATCGGAAATTCCTTGGCCGATGCCACATGCAGCGTGCCTCCGGGCGTGCTGACCCTCGGCTTTTGCGCCATGAGTGCATAACGATGTGTTCGGTCGCGATCCAATCCCCGCGCGGAGCGGGCCTGCGGTCCATCCAGGGGCAACACCTCGCCCTGCATGATATAGGTCTCCGCCTTCGGCATATGAGCGAACGCCTCCGATGAAACGCCGAGAGCTTGCGAAAGCACGGGCGTATCGTAGCGGCTCATCCAGTCGCTGATTCCGAACGTACCGTGTTCCGAATAAAGCCCGTCGTCGAACGCAAGGATCGCATGGCAGGGCGCCGGACCCAGCGTCTGGATCGCATGGCCGTGACCTTTCGGAAAATACCAGAGGTCGCCGGGGCCGAGATTGACAATTTCAGCATGGCCCTCGGCATCGACCACCGTCACCTGGCAATGCCCCTCGACGACATAGGCCCATTCCGCCGAATTGTGCCAATGCATTTCGCGTGCGCCGCCTGCGTTGATGAAGAGATGCGCGCCGGCGATATCGGTGGCGATCGGAAGCCCGCGCGTGGTGACGTCGCGGGCCCAGCCGCCGGACGTCGCCTTGATCGGGCCCTTGTCCAGTGAAGCCGTAAAGACGACGGGGTCGCCGGGCTTTCGCGGAATTGTCTTGAGATAATCCGACGCCGGTGAAACATCGTATCCGGCGGCATGCCCATCGGGCGTCGCAGCGAAGGCCTGCGAACCGGCAAAGGTGGCGGCACCAATCGCGAACGACTGCAGAAAAATCCGGCGGTCTGCTTCGAACATGACGTGCTCCGATTTTCATTCGAAAGACTGGTGAATTGTTGATCCAGGATTCGTCGCTGGCGCGTGAAGTGCCCCACAATCCGCCAGATTATTCTTCGATGGTCGGACGATCGTTATTTGGAGGTAATTCTTGCTTCGCGGACGATGGATGCCCGAAGCTTGGTTTCCGCAGATACGAATTGCCGGCGTGATCCGACCTTCAACCAACGAGCGCCTTTGGAGACTGGATCACCCGCTTTCGCGGATGATGACGGAATTGCTTCATTTCAAACAAGCGCGCAACGGACGTTTAAAACTTTGTAGGCGGTGATTTTTCCCTTCACTTCGCGTTCAATGGCGCCATGTTGCGCCAATCTGCGAGTCCCCGATGACGACCGAAATCCCCGAAGGCTTCGAGCCTCACTTCCGCAAGAGCCCGTTCACCGAGCCCTGGGAGCCGCTTTATTCGAAGAAGACCGACAAAGCCGTGATCATGGGCTTGCGCCTGGCCAAGGCGCACACCAACGCGCGCGGGCTCATTCATGGCGGCCTGATCGCCTCGCTCGCCGACAACGCCATGGGCTATAGCTGCGCGCAAGCCACGAACTGGACGACCTCGTTCGTGACGATCTCGCTGGCGGTCGACTACGTGGGCTCGGCCCAAATCGGGCAATGGCTTGCGGTCGAGAGCGACGTGATCAAGACCGGCAGCACGATCTGCTTCGCGCAGAGCCTGATCAAGGCCGACGATACCGTGATCGCGCGCGCGAACGGCACGTTTCGCGTGGTGCCGAAGAAGCAGTAAGGCGTAGAGCTCGCTATCGTGTCCCGGACGCGGTGCAGCGCCTCTTTGGCGATGCGCCGCAGAGCCGGGACCCATCGACACGCGCCACGGCCAAGCATGGGCCCCGGCTCAGCAACGCACCGCAAACGCGCTGCGTTGCGTCCGGGGCACGACCGCCAGCTATTTAAAATGCCAGTCGCTGATCTCGACCGCGAGATCGATGAAGGTGCGCACCTTCGCCGACAGCAACCGCGAGGTCGGATAGACGATGTGGATCGGCAGCGCGGGCTGTTCGAAGCTCGCCAGCACGATTTTCAGCCGCCCGCGCTTGATCGCGTCAGCCGCCTGATAGGCCAGCACCCGGGTCAGTCCGCCGCCCTGCTCGGCATACTGGATCGCGGCGTCGGCGCTGTTGGTGGACAGGCGCGGCGTGACGTTGACGCGAAAGTCCCGGCCATCCGCGACAAAGCGCCATTCGCCGGTCACGGCGCTCGCGCCGAACTGGATGGTCTGGTGCGAGGCGATCGCCTCCGGCGTCTTCGGCTCGCCGTGCCGCTTCAGGTAGGCGGGCGACGCCACCACGATCCGCCGCATCTCCCCGACATGCCGCGCGACCAGCGAGGAATCGGCGAGATGGCCGATGCGGACCGCAAGGTCGATGCCGTCCTCGACCAGATTGACGACCCGGTCTTCCAGCCGCAACTCACCGGACACTTCGGGATAGCGCTTCAGATAGGCCGACATCAGCGGGCTGACATGCAGCCGGCCGAAGCCGACGGGTGCCGAGACCACGAGCCGCCCGCTCGGCCGGGTGCGTTCGCCTTCGGCCGCGCGTTCGGCCTCCTCGACATCGGCGAGGATGCGCCGGGCCCGTTCCAGGTAGCGCGCGCCGGCGTCGGTCAGGGTCACCGACCGCGTGGTCCGCTGCAACAGCCGCGCACCGAGACGCTCTTCCAGCGCCGCGACCAGCCGCGTCACCGCCGGCGGCGACAGCTCAAGCTTGCGCGCCGCCGCCGCGAACCCCTGCAGGTCGGCGACCGCGACAAAGGCCTGCATGGCGTCGATCCGGTCCATGCGATTATTTCATATGACGCAATGATGAAGTGTCAATCGAGATGATTGTTTAAATTATGGAACGGGGCATCTTATTGAGCAAAGACGGCCCATCGCCGCCGACGGAAGCAGGAGAGCTCCGATGTCAGACACCCAGGTTTATTCCAGCGACGTCGCATTCACGCCGGCCGTGAAGGCGATCCAGGCGCGCAAGGGATCGCGCGACGCCTACGCCCATGTCGAAGAGAGCGGCGGCTGGCGCACCGAGATCGACGACAAGCTCAAGGGCTTTCTGGCCGCGACCGACAGCTTCTATCTCGCGACCGCGACCGCCGATGGCCAGCCCTATATCCAGCATCGCGGCGGCCCAAAGGGCTTCATCAAGCTGCTGGACAAGACCACGATCGCGTTCGCCGACTACAGCGGCAACCGGCAATACATCACGCAGGGCAACCTTTCGGAAAATCCAAAGGCGCATATTTTCGTGATGGACTACGCCCATCGCCGCCGCGTCAAGATCTGGGGCGAAGCGCGCGTGGTCGACGACGACCTGGCGCTGACGCAGTCGCTGATGCCGAAGGGCTACAAGGCGCGCCCCGAACAGGTCATCCTGTTCAAGATTGCCGCGTGGGATACCAACTGTCCGCAGCATATCCCGCAGAAGTTCGACGCGGCCGACGTCGCCGCGGCGCTGGCCCAGCGCGACACGCGGATCGCGGAACTGGAGGCGGAACTCGCCGCGCTGAAGGGCGAGCCCGCTCCGGCGCACTAGAGCGCGACGAGATTAGGGCTCACGCCGCCTGTCGCAGCGGCGCCCAGGCGAACTCCGGATAATATTGCTCCATCATCCGGTCGACATAGGCGGTCAGGTTCTCAAGCTGCTCCGCCCGCGACCGCAGCTTGGACTCGAAGAACGGCGTCAGGATCCCGGCGAGCGCGCCGAAGGCGGTGGCATCCATGCCGCAGGGTTTGTCGCCCATCAGATACGGCTTGTCGCCGATCTGGAGCGACAACGCATAGAGTGAGCGCACCGCGAGATCGACGTCGTCGTCCGGAGCATGGCGTCCAAGGCCGCTCAAGAGATAATTCTCGGCGACACGGAACTGTGCGTCTTCCCTGAGCTTTTCGCGGCGGTCTTCCGGTGCGCCGTCGAAGAAATGCGCCGGCCCCTTGGCGAAATTGTCCGGATCGACCCAGCGCGCGCCGATCAATCCCCAATAGACATGGTGCTCGATCATGCGCTCGAATGCCCAGGCCTGCGCGCGTTCGCGCTGGCCAAGGCCCGCGTCGAAATCGAAGCCGTATTTCTGCTCGATATGCGCGCGGATGAAGGTCGAATCGGCGATGCTCCGCCCTTCATCGTCGATATAGGGCAATTGCCCCTTGGGAGATGCCGGCGGCATCGCCCGCTGCTTGCGATAGGCAAGCCCGGCCATCTTGAGCTGGACCTCGGTCTTGGTCACGAACGGGCTGATTTCCGGCAGGCCGAAGCCTGCGCCAAAACCGTAGAGGGTGATCATGTCGGCGCTCCCAATTTCTTCAACACGCGCCGCAGGCTAGCCAAATGCTGCTGCCACCATGGTGTCAGCAGCGGAACGATCGTCGACCACAGGCCGACGCCATAAAGGATCATCATGGACAAATTCCCTTCAACTTGGGTGTTGTCCCGTTATAAGAAGCGTCTGCTGCCAACATGCTGTCAGCATCGGCAGGAGAGATTCGAAGAGATTTTCAAAGAGCCTTTTCCATGAGACGCGCCGACCGGCTGTTTCAGATCATTCAGGTGCTCCGGCGCAGCCGCAATCCGCTGACCGCGGACGCGATCGCCGTGGAACTGGAGACGTCCAAGCGCACGATCTACCGCGACATCGCGACCCTGATCGGCCAGCGTGTGCCGATCCGCGGCGAGGCCGGCATGGGCTATATCCTGGAGAAAGGTTTCGACCTGCCGCCCTTGATGCTGACGCCCGACGAGATCGAGGCGGCGATGCTCGGCGCACAATGGGTGATCGGACATGCCGATCCCGTGCTGGCGCGCGCCGCGCAGGACCTGATGGCGAAGATCGCCGACACCGTTCCCGAGCGGCTCAGGCCTTTCGTGCTCGAACCCGCAAGCCGCGCCCGCCCCGGCTGGCGGCGCGAACCCGACCGCATCGACATGGCGCGGACACGGTCGCAGATTCACGAAGGCAAGAAGATCGCGCTGCGCTATCGCGACGAGCAGGGCCGCGACTCCGAACGCACGATCTGGCCGATCGCGATCGGCTATCACGAGGCGGTGCGGATTCTCGCGGCCTGGTGCGAGCTGCGCCGCGATTTCCGCAGCTTCCGCACCGACCGCGTGGTCGGTGCCGATTATCTCGACGAAAAATATCCGGAGCGGCGCGAGGCGCTGCGCGCAAAGTGGCGCAGAAGCCTGATATGGGAGCAGCCCAAGGATGTCTGATACTGATGTCTGACCCTTCAGACCAGAGCTTAGCCGAGACGGGTCCCGACAATCCCTGCCAGGCCTGCGGCGCCTGCTGTTCCTATTCGTCGAACTGGCCGCGTTTCACCACCGAGGACGACGCCGCGCTCGATTTGATTCCGGCGAACCTCGTCAACGACAGATTGTCGGGCATGCGCTGCGAGGGCGAGCGATGCGCGGCGCTCCATGGCAGAGTGGGGGTCGCGACCGCCTGCACCATCTACGCGATAAGGCCCGAGGTCTGCCGGACCTGCATGCCCGGCGACGCCGAATGCGCGATGGCGCGACGAAAGCACGGGCTGCCGGTGCTGATCTAGGGCGTCGCTTTACGTCGTCCCTGCGAAAAGCAGGGACCCATACCGCATGATCCATCGATGAGACGCGGTGGTCAACGCCTTCTGTAACCACAACGGCCTGTGGTTATGGGCCCCCCGCGTTCGCGGAGGCGACGCGGGAAAGAGATCAGGCCGTCACGGCCTCGGCGAAATCGTCGTCAAGCTCGTCATCGAGCGGCTTCATCGCCGAGAGCGGCTTGGTCGAGAGCGTGATCGGCTTGCGGGTGCCGTAGGACGCGGACACGCTGCGCACGGCGGGCGCTTCGCGAGACAGGGCATAAAGGGTCGAGCCGACGCGGCCGCCGAGCTCGATCAGATGGCGTTCGCTGCAGCTTGCGGCGATCGCAAGCGCCAGCGCATGCAGATGGCTCTTGCGGTAGCAGAACAGCGCGAGCCTCGCCCGGACTTCGGGAGAGACGCTCTCGACCAATCGGGGCAGACCGCTTTCACTGGCGCGGTACATCTCGCCAAGCAGCTCGTCCCGGACCGGGCAAAAATCGTTTTCGTAGGCGTCGCGGCTTGAAAACATTGCGGTTCTCCCTCGGGAGGGGAAGATGCAGCGCAATTCTCTAACGAACGGTTAACCACGGAAGACGGTAGTATAACGGATGACTTGATCGCCGCCGTCGAATCGGAACGGGCGAAAATTTGCGATTCGCCAAAGCATGATCCGGAAAAACATACCCTCGGGCTACGACCCGATGGGTGGGCACCGGCTTTTCCTCGCGACAAACGCGAAACGCGTTTGCGCGGAGATCATGCTCAGACACCAAGCTAGAGTGAATACGTCGTCAGCCAGTCGGCGATCGCGCGGCCGATGATAGGACCCGAATCTTCCTGGATGAAATGGGAGCCCTTGACCGTCACCTCGGTCTGGTTCTTCCAGCGCCGGCAGAACTCTCGTACCTTACCGATCAGGATGGCGCCCGGATCGGCGTTGACGAACAGCTTTGGCACCTCGTTTTCGGCCATCCATTGCGCGTAATCGGTGGCAATCGCCACCACATCGGCGGGCTCGCCCGCGATCGGGATCTGGCGCGGCCAGGTCAGGGTCGGCCAGCGGTCCTCGCGGGCGATGAACGGCCTTCGGTACTCCGTCATCTCGGCCTCGGTCAGCTTGCGCAGCACCGATCCCGGCAGCACGCGCTCGACGAACATGTTGCGGTCGCGGATCATCTCTTCGCCCTTCTCGGAACGAAAGCCCTGGAAGATCGGGGTCGCGGCTTTGCTCCATTCCTGCCAGCCAGCGAAAGGACGGACGATGGCCTCCATATAGGCGACGCCGCGCACCCGGTCGCGATGATGGTTTGCCCAGTCGAAGCCGAGCGCGGAGCCCCAGTCATGGATGACGAACAGGATCGTCTCGGCCGGACCGATCACGGCATCGATGAACGCGGCAAGATATTTGCGATGGGTAACGAAGCTATAGGTGTCGGGACCGGGATTTGGCAGTTTGCCGGAATCGCCCATGCCGATCAGGTCCGGCGCGATCAAGCGTGCCTTGCTTTCCAGTTCGGGAATGACATCGCGCCAGAGATAGGACGAGGTCGGATTGCCATGCAGGAACACGATTGGCGCGCCTTCGCCGCGTTCGTGATAGGCCATGCGGCTATCGAGAACATCGACGGTCTTTTTGCTCAGCGGTTGTTCTGTCATGTTTCCGATCCCCGCGATTTGAGCCACCATGCCGCGTGAACAGTCGGGACGCAAATCAATGCCGCTTGTCTTCGATATCGCCGACCTGCGGCACTGCCCGGAATTTTTCGACGCGGTCGCCGACCGCATCTGGCAGGCCTGGTGGAAGCCGCACGGCCATCCGCTCGCCTATATCCGCGACCGCCTGCGCGAGAACATGGAGCCCCGGCCTATTCCGCTGGCGCTGGTCGCGCATGAGGATGGACATTTTCTCGGCACGGCGTCGGTGATCGCCTCCGATCTCGCCGAGCGTCCGCAACTCACGCCATGGGTCGCCGCGGTCTGGGTCGAGCCGCAGGCGCGCCGGCGCGGGGTGGGCGCGGCGCTGGTCGACCGCGCGGCGCAAGCCTGCTTCGCGCTCGGCATCGACCGCGCCTATCTCTGCGCGCGGCCGGAGCGCGCCGATTTCTATCGGCGGCTGGGGTGGACAAGAATCGAACGCGGCGTAGGACCGTTCCAGCTCGACGTCTTCATCCGTGACGCCGAGAGCGAGGCCGACCAGTTCAGCCGTTCGCCGCCATGAAGATCGAGAGCCCGAAGCCGGTGAGATGGTGCAGCGCCTGATCGACCCCGATCAATGTCCAGAACCAGGGGTGCTCCGGCGTTATGCAGAAAGTCGAGGAGCAGAGCCCCTTGGCGCGGTCGACCATGATGTGGATGGCGAAATCGATCACGGCGACGAACCAGAATCTTGGCGCGATGATCAGGATCAGTGCCATCGCAACCGCGAGATGGACCA
>WNFC01009993.1_pt1 | contig 10525 bp, 5 predicted proteins | sample 5400541 | NCBI WGS metagenome assembly WNFC01 (sample SAMN13153342, study PRJNA577476) | soil metagenome | isolation source: 120 cm saprolite under Douglas fir tree site 2 hole 2 replicate 1 | place: USA:California | collected 2015-04-18
GAAAACCAAACAACCCGTACACAAGAGTTCGTCTTGCGCTGGTCTTCGGATGGTGGCAGCTCGTTTCGAGAAATTGTGCGCCAGCAGTGGAATTTTAGTCCGCCCGAAGCAAAACGAGAGGTCGAGGAATATCAGGTCGAGCTTCCAAATGTGACCATACTCGAATTGATCGTTGTGCCGAATATGAGTGGCGGAACCGACCGCGCCTCGCTCAAGAGCCTGCGCCTGTGTTGACCGGTCACCCGATGTTCCGTGGCCGGTATAGCGAAGGCTCTGCGCGTCTCATCACGACTCCAAACGCCCCGACCCCGCAATCAGAGTCGGGGGTTGGCTAACATCAGGTAATTCGGCCGTCGAGTAGCGCAATTGTCTTGCCGGGTCATTCTGGTTGTCAATATTGGCATCCCGTGATGCGTATCGCTAGGGCCGGTGGCTTTCAGACTGATGCCCACCATGCAGGCACAGAACCGTCGCCGTCAGCTATTGGCTTGCGCGATCAGAAAAATTGCCATCCCAAAAAAAACAAACATGAGCGTGATATACAACTTGGCGCGAGATCCAGAACCGCTGAATTCCTTCCACACTAGAATTCCCCAAAGGGCTGCGACCATCGGTGCAGACTGCCCGATCGCATAGGAAATAGCTACTCCCGTCAGGCTGGCCGCAACTAGATTGAAAACCGTGCCGATGCCCCAGATGAACCCGCCGAGCAGACCGAGAAGATGTCCTGACATCGGCGCGTGGAAAAATCCGCCGAGACTTACCGGCTCGCCGACCAGAGGGTGCTTCATGAAATATATATTCCAAATAAAGCATGAGAACAGCGCTCCGAGCGTCAGGAACACAGCTGCACTATAAGGACCGAGCGAGCGCCCGTGCGTCATAGCATGTGTCATGAACGGCGCCCAAAGGCCCATCAATACACCCGAGACAACACATGTGACGATGCTCTTTCTAGAAACTGAGCGCCCTGTCAATGCAAGGCTCCCATAGGCCTTGCCGTCGAGGATCACCGCGACCAGGGCGCAAATAACTCCCAATCCCAGGAATCCTGCGTTTCCTTTCGGCTGAAGGGCGTAGCTCAAAACGGTGCCAACCACGAGAGCGATCCCGATGGATACTGGAAACGCCACCGCCAGACCAGCCATATCAATCGCGGCCACTAACAAGAGATTGGCAAGATTAAAAAGGGCGCCGCCAATAAGCGCGTAAACGACGTTCGAAACGTCCGCGGAGTGAATGTTATTGACCAGGCTCGAGGCATCGTGCCCAGTGCTGCCCATCGTGTGACCAAGAATCAGGGAAACGAGAAAAATGCCAATCGCGTAATCCCAATAAAAAAGCTCGAATCGATAATTCTTTACACCTTTGTATGTGTTGGCCCACGATCCCCAGCAGATCGCGCTGGTGATCATCATTGCGAGCGCAACTCCCAACGATTGTGGAGTGAACATTCTTTCTCCTTACACTGGTGCCCTTATGGGCCGATCATTTGCCCTGAATTCTCGATACAAAGAGGCGCAAAATCGATCCGCGTCGACGTTGACGCATACGTTTGCATTTGGCGAGACGCGATCCACGCCTTCAATTATGTAGTGGTCTCCATCCAAAACGTTTTGTTCGACGTACCCTTGCCGATATGCGACCGTTTCGCCGCGAGTGAATGGCCCCGGGTTTCGATATCAACGTGCATCTCCGGAGCCTCAACCAGCTTGGAATCGATTGCGACTCCTACTGCGAGCGGATCATACATCGCAGTGCCGGGCGAGCCGAATTTCGCAGAAAGACTGACCAGGTATTTTGCAGCTCCGTAGATGAAATCATTGACCTGGCCATGCGTGCTGCCAAGCTGGTCAAGATACTTCTGGGTCAGCAGGGTCTTGTTCGCAACATCGAGACCAACCATGGTCAATGGCCACCCGGCCTGAAACACGACTTGAGCAGCTTCGGGATCGTTGTAGATGTTGGCTTCAGCCGCGGCATTCACGTTCCCGCCGGAAATACCGCCGCCCATGAGGATGACTTCCTTCACCAGAGGAACAATCGATGCGTCCTTCTCGATCGCGACCGCACTGTTAGTCAATGGACCAACGGGAACAAGGGTGATCTGGTGCGGAGAGGCATGCACCAGTTGAATGATCAGATCAGGGCCAAAACGAGCGTCAACTTTGCACTTGCTGGGCGGCAATTCGATATCTGCCAGACCGTTATGGCCGTGCCAGAACTCCGCCGTGATCAGCTTCTGATACAGCGGGTGCTGCGCTCCGGCCGCCACCGGAATGTGGCAGCGGTTGGCGAGCGACACCAGGCGTAAGGCATTATCCAGGCCTTGAGCGGCGGTCACATTTCCCGGAACCACGGTGATGGCACGAACATCCAACTCAGGTGAGTTCAGCGCCAGCATGAGCGCCATGGCGTCGTCTGAGCCGGGGTCGGTATCGAGGATGATTTTCTTAGGCGCGGCGAAGGCGGCGGTGGCCAATACAAAGATGAGTAGAGTCTGAAACAGGGATCTTGCAGTTCGGGTGCGGGTACGGTGTTTGAAATATTTCAGGGCGTTTGGTCTCCGGAAATAGGTTGGCAACTGAGCCTAGCGTTGGGTGAAAAGAGTGTCAAGGGAGAAGTGGCAAGGTCTATGCGGCGCGGCACGTCTCGCCGATAGTAATGAGGATCTCGATTCCGTCTGACGTACAATGCAAACCATGGCACGCGAGCAATCAAGGCGTTTGACTGTCGCCAACCCGTCTGAAGAAACGGTTGCGGAGAAATTTCCTCCGGCTTCGGTGTCGGAAACGCCCATCGCCACTCTCGCTGGCAGATCGCTGTTCCCGAATTGCGGTATTCCATTACAACTCGATTGGCTGGATCGGGTGCGTGTCAACACCAGCGCAGTCGAGCGCAGGACGCAAACTCACACCGCGCGCCGGACAGTAAAAAAAGAATGGCAGGCGGCCTGGCTTCTGCGTGCGATCACGTGTATGGACCTGACCACGCTTTCCGGCGACGACACCGATGAGCGTGTGCGGCGGCTTTGTGCCAAGGCGCGGCAGCCGATTCAACACGAACTCGTCAAGCGGTTGGGCATCGAAGAACTGGAAATTAAAGTTGCCGCGGTTTGTGTTTACCACCGGTTTGTCGAAACTGCCCGCCGGGCCCTTGAAGGCAGCGGCATTCGTGTGGCAGCAGTCTCGACCGGATTTCCCGCCGGCCTCAATCCTCTTGAAGAACGGGTTGCGGAGGTTCGCCGCTCGGTAGAAGCAGGCGCAGATGAGATCGACATCGTCATTACGCGCGCGCTCGTCTTTGGTGGAAAATGGCAGGAACTCTACGACGAAATTGCGGAGTTCCGGCGAGCTTGTGGTGCTGCGCACATGAAAGCGATCCTCGGGACAGGCGATCTGCTCACTCTACGGAATGTTGCTCGCGCCAGCTTGGTTGCCATGATGGCAGGCGCCGATTTCATCAAGACTTCGACAGGAAAGGAACCGACGAACGCGACGCTGCCGGTTTCGCTGGTTATGGTGCGGGCCATCCGAGAATACGCGCAGGAGACCGGAATGGCGGTGGGTTTCAAACCCGCGGGTGGAATTCGTACCGCGAAGCAATCGCTGGAGTGGTTGTCGCTGATGAAAGAGGAACTCGGCACCCCGTGGATGAAGGCGGAACTTTTCCGTCTCGGGGCAAGCGGATTGCTGGGGGATATTGAGCGACAGCTGGAACACCAGGTGAGCGGAAGATATTCGGCAGATTATCGGCACCCGATAGCTTGAGCTTTTGATTCATGAGTATCGCTGAAAAATTCGTCACCATGGAGTATGGCCCCGCGCCTGAGGATCCGAAAGAAGTGCTGGTCTGGCTAGACCGTCACGGGCGCCGCTTTGGTCATTTCATTGACGGCGCATGGCGGCAGCCGGTTGAAGGCGTGTTTTTTGACACCGTTGATCCCGCGACGGGCGAGAAGATCGCTTCCATCGCGCTGGGCTCGGCGGCAGACATTGATGCTGCCGTTCAGTCCGCGCGTAAAGCGTTTCCGAAATGGAAGGCGCTCAGTGGTCACGCGCGTGCGCGTTTCTTATATGCCATGGCGCGTGCCGTCCAACGGCATTCTCGTAGGTTGGCAGTTCTCGAGACTATTGATAACGGAAAACCGATTCGTGAGAGCCGCGATATCGACATTCCGCTGGTCGCTCGCCACTTTTACCACCATGCCGGTTGGGCGCAATTACTGGACGCGGAATTTCCCGGCCAGACCGCATGCGGCGTTGTAGGTCAAATTATCCCATGGAATTTTCCGCTGCTTATGGTGGCTTGGAAGATTGCTCCCGCGATTGCGGCAGGAAATACAGTGGTCCTCAAGCCTGCGGAATTCACCCCGTTGACGGCTCTAGCCTTCGCAGAAATCAGCACTGAAATTGGATTGCCGCCTGGAGTGGTAAACATCGTCACCGGTGACGGCTCCACGGGCGAGGCTCTGGTCAAGCATCCCGACGTCGACAAAATTGCTTTTACCGGTTCGACTGAAGTGGGACGCGCGATTCGCGCCGCGACCGCTCCCACTCACAAGCGGCTCTCGCTCGAACTGGGCGGGAAGTCTCCTTTTATTGTTTTCGAGGACGCCGACCTCGAGAGCGCAGTCGAGGGATTGGTCGACGGCATCTGGTTCAATCAAGGGCAGGTTTGCTGCGCTGGATCGCGACTGCTGATGCAGGAAAGCATCGCTGAGGCGCTGATTGCCAAAGTCCGCGACCGTATGAGTACGCTTCGCGCCGGGCCGCCGCTCGACAAAGCAATTGACATTGGCGCGATTGTCGCTCCGGTGCAACTGGAGCGCATTCGGCGATTGGTCGATCAGGGAGTAGCTGAAGGAGCAGTCTGCTGGCAACCACCGATGGTGCTTCCCTCGCGAGGTCTTTACTATCCGCCGACGCTGCTCAGCAACGTGCATCCGGCGTCAATCGTTGCGCAGGAAGAAATTTTCGGACCTGTTCTTGCCGCGATGACCTTCCGCACGCCATCAGAAGCTGTGGAACTTGCCAACAACACCGCTTATGGCTTGGCAGCATGCGTGTGGAGCGAGAGCCTCAATGTGGCGCTCCATGTTGCGGCCCAGATCAAAGCTGGCGTGGTTTGGGTGAACTGCACCAACTTATTCGACGCTGCTTGCGGATTCGGCGGTTATCGCGAGAGCGGCTATGGACGCGAGGGTGGCCGCGAAGGTCTGAGCGAATATCTGGAACCGGCGTGGTTCAAGGATGCTCCAAAGTTGCCGGGTGTTCACAAACCGAAACCCAAGGAGGTTCCAGAGTCCGTTGCAGCGGTTACAGCAATCGATCGCACAGTGAAGCTCTATATTGGCGGCAAACAAGTGCGGCCGGATTCCGGCTACAGCATAGAAGTCCGCGCGGCCGACGGGCGATTGCTGGGCGAAGCGCCATTTGGCAATCGCAAAGATATTCGCAATGCTGTTGAAGCGGCCCGCAAAGCAACAGCCTGGACGAAGGGGACTGCGCACAATCGGGCGCAGGTGCTTTACTACGTGGGAGAAAATCTGTCGCAGCGCCGTGATGAAATTGCTCGCCGGCTTGGGGAAGCAGTTGGAGAAAAGCAAGCCATAGCGGAAGTTGATCTCGGCATCGAACGCATTTTTACTTACGCCGCCTGGGCCGACAAATTTGACGGCAGCGTACACAATCCCCCGTTCCGCACTATCGCGATCGCAATGAACGAGTCGATTGGCAACGTTGGCATCATTTGCCCGAATGAAGTTCCACTACTCGGATTTTTGTCGCTAGCGATGCCGGCACTCGCGGTCGGCAACACAGTTATCGCTGTGCCTTCTGAAACCTACCCGCTGATCACTGGCGATCTTTACCAGCTTTTCGATACCAGTGATTTACCCGCGGGAGCTATAAACATCGTGACTGGTCCGGCGGCACAGCTCCTGAGAACTTTGGCGGAGCATGATGACGTCGATGCTATCTGGTCGTTCACCGACGACGCCAGCGCTGCGGCTGCCAAAAAATACTCAGTTGGCAATTTGAAACAGGTCTGGACGAACGAAGGCCGAGTCATCGACTGGTTCGATCCCAAACAGGCTGAAGGCCGCTGGTTCCTCGAGTATGCCACTCAGGTGAAGAACATCTGGGTACCCTATGGAGAGTAAGTAGTTGGGGTCCGCTAGTACGTTCTGCCAAGGAACACTCTAATGACTTCGCCGCATGCCGCATCGTCTCGCAATCTTTGTCTGCAGGCCTGAGACGTAGCTCCAGTCGGGATACCGTGTTGACACTCCTCGCACGCGTCACTAAACTCTGGAGTCCCAAGGATCCCCTTCGCCACAAGCCCATATGCCCCAGCGTCCCCGCATTGCTGTCGTTGGAAGCGCCAATATCGACCTCGTAACTTACACCGATCAGTTCCCCAAGCCGGGCGAAACCATTTTCGGACAAAAGTTCGATCTTGGTTTTGGCGGCAAAGGGGCGAACCAGGCCGTAGCGGCAAAGCTCTGCGGGGCGGAAGTTTTCATGATCGCGAGAGTTGGAAGCGATCTATTCGGGCCGGCGACGATCAAGAATTTTCAGGAGTTGGGGATTGATGCCTCTCATGTGCGCCAGGTGCAGGGCGTTTCCAGCGGAGTGGCGCCGATCTTCGTCGATTCCGCAGGGCAGAATCGAATTCTGGTGGTGAAGGGCGCAAACGACGCTCTCAAACCGGCCCACGTTGACGCAGCCGCTGATGTGCTCAAGAGCGCGGACTGCATCGTTCTGCAATTTGAAATCCCACTTGAGACGGTTTACTACACGGTGCAATTTGCGAGGCGAAACAAGATTCGGTGTCTCCTCAATCCGGCGCCAGCTCAACCCATCGAAGTAAAGGCCATCGGCGACCTCGATTATTTCGTGCCCAATGAGAGTGAGGCGGAAACCATCACTGGAATTCCGGTTCGTACCGTCGATGACGCGAAGAGGTGCGCCGAGAAATTTCTTGATTCTGGCATTCGCCGGGTGATCATTACGCTGGGAGCGAACGGCGCCCTTCTTGCAGGCAAACAGGCCATGGAGCATGTGCCCGCTTTCAAGGTAAAAACCGTCGACAGCACGGGAGCGGGGGACGCGTTCATCGGCAGCTTCGCAACCTTTCTTGGTGAAGGATTGCCGGAACCAGAGGCGGTGCGGAAGGCGAATCTATACGCCGCCTTATCCACGACCAGTCCTGGCACCCAAAAGTCGTTTTACGATAGCTCGCGATTCGCCACCGAATGGGCGGAGCGCCATGGCCCCTAATGGGAAACACGTGCCAATAACGATTATCTGGATGTGTTATGAAGCATAGTGCCGAAACGAATTTCTTTGGCCCCCACCAACTCGTAGGTCATTGAATAAAAAAGTCTTGACTTCGTACATAGCGTCCTAGTATAGAATTTGCCTACTCGCATCTTCGGACAAAATCACAACTTTCATAATCGCGTAAGTATTCGCAAAAGGGGTGGCGCATGTTTGCCAAGAAAACGCTGTGGATGGCAGCGGTATGTTCTCTATTTTTTGTTGGCCCAATGCTCTACGGGCAGGCGAACGGCAGCTTTTCCGGCACAGTCACTGACAAAACAGCGTCGGTAATCTCCGGCGCCAAGGTGACGGTCGCGTCGCAGGGAACGGGTGTTTCCCGCGAATCGACGACCGACGCTTCCGGTCACTACCTCGTGCCGTTGCTGCCGGTTGCTACCTACACGCTGCGAGTAGACTCCACCGGATTCCAGACAGTCGAACAGAAAGACGTACGGTTGCAGGTGGATGAGAGCCGCGAACTGGATTTCACGCTGGCCCCAGCTTCCGTCAGTGAAAAAGTGGAGGTCAGCGCCGCAGAGGTCGCGGTAGAGACGACCAACGCGACTCTGGGCCAGGTGATTACTTCCGAGCAAGTTGCCGATCTTCCTTTAAACGGCCGCAACTTCGTGCAGCTGGCAACGCTGACGCCGGGGACGACCTCGTCCACTAATCCCAACAGTTTTTTTACCAGCGCTGCCAGCAGTGAAGCTGCCACTCGCGGATCGTTCTCGCTTTCGTCTGGCGGTTCACGCGAACAGGAAACCGACTGGCTGCTTGATGGCAACGATAACAATCAACTCGATGAAGGCGGAATCGGGATCTTTTCTTCCATCGATTCCATCCAGGAATTCAAAGTCCTGACCTACAACTACTCTGCAGAATACGGAGAACGTGCGGGTCCAACCGTCTTGGTGACCACGAAATCTGGCTCGAACCAGTTGCACGGCTCTTTATTTGAATTTTTCCGCAACACCAGCCTCGATGCCAAGACGTTTGATTTTGGGACCTCCACAGCCAAGCAGAAGTTTAATTTGAATCAGTTTGGCGGAGCTGCAGGCGGGCCCATCCAGAAGGACAAGACGTTCTTCTTTCTCGACTACCAGGCCAAAATGCAGCGCCGCGGTGTGCCGTTCAGCGGTTTCGTACCCACAACGTCGATGACGACTCCCGATGTTAATGGCAACTACGACTTCAGCAACGTACCCACCGGAGTGCAGCTGACGAATCCGTACTCCTTCGCTCCGTTCCAATGTGTGCCGGGTTCAATAAATCCCGAGCCGGTGAATCCGGATGGATCGCAAACCCCTGGCCAGGCTTGCAATACGATTCCTGCCGCTCTGGTTGACCCAGCCGGCGCAAAGGTGATCCAGCTCTATCCCACTCCGAATGCCCCGAACGGAAACGGCTTCAACTACGTGAACTCGCCGGTTCGAAGGCTTAATGAAGGTACGTTTGACATTCGTGTTGATCACAATTTTTCGGTCAAGGACCGTGCATTCGCCCGCTTCAGCTATGATCAGGCCACCAACTTCGTGCCCGGCGGCTCGCCAACCTGGTCCGAACAGAATGCCTTCGGCAGCAATCAGCACATTGAAAATCATGGCCGCAATCTGGCCCTTTCCGAAACCCATGTTTTGTCTGATAAAACCATCAACCAGATCAATGCAGGCTACAACCGCATTTTCAATCACATTCTTTCGTTCGGCACGGGCACCTGCGAGGCCGCAAGACTCGGCATTCCCGGAGCTAACCTGGCCAGCAGTTGTGACGGCGTCACCGGCTATCCCGCGAGTTTGAACCAGTCGCCGAAGGAATGCGAGGGTTGCGGCATGACCTCCTTCCTCATGTCTGCATACTTCGCAGTGGGGGATCGGGGATTTGCCCCCTACCAGGGCGGGACCAATGTGTATTCGGTTTCCGATACGCTGGCGCTGGTTCGCGGCAAACACAATATCAACGTCGGTGCAACCTTCCGTGCCAACCAGATGAACGTGAGGAACAACGCTTTCCAAGACGGCTTTGTGGTGGATAACGGAACGTTCACCGGCGATGATATGGCCGACTTGTTGCTCGGCAGCATGGGGGTTTTTGCCGCCCACGATCAAACTTTTCTCGGAGCCACGACAGGCCGCCGCTGGAAACTGTTCCGGCCCTTTGTCCAGGACGACTGGCGCGTCACCAACAACCTGACATTAAATCTCGGTGTCGCCTGGGCCCTGGTGACACCCGAAACTGAGGTTCAGAATCGCCAGGCGGATTTCGATATCAACACTCACAAGTGGTACGTTCCCAAAGGCAGCCCGGGATTGGCCGGCTGCACCAGCTGCGTTGCCACCGACGGCGCCGCAGGAATTCAGTTTGACAAGACGGCGGTCGAGCCGCGCATCGGATTTGCGTGGAAGCCGTTCGGCAGCGAAAAGACTTCGGTCCGCGGCGGATACGGAATCTTCCACGACTCCGCATGGAACCAGGGCGGCCAGGGGCTCTGGCAGAACCCGCCGTATTATGCCGAGGCGGACACAAATTCTTTCTGTTTCTTCGGCAACCCTGCCCCCCCTCCTGCCGGATGCCCGCTCGGTAGCAATTTCGGGCACCTCTCGGGCGGCTTCCTATTGCCGCCGGGTACTCCTTCCTCGATACCCGTCGCCAATGGCGACGTCACAAACATCTATGACTCGCCTGTGAACCCGCAGTTGTACACCGGAACCATTCAATCGCAAAACCGCAATTTCAAACAGGCGATCATTCAGCAGTTCAACCTTAACGTCGAGCGTCAGTTGCCCGCGAACGTAGTGCTCACAGTCGGCTACGCTGGGTCCCGCAGTGCCCACATTCTGGTGAGCCAGTTGAACGAAAACCTGTCTTCTCCCAGTGCCTGCGGCGTGGTTGCCGGCTACAGCACCGGCTGCGGCTTCCCGTTTTTTCCTTTTGCGAATCCCTTTCAGAGCGTAGATACCAACAACAGCGTTGGCTCCGCCCGCTATGACTCGCTCCAGATCAAGGGTGAGACCAAGAGCGTTCGCCATGGAATCTATGCGCTGCTTGGCTACACCTATTCGCGCAACTTCGATTCCGGCTTGACCGACGGCCTAGGCACCAACCCTGGAGCAATGTACTATCCGCTCCCTGGATTCCAGAGGCTGGATTGGGGATTGTCTCAATTGAACCTGAACAATAGTTTCACGGCGAGTATCCTTTAC
>WNFC01017547.1_pt1 | contig 10525 bp, 5 predicted proteins | sample 5400541 | NCBI WGS metagenome assembly WNFC01 (sample SAMN13153342, study PRJNA577476) | soil metagenome | isolation source: 120 cm saprolite under Douglas fir tree site 2 hole 2 replicate 1 | place: USA:California | collected 2015-04-18
TCGGACGGTGACCAGGACGCAGCGGCGAGCCTGGCGTGCAGGCTGGGAGAAGATCGAAAACGGTCGAGGGTCTCGACAAAATCGGGCGTCCGCTCAAGCAGCTGAGTTCGAAGAGCGTCCACTAAGGGGAGCCACTGTCTTCGATCCGGCATCGGGTGCAACGATCTGATCGGCAAGCCCCGTGATCGCCTTTCCGGGGATGATTCTGCAACCTGATTCGGCGAAGGAGGCGACGGCACCTGTGACCCCAACCGACTCGAACCAAAACTTCCGCGACGCCGTTGAGCTGTCGCGGCTAGTCGATCCACGACCGACGCTGGAAAACCTCGCGCGCAGCACAGGACTCACATATGAAGACGTCGTTCATCACGCGCTCGCACGATATGCGAGCTCTGGCGCGGAAGCGCTCCTGTCGTTCGAGCCGCGTGCGCTGCGCGAGCTGATCGATGCCCGCAAAGCAGGCGACTGGGAAAAGGTTGGGGCGATCATCGACTGGCTCGAAGCGGGTCTGAATTCTGACGAGTGGCGCTGAATCTGAAAGGGCGAGTTCAGTCGCCTGGGATCAAATCGAGCTGGGCAAAGCCACTCTCCTGACGTCGCTCACCCGCGATCCAGGACACCGGTCGTTTGAAGACGCGACCTGCAAACGCGAAAGAGTGATATTCGCCATTCTCGCCGCAAGCATCGACCCCTGTCATGCCTATACCGCTCGCGAAGCTCTCGTCGGTGATCCGTCCAAGCCAGGCCTCATCCAGTCTTGCGAGGTCGACGCACGTGATCACCGCTCGCCCGCCCGAAGAAATGAACTCGGCAAGTAGAGCGGACGGTGGCTCGCCCCAGATCGGTTCGATGTGCTCCAGTCCGGCGGCTGTGACGCGTTCTTCGTACCAGGCGCGGACGTCGGCAAGGTGGATGTCGCCGAAGACCACACCAGTGAACCCATCCTCTCGTAGCGACGACAGTTCAGTCCGCAGAGCCGCGTCCATCTGGGCCCAGGTCGTCGGGATCGCCCTCAGGCCGACCCCGATTGCGGCAGCTTGCGCCTCCAGCATCTCCACCCGGGTAGCGTGGAATCGAACACGCCGACTCGCTGAGTCATAGAACGAGATAAGGCGCGCGACCTCAACGCCCGCCTTGCTCGAACGGTCGAGCGCCAGAGCGCTGTCCTTTCCGCCGGACCACATCAATGCGTGCCGGCCACTCACGCCGGTTGAGCAAACGACCCGGGGTGGTGGACGCGCTTCATCCGGAGCTGATTCTGACCTCCAGTCGCTTCGAACGCCAACAAATGCGCCTGTTGGCGTTAGAAGCCGTGGATGACGCGCCCTTCAGATCGCCGAACCAAATCGCCTGAAGGCCTTTACAGCCCGGGCCTCAAGGAGGATTTCGACCGCCTCTACCGGTCGACGTACCAGCGCATCTTCGCCACTCTCATGCTGATCCTGAGGAACCAGGCGGCGGCCGAGGACGCCACCCAGGAGGCATACCTGAATGCGTTTCGCGCCTGGGGCGCCTGGAAGCAGGACGCGCCGGCGGAGGCCTGGATGTACCGGATCGCCCTGAACGTCGCCTTCACCCACCGGCGCCGCGAGCGCCTCCACGAGATCGGCGAGGTGCTTCGGCGCCTCGGCCGGCCGAAGGAGCCCGATCCGAGTGAGCTCGAACAGACAGACCTGATACGAGCGCTGCGCTCCCTGCCCGCGAAGCAGGCGGCGACGATCGTGCTGCGCCACCTTCACGGGTTCACAAACCGTGAGATCGCTTCGGCGTTGAACGTGCCCGATCGAACCGTAGCGTCGCGCCTGGCCGCGGCAAAGATGCGGCTGCGAAGCCGCCTGGGAGATCAGGCCAGGCTCGAAATGGGTATTTCGACGACCTCGACAGTCCCCCTGGAGGAATGAGCGTGGAAAGCGGCAACGGTTTCGACCGATGGCTGGAGCAGCAGCTTCATCACGAAGCTGCCAGAGCTGGCGGCTCCAGCCCGGCGCCGGCGCAAGCGCAGTACCACGCCGCATATCTCAAAGGAGGTTCTCATATGTCCGTCCTCGCTAAGGTGGCCACCCTGGTATCGGCCAAGGGAGCCGCCGGTCTTGCAGTCGCCTTGCTCGCCGTGGGCGCGGCCGGCGTCGCCGTTGAGGCGGCCGCCACTGGCAGCGCCAGCCCCAGCACCTGGGGCGAGGCGGTCGTCGATCAGGTCAACACATGTAAGGACGCGTTGAAACCTGGCCAGCATGGGATCGGCCAGTGCGTCAGCGCTTTCGCGAAGACTCATGGGAAAGCAGTCAGCGCGTCGCACGCGAGCGGTGCACGCGGGCACGCAAGTGACGCACGTCAACACGGTGGCGATCACACGCCTGGCCCGCCGGCCAACCCCGGCAGGCCGAGCAACGCACCCGGCGGCCGACCCAGCACCGTTCCCCCGACGAGCCACCCATAAGACATAACAATCCAGCCGCGAGAGAAGAGGGTCGGGCCGCCACCCGGCCCTTCTTCATGCCTCATCATTTCTGACCCGGACGTTGATCGAGGTAGCCAGCGCCACCGCAATCTGGGCGCTGATAGGGCTCGTCCGCCTTCACTGCCGCAAGCCGGTCGCGCGTCGGCTGATTCGCTACATCTACTTCGGTACCTACGCGACATCCGTCCGTGAGACGGCGTCGCCGCGTCATGGCTATATGGCGGTAACAATTAACTTGACAAGCAAGGCAACCTAAGGTATTCCGTGCGGCAAGCAGCCGCGCTGGGGGCGGCGGTTCCGCACGCAGGTAGGAGGAGGGGCAATGGGCGGTCCGCTACGTGGCATGCCGCCGGGGGCTCGCCAGCCCCGAACCACGTCCTACCTTTCCGTTCTGGTCATCCTGGCCCTGACGGCCGGCTTGGCCCAGATCACCCCAGCCGCAGCCGCGACGACCACGGCTCCCGCCAACCCACCGGATGGCAGCTGCGGTCTGTGTGTTCTCGCGCCAGAGGGCACATCACTGATCGTGCATGGAAACGGCAGCCTGCGGCTCGGCCGCAGCAACCTGATGGTCAACTCCTCGAGCAATGCCGCGATCTCCCTGACCGGCAACTCAGCCATCTCGGCCCCGTCGGTTGGAGTCGTAGGCGGGGTGACCTCGACTGGAAATGCGGTGGTGAGCAACCTGACCACCGGAGCTTCTCCGGCGGTCGATCCCCTCGCCGGCACACCGACTCCGTCAGTCGCCAAAGGCAGTCCGCAGTCGTTGCAGCTGGACAACGGCCAGAGGGCCATCTTCCCCGGCGTCTACTCGGACATCTTCGTGACCGGGCAGGGGTCTTTAGTCCTCAACGCCGGCACGTACGTGATCCTCAACGACTTCTCTGTCGCCGGCAAAGGCTCGGTCTCCGGTCGCGGAGTCACGATCTATCTTGCGTGCTCCACATTCCCATCGTCCTGCCCGTCCGGCCAGCGGGGGGCATCGCTGGAATTGATGGGGGACGGCCGGTTCGGACTAACGGCACCGACGGGCATCTGCTCGGCCGGCCAGCTGGCAATCCAGTCCGACCCCAACAACACTTCCACCATCAGCCTCAGCGGCGATCCTTCCGACACCCTGACCGGAGCGATCTACGCTCGCTCCGGAACGCTGGTGACCAACGGCCAGGGCAACCTGACGATCGGCGGCCAGGTGGTCGTAGCGCAGGCTTTTCTGAACGGAAACGGCAGGATCTCGGTCTCGAGCGCGGGAGCCGTCATCTCGGCCCCGGCCCTGTCCCTCACCCCGACATCAGCGGGTCCTGACAGAGTCGGATCCGTTCAGAACCTGACCGCGACGCTGGTCGACGGGTCCGGCAAACCCGTCGCCAACGAGCTGATCGGGCTGAGTGTGGTCGGGCCCAACGGGGGGACGACCTCGGCCATGACCAACGACTCCGGTCAGGCGGTCCTTTCTTACATCGGTCTTCGCGCCGGAACCGACACCGCGAAAGCGTTCTTCGGAAACGGCGACCGCTGCATCACCTCCAACACGGCGACCGTGTCCTGGACCGCACATGCCGCGGTGATCGCCACCGGTCGGGTGCAAGGCAACTTCTACGCGGAACCGTCCTCGGCGCAGACTTTCACCGCCTCGCCGGCCGACACGCCCCTCTTCGGCCAGCAGTTCCCCGTTGTCGACTTCAACCCGCCCGCCGGCACCGTGCCAGGGAACAGGTCAGGTGTGGGGCCGAACACCAGGCCCTTCACGGACGTCACCACGAACCTGGCCGGGAGCTTCACCGGCACGACCATCGCCCAGGGGAACGGCGTCCAGGCGGGCGTCGGAACGGCGTCGACGTTCGACGCGGCGTTGAGCTCGACCTTCGTGGTGTCGGCTCCCGGCGATGTCTCGTTCTCCGTCATCGCCGACGACGGCTTCCTTCTGGGCGTGGGAAACGGCGCCAGGGCGGTGACCGGGCCCTCCAAGAACCCGCCTGCATCCGGCCTGACTCCGTTCTCGTCCTATCCCATCATGGCCGCCTGGAACGCCCTCGGCACCGGGGCGCCTGTTACGTACCAGGTCACCGTCGACTTCCCGGCCGCCGGCGTCTACCCATATGAGCTCGACTATTTCTCCCGCAGCGCCCAGCTGTCCCTGGTCCTGACCGTCGCGATCGTCCCGGCGCAGGCTCCGCCACTGGCCATCTTTACGGGCTACGCCGACACGGTTCGAGCGCCTGGAACCAGCACGTTCCCGTTCCCCTGGCAGGGAGCGCCCGGGGTCACGTTCGTGGGCAGTCCCAACCCCGACGGAACGTGGGACTCAGGCGCGCTTCGATTCGACAACACCACCGCGTCGCCGATGACGCTGGATCACGTTACGGTAGACATCGGCACCACTCACTTCGACCCGGGCTGGACCAACGTCGTCGTCCCCCCCAACGGAACCGCGGTGCTGGCCGCATCGGGCCAGCTCACATCAGGCCTACCGACTGGTCTTGGCGGGATTTACATCACCGGCCACGATCCTGACTACCACGCAGTTGTCGGGGGAAACGGGCCGGGCGCGCAGCACATCCTGCAGCGAGCCGTCAACTGGGTCACGTTCGGCAAGACGGCTCCCAAGATTTTGCTCGTCACCGACCTGAACAACCCGGGAGGTGATCAGTCGGATCCCCGACTGGGACTCAACGCCGCCGGTTTCGGATACGACATCGCCGATGACGGCTCATCGAAGCAAGTCCTCGACCTCCACACCGTCGACTTCACCAAATACGACGTCGTGCTCGTCGCCTCTGACTACGGTGGGTGGCTCCGCCAGTCCGAGCTGGACATCCTCAACGCTCGATCGACGGCCTTGATCTCGTACGTCAACGGAGGAGGCGGACTGGTCGCTCTCGCGGAATGCGGATGCAGAGGCAACGGGACGGGGACGACCCAGGGCCGGTTTGGTTTCCTGCCGACGATCGTCAGCAGCGCCGCGCTGAACCAGAGCGAGAGTGGCTACACCCTCTCCTCGACTGGCACGGCGATGGGCTTGACCACCACCGACATCAACGGCAATGCCTCCCACGCCATCTTCACGTCCACGGGTGGCCTTTCTCCCGTCGACTTCGACCCGGCTGGGCACATCATCAGCCTCGCCGAGCGCGGCCTGAAGGTGGGCCAGTCGAACTTCGACTCGTCCGACTTCGCGCAGAGCTCTGGGCCGCCGCCCTCCGGCGGCACCTGCTGTGCCGCCTCGACGTTTGCCACTGGGTTCCCGAACAACGGAGCCGTCGGCCCAATTGGCCTGGCATTCGACAGCGCCGCGAACTTCTACGTCGGCGACTACATCGCCGGCACGGTCATCAAGCTCGCGCCCGGGGGTGGCAGCGCCAGTGCCGCCCTATGGGTTTCGCCCCACCTCGGCGGAGCCGTGCTGGCCGTGAACTTCAGCAAGAGCGGGCGGCTTTACGTGATCGTCCAGAATCCGAACGAGCTCGTCGAGCTCGACCCCGCGACGGGTCACCTGGTTCGCGTCGTGACCACCCTGTCGACCTGCTACGCCGGCGCCGCCACCGACCCGCTGAGCGGGGACCTCTTCGTGACGTCTACTTGCGGTGGGGCGCTGCTCCGAATCTCTGGATTCGAGGGTTCGGGCGCGCCGGTGCTCACCAACTACGCGTCCGGGGGACAGGACGGCATTGTCTTTGCCCCTGACGGGACCATCTACGCGGCGCAGTACCTCATCGGCGTGATCAAGGTAGCCGGCACCGACCAGCCGCAGCCCGCGGCGGTGACCTCGATCGCATCCGTCCCCACTGCCGACGGCATCGCGTTCCTGTTGCCACCTCCCGGACAGCCCGTCACCAAGCTGGTCGTCAACCGCAACGACGGCATCATGACCGAGATCGACACATCGACCACGCCACCGACCCTCACCAACGTCATCACAGGGGGATCGCGCGGCGACTTCGTGACCGTCGGGGCCGACGGATGCCTGTACGCGACCCAGAGCACGACCGTCGAAAAAGTCACGTTCACAGATGGCTCATGCCCATTCGTGCCGACGACGCCGGTATGCCCGACCACCATCCCGACGCCGCAGGTCCACGTGACCACCGGCGGACAGACGACCACCTATGCGGACTCCACAAAGACCCTGGCCGCCGGCGGCCACGACGCGGAGTGCGGCCAGCCCCCATCCAACGCCAACGAATCTCTGCCCTGGACCCAGCTCAACCCTGGCGTCCCCGGCATCAACGTGCCCATGCCTCCCACCCTGACTCTCGCGATCTCTCCCGCGATCGTCGCCGGGTCGGTTGTGGGCAAGCCGCTCGCTCTCACGGTGACGGCCCTGGACAGCTCCGGACAGGCGGTGAACCAGCTCCCGGTCAAGCTGGGGATCAACGGCGCGAATCCGCAACAGCTCACGTCGACCACCGACTCCTCCGGCGCGGCCTCGTTCAGCTACACAGGGACCAGCGCCGGCGCCGACGCAATCACAGCCACCGCGATCCAGGGCGGTGCCCTCCAGGTCAGCAACACGGTCAGCACGATCTGGACGATCCCACTGCCCGCGCCTCTTCCGACCACCACCGGACAGGGCGCACCGACGATCTTCAGCGTCTCCCCGGCCGACCAGACCCCGGTCTCGGCAAAAACGTCGATCTCGGCGGTCGTCTCCGCGCCGGCCGGCTTTTCGATAGCCCAGTGGAATGTCACCACGCAGCTGCTGCCGACCGGAACCGTCGCGACGCTCGCCTCGGGTAGCGGAGCTCCACCCACACCGCTGGCCACGTTCGACCCCGCCGGCCAGCCACCTGGGACCTACGCCATCACGATCTCGGCCACCTCGAGCGGGGGCGGAAGCAGCTCGGCCGTCACGCGGCTGATCATCGCCGGGGCAGGTGCAGGCGGTGGCGCGGGCGGCTCACCCGCCCAGGCTTCGCCTTCCATCACCCAACCGTCCCCGCCAGACGGGACGGTCGTCTACAGCCCGATCCCGATTCAGGCCACCATCACGCCGCCGGCCGGCCACAGCATCAGCTCGTGGTCGGTGACCGCGCAGGCGCTGGCGGGCGGCGCCCCGATCACGCTCGCGACGGGCACAGGCACGCCGACTCCGCCGCTGGCGACGCTCGACCCGACGCTCCTGGCCAACGACGCATACACCATCACGATCTCGGCGACCACCGACGCGGGCGGCACGCAGGAGCTGCTGAGCTCAGTCCTCGTGGCCGGGAACCTCAAGCTCGGCCGGTCCGTGAGCAGCTACCGAGACCTGACGGTGCCCGTGAGCGGGTTCCAGATGGAGGTCAACCGCGTTTACGACAGCACGGACACCAGGTCCGGCGACTTCGGCTTCGGCTGGCACCTGGACCTGGCCAACTTCAGGGTCTCGGTGAACCGGCCCCTTGGCGCCGGCGGCTGGACCGAGTACCCGACCAGCTGCTTCATCATCTGTAGCTGGGCCTTCAAGAGCGCGGCGCCGCACTACGTGACCGTCACCTATCCCGACGGCCACCAGGAAGCCTTCGACCTGACCCCGCCGAACACCGGCTTAACTCTTATCGACTTTGCCAGCACCACCGCCGCCTTCACCGGCCGGGACCATCTACAACCCGACGCAGTTCATCCTCACCATGCGCGATGGACACGCCCTGACGCTCGACACCAGCCGCGGCCTGGTGTCGGAGAAGGACCCGTCCGGCAATACGCTGTCGGTCGACTCGAGCGGCGTGCATTCCTCGACCGGCAGCTCGTTGACGTTCGCTCGCGACGCAGTGGGCCGGATCACCGTCGTCACCGGCCCGTCGGGGGAGAAGCTCTCCTACGCCTACACGAGCGCAGGCGACCTCGACTCGTATACCAACGCCGCCGGCGGACTGAGCACTTATACCTACGACAGCAACCATCTCCTGCTCGGGACAACCGGTGGGTCTGCCACATTCACGAACACGTACGACTCACAGGGGAGGCTGGTCGCCATCACCGATGCGAACGGGCATACGACGCAGATCAGCAACGACGCGGGGACGATGACCCAGACGATCGTCGACGCCGCGGGCGGACTGACTACGATCGACGCTTTTGACGCGCCCGGCGACCTCGTCCAGGAGACCCGCCTTCACGACAAGACGAGCCAGCTGTACTCGTTCACCTACGACCCGCTCGGCCATGTGCTGACGGCGACCGATCCGCTTGGCGGCACTACCAGCCTCGTCTACGACAGCTCTGGCGACGTCCTCAGCAGCACCGACGCGGTCGGCAACGTCACGCGTTCCTCCTACGACGCAAACGGGCGCCTCACCCAGCTGACGCGGCCGGACGGCGTGGTGGACACGACGCTCACCTACGATGCCGCCGGCCATATCACCAGCCAGTCCAGCGCCGACGGGAGCACGGCCGCCTACTCGTACGACGCCGGCGGCCACCCGGTCTCCGTCGTGTCGAACAAGAGCGGCACAACCACGCTGGCATATTCGGCGAGTGGCTACCCGACCTCGGAGACCAACCCGCTGGGCGCGGTAGCCAAGATGACGTACGACGCGTCGGGGCGGATGCTCTCGGTGTCCGGCCCGTTGGCAGTAAGCGTCACGTACGGTTATGACTCGCTGGGCGACATGACCTCGGTCACGGACGCGCTCGGCAGCTCTCAGACCGCGACCTACGACCTCTTCGGACGTATGACCTCGACACAGAACGCGTCGGGCCAGAAAGCGACGCTGACTTACGACGCCGCCGGGCTCCGGGCGTCGATCACAGACGCGCTCGGCGTGACGACTTCCTACGCCTACGACGCGGACAGCCGCCTGGTCTCGCAGATCGCAGGCGGCCTGACGCAGACCTATTCGTACGACGGCGCAGGCCACATGACGTCGGCGGTCAACTCCAGGGCGACCGTTAGGTTCACCTACGACGCGGCGGACCGCGCCACGAGCCAGACCGAGTCTGGGCCGGGCCTGCCCACGACCACAGTGAGCGATACGTACGACGCCGCCGGCCGGCTGATCGGCATCACCGGGCCGCAGGGCACGATCAGGCGCGCGTACGACGCCGACGGCCGGCTGACCTCGATCACCGACGGGACCGGCACGTCGACCTTCAATTACGACAGCGCCTCGCAGCTGACAAGCCTGGTCCGCCCGAATGGCGCGACCGATTCCAACACGTACGACGCGGCCGGCCACTTCACGGGGCGCACGACGACAGCCGGCGGTGCCACCGTCGACTCGCTCGCCTACACCTATACCGCCTCGGGGTCGATTGCTTCGCGGACCCAGAACGGCGACACCGCCACGTTCACCTACGACGCGGCCGGCCGCCTCGCCAGCGTTCAGCACACCGACGCCACTCAGCCGGCCGAGTCGTTCACATACGACACGCGCAACAACCGAACCTCGTGGTCGGGCGCACCAGGTTCTTACTCGTACAGCGCCGACGACCAGCTGCTGTCGAGCCCCTCGGCGACCTTTGCTTACGACGCGGCGGGCCAGCGCACCTCCGTGACGTCCGCGGCCGGCACCACATCGTACGTGTGGGATGCGAACCACCATCTCACGGCGGTCGCCGGGCCGGGTGGAAAGTCGGTCACCTTCGCCTATGACGCGCTTGGCCGTCGCATTTCCGCCAGCGACGGCACGACCACGCAGGCTTTCGTCTACTCCGGAAGCCAGGTCCTGGCGCAGTACGCGAACGGGGCGCTGCAATCGGCGTTCACCCCCGTTTCGGGCAACGGCGCGCCCCTGGACCTGGTGCAGGGCGGCAACAAGTATTTCTACCTCCAGGATCAGCAGGGCACAGTGAACGGGGTGCTGGACGGGTCCGGCGCGGTCGCCCAGCGGTACAGCTACTCTGCCTTCGGCGTTCCGGGCGCGAGCACTGGGTCCGTCACCAACCCGTTCACGTTCACCTCGCTGCAGTACGAGACGACGGCGGGCGCGTATTACGCCAACGCTCGGTACTACGACCCGCAGAGCGGCGGCTTTCTCTCCCGCGATCCCATGTCCTCCCTCAACCCCTATACCTACGTGGGCGGCGACCCGGTCAACTTCACTGATCCGACCGGCGCTTTTGCCACCGAGTACGGAAGCATCCTGC
>WNFC01011023.1_pt1 | contig 10524 bp, 12 predicted proteins | sample 5400541 | NCBI WGS metagenome assembly WNFC01 (sample SAMN13153342, study PRJNA577476) | soil metagenome | isolation source: 120 cm saprolite under Douglas fir tree site 2 hole 2 replicate 1 | place: USA:California | collected 2015-04-18
TGGTGGACGAGGCTCCAGGACATGCGTGACCACAAGTGCTGGAACAAGGACATCAACTCCGTCCAGCTCTATCAGGGCCAGCAGGAGTGGTCGGACGGCAAGGCGGCGATGACGGTCACCGCCGGCTCGGACGTGAAGAAGTTCGTCACCCAGGTCGGCGTGTCGAAGGTCGGCGTGATGCCGATGCCGAAGTGGGGGACGGGGCCCTACGCCGGTCGGCTCGGGTCTACCTCGCAGACCGTCGGCATCACCGCGTGGACGAAGTATCCCGAGGTCGACGCTGACTTCATCATGTTCATGCACACGCCGGAGCGCATGACGGCGTGGTTCAAGGCGACGGGCGCCTTCCCGGCGGACGACCGCTTCAACACGAACCTGATCACGCTGCCGCAGCAGAAGGTCCTGTTCAACCTCGTGAAGAACGGCGTGCCGTACCTGGAGAACTTCATCCCGACGGAGTTCGACTCGAAGGCGAACTTCGCGGAGGCGCAGCTCCTGCTCGCAGGCAAGATCACCGGGCAGCAGGCAGCACAGGCGTCGGAGCAGATCGCGGCGAGGATCCGACGCACGAATCGCGATCTCATCGCGAACTTCGCGACGTGGTCGAAGTCGTTCAAGTAGGAAGCTCGGTTCCGGGGGCGCTCGCGTGAGCGCCCCCGGAGCGCTCGTCACGACCTCCATCGGCCCGCGCCGCCGCAGGCGGCGCCTGCGCCTCGGCCGCGCCGAGCCGCTCGTCTGGATCGCGCCCGCCTTCGCGGTCGTCGCGTTCATCTTCGGGTACTCGATGGTCGAGCTCGTGCGCCAGTCGCTCGAGCATCACGGCCACTGGGTCGGCCTCGACAACTTCAGGCTGACGGTGACCGACCCGACGTTCCAGACCGCGCTCGAGCACAACGCGCGGCTCTTGCTCGCGGTGCCGGTCCTCGTCGTCCTCGCGCTCCTCCTCTCGGTCCTCTTGTTCGAGGCGTTGCGCGGCTGGCGCTTCCACCGCGTGACGGTGTTCCTGCCGTACGTACTCCCGATCCCGGTCGTGGCGGTGATCTTCGGGCAGATGCTGCAGCTGGACGGCCTCGTCAACCAGGCGTTGCGCGGGATCGGCCTCGGGTCGATCGCCTACGACTGGCTCGGTCAGCCCGGCTGGGCGCTGTGGACGATGACCGGCGTGATCGTCTGGAAGGAGCTCGGTTTCGGCGTCATCCTCTTCCTCGCACGGCTGCTCTCGCTGCCCGCCGAAACGTTTGAGGCGGCGCGCGTCGACGGCGCGCACTTCTTCCGGCTGCACCGCTACGTGACCGTGCCGCAGCTCTCCGGCGTGATCGCGTTCTACGTCGTGGTCGAGGCGATCACGATGGTCTCGTGGGTCTTCAACTACGTCTACGTGATCTCGAACGGCACCGGCGGGCCGGGCGACGCGACCCAGGTGGCCGAGCTCTACATCTACCAGTCGGCCTTCCAGTACTCGGCGCCCGATCTCGCCGCCGCCGCCGCCGTGATGCTGTTCGCGGCGACCCTCGTCCTCATCGTCCTCTTCTTCCGCGTGCAACGCCGCGCCGGGTTCATCGCCGCCGGTGAGTAAGCACCTCGGACACCTGCCGAAGCACGCCTTGCTGGTGCTGGCGTCGCTCGTTGCGCTCTTCCCGGTCTACGTGATGGTGACCGCCGCGTTCAAGACCCAGGGCGGCTTTCTCAACAATCCGTTCTCGCCGCTCGCGCACCCGACGCTGAACGGCTTCCGGACGGCGTTGAACGACCAGTTCCCGCGGTGGCTACTGAACAGCGTCATGGTCACGGCCGCAGCGGTCGCGGCGACGTTGCTACTCGCTGCGCTCGCAGCCTGGGGTTTCTCGCGCTGGAGCTTCCGCGGCCGCGACGCGCTGCTCTCCCTGTTCGTCTCGCTGATGGTCGTGCCGCCGGTCGTGCTGCTCGTCCCGCTCTTCGTGTTCGGCGCGAAGCTCGGCTGGATCTCGACGTTCAGGCTCGTGATCCTGATCTACGTCGGCCTGATGCTCCCATTCTCGATCTACATGCTCACGAGCTTCTTCCGGACGATCCCGCCGAGCATGATCGAGGCCGCCTCGATCGACGGGGCGTCCTCCTTCACCGTCTTCCGGCTCATCGTGCTGCCGCTCTCGGGCGCGCCGCTCGCGACGCTCGCCGTGATCAATCTCCTCTGGGTCTGGAACGAGCTGCTGATCGCCCTCGTCTTCCTCCAGGACGACTCGAAGAAGACGCTCATGGTCGGCATCACCGGCTTCGAGAGCCGCTACAACCTGGACGTGCCGGCGATCATGGCGGGCCTGACGCTGGCGACGCTGCCGATCGTCGCGATCTATCTGTTCGGCCAGCGGTTCTTCGTCCGCGGCCTCGTCTCCGGCGCCGCGAAGGAATAGTGGTCAGTCGATGACGAACCCGCCGTTCACGTCGACCACCTCGCCGGTCATGAAGCTCGCGTGGTCGGACAAGAGAAAGGCGACGACGTCCGCGACCTCCTGGACCGTTCCGTAGCGGCCGAGCGGCACGAGCCCGCGCAGGTCGGGGAGGTCTTTGATCATGTCGGTATCGATGAGGGCGGGGGCGACGGCGTTGCTCCGGATCCCGGATCGCGCGTATTCCTTCGCGATCGACTTCGAGAGCGTCATCAGCCCCGCCTTCGACGCGGAGTACGCGGCGGCGGCAACGCCACCGCCCGTCTTGCCGGCGCTGGAGCCGACGGCGACGATCGAGCCGAAGCCGGAATCGGCCATCGCGGGCAGGGCCCGGCGCGCGCACAGGAACGCTCCGGTCAAGTTGACCTCGAGCTGACGGCTCCACACCTCGACCGTGACCTCGGGGAACGGCTGCGAGACCAGGATCCCCGCATTCAGCACGAGCAGCTCGACCGCACCCAGCTCGCGCTCGATCTCGTCGAACGCCTGCTCGACCGAGTGCTCGTCGGAGACGTCCAGTGCCACGCCGAGTACGCCGTCGAACGCGGGTGGTTCGAGGTCTCCCGCCGCGGTCTTCGCGCCGAGGTCGCGCAGCGTCTCCGCGATGCAGCGACCGATGCCCCGTCCCGCCCCGGTGACGAGCGCGACGCGGCCTTCGATGCCGTTCAGTCGCACGCCTACTCGTTCGCGTAACTCGGCTTTTGACGGTGGTCGAGCTGATCGCGAATGATCACCTGAATCGCACCGGCGACAGGGATCGCGGCGAGTGCGCCGATCACGCCAGAGAGCTCGGCGCCGAAGAGCACGGAGACCAAGACCGTGAGCGGTGAGAGCTGGACCGTTCGACCGTAGATCACCGGCTGCAGGAAGTGGTTCTCCAGCTGCTGGTACACGACGATGAAGATCGCGGCGACGATGCCGGCAGGGACGGAGTGCAGGAAGGCGACACCGACGACCACGATGCCGGCGATCGTCGCGCCGGCGAGCGGGATCAGGTCGAAGATCGCGACGACGAGTCCGAGCGCGACGGCGTACGGCACGCCCATGATCAGGAGCACGATCGCCGCGGACACTCCCGCGATCAGGCTGATCAAGAGGTTGCCCGTGACGTAACCGCCGACGGTTCGATAGATGTCGTGGCAGACGCGCCGGACACGCGGCTGGGTTCGCTCAGGGAAGAGCGAGTAGCCGCGTTCGGCCCACGCCCCGCCTTCGAGGAGCATGAAGAAGGTGAGAAAGACGATCGTCACCGTGGCGGCGACGATCTCGATGATGCTCTTTGCGATCGAGAGCGCCGCGCCCGATAGGCCGAGGATGCGGCTGGCTCCTCCCTTGTTCACTTGTTCCCGCACCTTTTCGACGATCTGGTACTTACGCTCGAGGAAGCCGAGCCGCCCGCGCCCGTGTGTGAGGTCGTGCGCATAGCCCGGCAGTGCATGCGCGAAGCCGTTGACCTCGTCGGTGAGTTTGGGCACGAAGCTCCAGCCGACACCGACGATCACGATCAGCACGAGCGCAAACGCGATCGTGATCGCCGGTACGCGCTTGAACCGTCCGCGACGCTGGATGAAGTTGACGAGCGGATCGAGAGCCAGCGCGAGGAAGAGCGCGATGAAGACCCAGGTGACCACACGCCGCGCGATCCACGTAACGGCGAGCAGGATCGCAACGCCGATGATGATCGACAGCACGCGGAGAATCGTGCGCGTACGGAACTCCACCGTGCGTTCGGGCGTCACCGGGGCAGCATTGCGCCGGAGTCGGACGTCTTCGACTCGTCCCAGGACGTATCGGCGTCGCTACTTTGAGTCGATGCGGTATTCGTTCATCTCCGACCCGCCGCCGGAGAGCGTCGAGCCGCTCGACGCGTACTCCCGGGTCGTCACTTCCGTCGCCGAGCGGCTGACTCCCGCAGTCGCCAACCTGCGCCTGTTCCGGCGCGTTCGCGGCGGTCGCGTCTACGGAGCCGGCGGTAGCGGGGTCGTCATCACCGCGGACGGATTCATGCTCACGTCGGCGCACGTCGTTGCAAACACGGACGGGCGGGGTCGAGCATCGTTCTCGGACGGAAGGGAGCTCGACTTCGAGCTCGTCGGCGCCGATCCGCTGTCCGACCTTGCCGTTGTTCGAGCTGCGGGCGAAGTGCTGCCGGCGTCGCTCGGCGATGCCGAGCGCCTGCGCGTGGGGCAGCTCGTGGTCGCGATCGGCAACCCGCATGGCTTTGCCGGCTCCGTGACGGCCGGCGTCGTCTCCGCATTGGGTCGTGCGCTGCCGGCCCGTTCCGGGACGACCGCGCGACTGATCGAGAATGTCATCCAGACGGACGCCGCTCTCAACCCGGGTAATTCCGGCGGGGCACTCGCCAATGCCGAGGGCCTGGTCGTCGGCATCAACACCGCGGTGGCGGGCGTCGGTCTTGGTCTGGCGGTTCCGATCAACGCCGCCACCCGTCAGATCATCGGAGCCCTGATGAGCGAAGGTCGTTTTCGCAGGGCCTACCTCGGTGCGGCACTCGGGGCTCGTCCTCTGCCTCCGCGCCTCGCGCGTCAGCTCGGACGCTCAGGGTGTGTCGAGATCGTCGAGATCGTCGACGACGGCCCCGCGGCGCGCGCAGGTCTCAGAGCCGGCGACTTGATCGTCGCGCTGGATGGAACCCCGATCGAAGACGTTCCGACGCTGCAAAGGCTGCTGGTCGCAGCGCTGGTCGACGTCCCCGTCAGCATCACGCTCGTGCGCGAGGAGCGCGTGCTCGAGGTGACGCTCGTCGCCGCCGAGCTCGTCACCTAGCCGGGTAACGACGCAATGGATCTGGGGACGATCGGTGTCTGGACGAGGTACCGCGACCTCGGTGAGGAGAACGCCGCCGAGGCGGCCAGCCTCGTCGAGGAGCTCGGGTTCGGCGTCTTCTGGCTCGGCGGTTCGCCGCGGCTTCCGAGCGTGCGTCCGCTGCTGGAGGCGACCGAGAACCTCGTGGTCGCGACCGGCATCGTCAATGTCTGGGCCTACGATCCGGCACAGCTCGCGGCCGAGTACGCGACGCTTGCGCAGGACTTCCCGGAGCGGCTCCTGGTCGGGATCGGAATCGGCCATCCTGAGGCGACGAGCGACTATTCGAGGCCGCTCGCAGCTATGCGCACGTTCCTCGACGGCCTCGATCGTGCCGATACCCCGTTGTCGCGCGATCGCCGCTGTCTCGCAGCGCTGGCCCCGAAGATGCTGGCCCTCAGCGCCGAGCGCGCACTCGGTGCGATTCCGTACTTCGTGCCCACCGCCCACACGAAGGCCGCGCGCGCACAGCTCGGCGTCGATCCACTCCTCGCCCCAGAGGTGGCGTTCGTACTCGACGGCGACCCCGACCGCGCCCGGGACAAAGCCCGCGCGTACGCGCGGAGCTATCTCGGCCTGAGCAACTACACGAACAACCTTCTACGACACGGCTTCAGCGACGAGGACATCGCCGACGGTGGGTCGGACAGCCTGATCGACGCGGTGATTCCGCACGGCAGCGCGGATGAGATCGCGAAAACTGTCCGTGCGCATCTGGATGCCGGCGCGAACCATGTCGCTCTCCAGGCGGTCGGCGAACGTGGAATCCCGCGCCAGGGATGGACCGGGCTAGCCGAAGCCATGACTGCCGGCTGAGCCCCGACCTCGAAGGCGAGCCGGCCAGCGTCTTCTGCCGGATCGATCGCGTCTTCGGCCTGGGCGTCGCCGACCGCCGTCTCGAGCAGCGCGAGCCGTTCGCGAATCAGGCTTTAGCTGCCCAGGGTCGCCGCGAGTCCTAAGCTCTACTCGTGCAGCAGCCGCAGACGCGGTATGTCCAGCGAGGCGAGGTAAGCATCGCGTACCAGGTCGTCGGAGACCGTGGGCCGGATCTGGTCATCGTCCCTGGTTTCATCTCGCATCTCGACCTGCAGTGGACCGACCTGGGCTTCAGCCGCTTTCTCGAACGGCTCTCCTCCTTCACTCGGTTGATCCTGTATGACAAGCCCGGAACCGGCCTTTCCGATCCGATTCCGCACGTGCCGACGCTCGAGGAGCGCATCGCGGACATCAGAGCGGTGCTCGACGCTGTCGGCTCCGAGCGGACGGCGCTGCTCGGCTTTTCGGAGGGTGGCCCGACGTGTGCCTTGTTCGCAGCGACGTGGCCCGAGCGGACGAGCGCCCTGATCCCCTACGGGTCGTTCGCTCGCGGGCGCTGGACCGAGGAGCAGCTTCACCGGGTCGGCCTCACGTTTGAGGATTACGAGCGGGTCAGGTCCGGATTCGCTGATGTGATTGCCCACTGGGGCGAGGGGCGACTTGGGCGACTGATCGCCCCGAGTGCCACCGGCGAGGTGCAACGACGCTTCTGGGCAATCTTCGAGCGCGCGGGTGCGAGTCCGGCGATGGCACGCGCGTTGGTTGAGGCGGCCATACGCGCGGACGTCACAGCTGTATTGCCGACGATTCAAGCGCCGACGCTCGTTCTCCACCGGACCGGAGACGTCTTCCCGATCGCAGGGGGTCGCCACTTCGCGCGGACTATTCCCGGTGCCCGTTTCGTCGAGCTGCCGGGCGACGACCACGCCTTCTGGGCCGGAGACATCGGGCCCGTGATCGCAGAGATCGAGGAGTTCCTGACCGGCATGCGGACCGCTGCGGCGCCAGACCGTCTCCTTGCGACGATTCTGTTCACGGACATCGTCGGCTCGACGGAGCGCGCTCGCGCGCTGGGTGACCACGACTGGCACGTGCTCCTCGAGGAGCACAACGCGCGCGTACGCGACCTGCTCGAACGGTTCGGTGGTCGCGAGCTCGACACGGCGGGTGACGGGTTCTTTGCCAGCTTCGAAGGGCCCGGAGCGGCCGTGCGCTGCGCGGCTGCGATCGGTCGGTCGCTGCGTGAGCTCGACCTCGAGATTCGAGCGGGAGTGCACACCGGAGAGTGCGAGCGGATCGGTGACAAGCTCGGCGGTGTCGCTGTTCATGTCGGTGCGCGGATCGCGGCCATGGCGAGCGGCGGCGAAGTTCTCGTCTCCCGGACCGTGCGGGATCTTGTTGCCGGCTCGGGCCTGGAGTTCACCGACCGCGGGACGCATCGCCTGCGCGGCATCGACGAGCCGTGGCAGCTGTTCGCCGTCAGAGACGCGGTGTCGTCAGAGACTCGGCTGACCGGGCCGCGCGAGCACATGAGCGCGGTCGACCGGGCTGTCGTGCAGGTCGCTCGACGTGCGCCGGCCGTTTTGCGCCTCGGCGCTCGCCTCGCCGCCGGCAAGTCATAGGTCCGCTTGACGTGGGGTTGGCCTGGCTCGTAGCGTCGGTTGTCGATGGCGCGCAATGTGGTTTGCATCTCGCATGCGACGGGAGCAGGTGGCGAGGAGATCGGGCACCTCGTCGCCGACCGTCTCGACTTCCTCTACGTCGACGAGGAGGTCATCGATCGTGCGGCAAAGCGTGCGGGGATCAATCCGGAAGAGGTGGCCGACGAAGAGCGGCGCAAACCGCTGTTCGCGGGTTTGCTCGACTACCTCACGGAAAGCGACTGCCAGGCCGTCCTTTCGCCTCCTGCAACAGCGGAGATCCGAAGTGAGGCCGTGCGCGCGTTCATCCGCAATGCAATTCAGGAGGTCGCTGCACGCGGCAAGGCGGTGATCGTCGCGCACGCTGCGTCCTTTGCTGTCGGCACCGAGATGGAGCCGCTGCGTGTGTTGGTCACGGCTTCTCGAGAGACGCGGGCGCGGCGCGTCGGAGCCGCCGAAGGGTTGGAGGACGCGGAAGCGACCCGGCTCATCAAGAAATCGGACGCCGGCCGAGTCGACTACCTGAAGCGCTTCTATGGCGTAGCGGTGGAGCTTCCGATCCACTACGACCTCGTGATCAACACCGACGCCCTATCGGTAGACCAGGCAGCCGCGCTGATCGCTCAAGCTAGCGGAGAGTGACGTCGGTGCCGCCGCGCCGGAGGAGGGGAACGGCTGCCCAGCAGTAGCGCGCGACGATGGAGCGGTAGGGCCTGAAGCGATCTCCGAGCGGTTCGAGCTCCTTCGCGGTGGGTGGCGGGTCGAGCTTCCAGGCGAGGCCGTAGCCCTGGCGGATGCCGAGGTCGTCGACCGGCCAGACGTCGAGCCGGCGTAGCTGGAACATCAGATACATCTCGGCCGTCCAGCGGCCGATGCCGCGTACGGTGACGAGCGAGGCGATGAGCTCGTCGTCGCTCCGCCGTGACGTCCGAGTCAGCACGACCGTCCCGTCCAGCACCTTGGCCGAGAGGTCGCGCAGCGACGCCAGCTTGTTCGCGGAGAGGCCGGCGGCTCGCAGCGCCGTGTCGGATGCTGCGTTCAGCGTCTCGGGCGTCAAGGTGTCGCCGACCGTTGCGCGCACCCGGCCGTAGATCGCCTGCGCCGCCCTTCCGGCGAGCTGTTGGAAGACGATCGCGCGGACGAGCGCGCCGAATGGCCCGTCGGGATCGCGCGGACGATGTCGGATCGGTCCGACGCGCGCGAGGAGCTCGGCCAGGACCGGATCCCGCGAGGCGACCTCGTCGATCGCGGCGCGGAGGGTTGTTCGGGGCATTGCCAGCTGCGATCGGCCCATGGGATCGCTATATCACGAGAGGCCAATCCGCTGGCGATCTCACGCTGTGCGAGGCGGTCCGCTCAACTTGACAACCCTGCACGCGGAACGTACGCCTACCGGATGGCCGAGCTCCCGCGAGGGACCGTCACGTTCCTCTTCACGGATATCGAGGGTTCTACTCGGCTGCTCAAGCAACTCGGTGAGCGGTACCGCGAAGTCCTCGATGCCCACCGTCGCATTCTGCGAGAGGCGGCAGACGCTCGCGACGGTCGCGAGGTCGATACGCAGGGAGACTCGTTCTTTTTCGCCTTCGCCCGCGCCAACGCAGCGTTGGGAGCCGCCGTCGTGGCCCAGCGGGCACTGGCGGAGCACGACTGGCCTGAAGGCGCTGAGGTTCGGGTGCGCATGGGCTTGCACACAGGAGAGCCCGAAGTCGGAGACGGGACGTACGTCGGGCTAGGCGTGCATCGCGCGGCGCGCATCGGCGGGGCGGCGCACGGTGGTCAGGTGCTCCTCTCGAATGCGACGCGTGAGCTGGTCGAGGGCGACGTGGGAGGCGTCGCGGTGCGCGACCTCGGCACCTATCGGCTCAAGGACTTCGATCGCGCCGAGCGGCTGTACCAACTCGACATCGGCGGGATCCCGTCGAAGTTTCCACCACTGCGCGCCGAGGCGGTGCGGTCGCTCGAAAGACGAATGCTGCTGGCAGGCGCCGGCATTCTTGTCGCCGCGTGCGTCACCGCAATCGCGGTAATCGCAGTTGCGAGTGGCGGCAGTCATGCCGTCAGGGTCGGTCCCACCTCACTCGCCGTAATCGACCCGCGATCGAACAAGGTGGTTGCTGCCGTCAACCTCGGTTTCAAGTCCAGCCTGATCGCAGCCGGCGAAGGCTATATCTGGGTGGTCGATCCGGGCGGGAGCACGCTGTGGAGGATCGACCCGCGCACTCGCGAGCTGAAAGGCATCGGGATCGCGGTCGGCGCAGGCGCCGTCCCGTTCGGGGTGGCCGCCGGCGAGGGTGCGGTGTGGGTTGCCGTGCTCCGCGGGACGAAAGAGGTCGTGCTCGAGCTCTGGCCGAGGGTCTCGACGCAACCGCGCTCGCCGCCGCAGGCGAGGCCGTCTGGGTCGCAGGCCCATCCGGCCTCACGAAGCTCGATGCCGTGACGGGCGCCGACATCGGATCTGTATCGAGCGGAGCTCAAGCCTCCGGCGAGACGGCTTCCGTCGCGCTCGGCGCCGACGCGGCCTGGTTCACGTCCAGCTCCGGCCGGACGCTCGCAAAGATCGATCCGCAGGCGGTCTCGACAGCCGAGACCTTCCCGGTCGGACGCGGCCCCAGCGGTGTCGCAGTCGGAGCTGGAGCGGTTTGGGTGGCGAACAGCCGCGATGGGACGGTCTCGCGGATCGACCCGCGCACTCGCGAGCTGAAAGGCATCGGGATCGCGGTCGGCGCAGGCGCCGTCCCGTTCGGGGTGGCCGCCGGCGAGGGTGCGGTGTGGGTTGCCGTGCTCCGCGGGACGAAAGAGGTCGTGCTCGAGCT